>ENA-UOTX01001791-UOTX01001791.1-compost-metagenome-genome-assembly--contig:-NODE-1791-length-13410-cov-44.190580_pt1 | contig 13410 bp, 3 predicted proteins | sample MGYA00238143_ERZ746982 | MGnify/ENA primary metagenome ERZ746982 (study PRJEB28758, sample SAMN06268862) | compost metagenome | isolation source: single cell | place: USA: California, Emeryville, Joint... | reverse complement strand
GTCAGGTTTCTCCATGAAATGCTTCTCGATGCCTTTCATATTCTCCAGCTGCTCCATGCCATAGAATTGCCTCCAAATATTCGGCCAGGAATTGTCATCGATCCATTTCGTCGCGTTAGGTGGGACCTTAGCATCGCCAGTGTAGCCTGCCAAGAAATATCTCCATTCCTGAAGATTCATGTCTTTAGCGCCTTCAAGGATCTTCACTGTGAGAATCAATGAGAAGTTCAATTTGTGCTTTTCAAAGAGCGAACGGCAGACATTCTCGTACAGCGAGTACGTAAAGTATTCATTCAGGTTTTTGAGGCGCTGTTCTAGTTGATTTGACGTTGGCGCGTATCCGACAGCCATTTGGAACAGGTTTGTGAACCACTGAAGGGAATACTGATACATCGGATCGATATTTGATAAATCCACGATACAAAAGAAGAGAATTGATGCACGAATCGCAACAGGTCTGTACTCTTCACGGGATTTATCAGTTTGGGCTTCAGTTGCCTTGGAGTCTTTGACTCTCTGATTGATGTCAGTGGATGTTTTCTTAGATGATTGAAGCTTGTTGATGAGAGTCTCATCCATGAGGATATCGCCCTCGGCAGCTGAGAGCGAACTGAGGATAGCGTCTTCGACTTGCTGCAGCATTTTCCTGTCTTCGGCGTTCTTTTTGACAATTTCGATTTTCTTTTGCTCCAGCTGAGGATTTTCCAGCGTGACGATTTGCGCGAGCATCTGCTCTTCAAGACCTTTTGGAGTAATAGCAAAGTTGATAATCGTAACTTTGACGAACGTTTCAGGAGGGTAGTGAGGATTTGGAATCGTTGTCGTCATGAAGAAGCGGAAATCGGTGTTGTAGGTCACATTCTTACCTCCGAAAGGCAGGACGAGCTCTCCTCCTTGTTTGATAGTCTGTTTGAGAAGTATCGGCTCGAGCATAGGGTCTAAATCCTTGCCAACGTTCTCGTAGATGATCCAACGACCATATTGAATCGCCATCTCGAGCTTCTGTGTGAGAGACTTTTCTGGTTCTGATGGTTTGACAGGATCGAATCCTCCAGGATGCTCTTTGGCCATGTTTTTCAAGTACTTGTTGGCTTGTGTCTGAGGATCGATCATAAGGCACCAACGTCTCGACTCGCTGATGATAATACCATTTTCGGTGGAGGTATCGTCTTTTGGTAAGCCATAGATATTCCATTGCTGGGTAACAACTGGATTGCCAAGGAATGATCTCATCGAAACGCCATTCGTTCTTTTGATTCCTTCCTTCGCGAGCCCTTCCACCCAGGAGTTTTCAAGCTCTTGGCGGTACTCCGATGTGAAAGGTCCGGAATATGCGACCATAGCGGCTGCTATGACTGAGTCTCCTGCTAGATAAACACCACCTTTAGAGAGCTCTTGAATTTCGATTCCCCAACGCTCTTTCTCATCCTTCAGCCCGACCACCAGCTTCTGCGCTCTGTCAAGCTTGAGCTCGCACTCTTTCTTTCTTGCTTCCAGACTCTGTTTCTCAGCAATCTTCTGATCGTACATTTCTTGCAACCTGCGAATAGTATTTGTGACTTTTTCGAGTTCTGCTCTCTTTTCATGCAATTCCAATTGCTTCGCAGCAAGTTCTTTCTTCTTTGCGGCGAGCTCATCACGAAGAGGCTGAGTCTTCAAGAATATCTTATTGTATTGGTACATAGCCATGATCCACATGTGCAGATACTTTGCGGCTTCGTTACTGTTCTCTACTCTCTCCTTAGCAAATTCGGAGTTAGACATGATCCTTTCCTCGAGTCTTCTGATCCGGTCCTGTGGGATATTATCTTTCTCGTTATTCGCGAAGTTAGTAAGCAGCGCGAGCAGAGCTTTGGGGTCTTTCAGGAGTTTATCTTTGGCGTGACCGTAGTAATCTTCTTTCTTTTCATTTGTCAATGAGCCAGGAACCGCTTTCTTCTCGACCTTCTCTCCAAGCATAACGCACAGACCTGCAAGCACCTGTCTAACAGGTTCTGGAGGCGTAGAGAAAGATCTAATTTCTGTAAGATGGCCAGAATTCAGCTTTTTGATTTCTTCAAGCACCTTATCCAAAGTGGCGTTCGCTTCAGCGACGGCTTCTTGCGCTTTAGCGGCGGTTTCTTCGGCTTCGGCTGTCTGTTTCTGAGCTTCGATCTCATCCTTCGCGACGACTTTCTGTTTCTCATCGGCGACTTGCTTGTCCACCATCAGCTTCTCCATCATTTCGTTAGTTTCAATCTCAGCTTTCTCAAGCATAGGTTTTGTTTCAGTCAGCTCTCTCTGCGTGATTTCTACTGCTTCATTAGCGGCCTTGAGTTTGTCTAATCCTCCTGCGAGACGATTCACCATTCCAGTGAACTCTGCCTTCTTTTTCCTCAAAATCATCTTGAACAAATTCAGCAGCTCCAAATATGAGGTTGGAGTGACGTAGTTATATCTTCTCAACTCTTGGACATACTTAATCGAGATAACCTCGACGCTCTTGTGGATTTTCTTGAACATCTCAACGAGGCTATCCATGACTGGTTCAATTTCAAGTTCAGCAGCGACATCGAGCAGTGCGCCTTTGCCGACACCGATAAGAGCTTCCTCAGGCCATTCAGTGAACCAATCAATGGTTGAGCAGTTGATCAGTGAAGGGAACATTCTCAATCGAGTGGTGAACTTCGATCCCAGAGGGCTCATTGCGATAATGCAATGGATATTCCTTTTAATACGAGCGAGGTAAGCAGAATACATGTTCATTTTGTTAGGTTGGATTTTCTTTGCAATGCAATCTTGACGACATGTGTTATAAATGTCCTCGAGGTCGTCGACTTTGTAGAGGTTAGTCACATCGCCTGAGTTTAGGACATTATTGATGTCTTCCAACATCTGCTCATCGATAATTTGCGTGTCGACGAATAGGAAGGTGGTTGGTCGGTTCTCAAGACCTGCTTGCTTGAGACACACTTTCAAATCATCTCTCCATTTGTTGAAATTATACCCTTTCACGACTTCGATCTGGAAGAGTCTGTAGGCAGAAATAAATGTAGCCATCTTCGCCAGTGATTGACGACCAGAACCTCCTACACCCAACAGCAGGGCATTACCTTGAGGCTGACGGAGGATACGGCAGATACGAGCGATATGCTCACAGGCGTCAAGGAACATCACGAGTTTCATTTGATTTTTGCTGCCACCGACTATAGAGTTGTAATCATCAAGGTACTCTTCCATTTTCGTAAGCAGCTCTTTCAGGTCCTTGACTTGAATATAAGGCTTTACGTCAACCTCTCGACCTCCCATAAAATCACCAATAATCAGTCTTTCGGTATTCATGACGTCGTTGAGTTGCAAACCGAATTGTGGTAGCTGCGAGTTGAGAATTTCCTTGAGGTATTTTCTATCTTCTTCGGTGGTGAGACGATCGTGGAAGACACGTAGATTTTCATGGTACCAGTACCTGACGACTTCGACCACCTCTTGGCAATGCTTCTCGCTTGCGGAGCAAATTCCTTGGAACACTTTCGAGATATCTCTCAAGTTGAAGGTATAGAAGCTTTTGGTTGGAGTAGGAAGCAGGTCTCTCTTTACTGCGTTGTAGACATGTAGCACTGTTCCGACTAACGTGTCAATAGACTCTCGGATAGGTGTTGCGAATTTACGGAAGAATGAGTTGGTGATCGTGGTGAAAATCATACTGATTGTTTCCTCATCGAGGTCGGTGTAGGAGATCATGTTGAAGTGTCTGATGATTCTGGCACTGATGCTGGTACGACCACCTCCTGGGGGTCCCATTGCGGATAAATAAACCAGATCTTCGAGTTTGATAAACTGTAATGACTTGCGGTCATACCATCCTTTATGATCCATAAATTGACGAAGAAGTTCGATGGGAGGTTGCGCGCCGTAAGTCTCTTTCTTCGGCATGTTGAGGTCATCAACGAAGATAATACACTTCTTTCCAGAGGGTGGGCCATAAATACCCTTTCTACGCTTGTCCATCTTGCTATCAATGGTGTCTTGGGTTTGATTAGCGCTGGTTTGGGCTGAGAAGGTAATTGTGATGTACTGGAATTCTTCTGGTAATCCCGTTGTGAGTAATGCGTCGGCGTAGAGGGATTTACCGGTACCAGTTGGTCCCGGACAGAGGACGTGGATATTGTTGGTAAGCATGATCTTCATCAGGTAAAGCATTCTTGTGTAGTTGTTTGTGGGTACGACGATTTCAGAGAACGAGAGCTGAGGGTCGATTTCAAAGACGCGATTTTGCTCAGTCCAAAGCTCGAATTTCTTATTTTTGAAGTTGTAGCAGTAATCATAGACTAATCCAGATTCCGGAAAGGCGGCTCTTTGACTATTTGCTTGCATAGTTTGTCGTAGCCAAGCGTTGAATTTGCGGCGACCTTCTAAGTCGACGGTGCAACCTACAGACCAGATGAGAGAGAAGAAAAATATCTCCTCAAGCATTGATTCAAGCTCGTTGATTTCGTCTGGAGTGACTTTTCTAGAGTCAAGACCAGGTTTTTCTTTGTATTTGTCTAAGTAGCAATCGAGAAGCCTGATCGCTGATTGAACGAGTGAATTAGGCATGCTGGGGACTGGTTCTTTGCAGTTTCTCTTGACGAAATCAATGCCAGGTTCGATATAATTATCAAAGAGAGCTCTTATAGAAGGAATCAAGGTCTTTTTCGCTTGGAAGTTGGCAGGCAACTGGCCAAACCAAGAGTCAATAAGCGGTTTCATTCCAAGAGCAATCGGCTCCATGTAGACCATACCGCAACGGGAGACTGTGGCAGGAGAAGCGACTGCGAGATCCTCGACCTCGAACATCATAGTCATCTGTGGAGTGAGAATCAAAATCTGACCTGATGCCAGACAGAGTTTCTTGTTGTCATCCAGGACTGTATTCATCGATTCGATCCAGAGCGCGTCAACAGGACCATCGAACATAACCCAATGTTTATCGAGACTTTGATCTCTGACACACTCTCTGACGATGTAAGCCAGCACACCATCAATCCACTCTCCAGTATCATTAGAAAATCCGTACAGTTGTCCCATAGTGATTGATTTTGGATTGAGAATGTGAGTATGTACCGGGTAAAATCCTGGTTTCTTTTGGGCATGCAGAGCGGTCATCGCGTCTCTTAGGACATAGTAGTTTGAAGTTTTGCCTCCACCGGTTGGCCCGACAAGCATCAGTCCGTGACGGACTTGGATTGTGTCGTATAGCTGAAGGATTTTCTCATAAAAGCTCTTTGTACATTGAAGCTTCTTCTTCTCGCAGGTGGCTTGAATGCTCTCTAACAGAGCTCCGTAGTCGATTTTTGGTCTCTCTGTGTCAGGGAAAAGATCGCTGATAATATTTTCGAAGAGAGGAAGATCGTGCTTGAGGAACTTCGGCACATTGACATCTCTCAGGGCTCTGAGGAGCAGTTGCTTCTCGTCCATGTCAGGATCCTGGCGTTTGAGGAGACCTGCAGCATTAATAACAGACCTGACGGCTCTCATACCGTAATCGTAGTGGTCTTGACTTGACAGTTGCTCAGAGGAGAGCTTAAAGGTGGTGACCATTTTCCTCGCGAGGTCACGAGCGCTTTCAAACCCGAAGGAGTATAGCATAATTTCACCGATAAGCGCGTAATCCGGCACCATCATAGCTACTGAACGGAAGAGCGCTTTGAGGTTATCAGGAAGTTCTGTTCTTCCGGCGTAACCAGGGTTCATTGTAATAAACACCGAGAAAGTTGGTTGGACTCGAATATTTGATCCTTCGAAATCGATTTGCAACTGACCAGCTGCTTTGGCACCAAAGAGCGTTTGCAATTGTTGCGCAATGACCGAAAGCACTTCGATGTTGATACGATTAAACTCGTCGAAACAACACCAAGCTCCAGAACTTGACAGTCCCTTGAAGAACTTAGCAACGAAAAGGTGATCCATACTATCAGAGCAATTAAACACGACGCATTGTTTTGCCAAGGCCTTAGCCAAATCTTTTGTGGATTCTGTCTTTCCAGTACCTGCAGGACCAGCTGGAGCGCCTCCAAGGTTCAATCTGACTGCTCCCATAAGCGTCATGTAACATTTATCAGTCAGAGGAGTAATGACCAATCTCATTGTGTTTCCTAGATACTCATAGCCGTAAGGGAAGTTGGTCTGGATGCACTTAACGTAACAGTCGTCATTCTCCCAGTAGTATCGAAGCTGCGAAATCCACTCGAAAGCACCTATATCAACAATCGCATTTGTATGGAGCTTCTCAACGACGTCCTTGGCGTGCACATCGATAACGATCAGCGCGTTGATTGCGATTTGCTGTTGACGGTCAAGTTTCGTACGAATCAGCCTAACAAGCTCAGAAATTTGGTCCTCGCTCTTCTTCAAATATTCTTTCACGCCGTCAGTTCCCTTACGAATTGCCTCTTCGACTTCTGCGGTCCAATGTACTTGAGACCCGTTGAGAACGCACTGCCCTTTATGCGAAAGCACCCAATTTGCTCGTTTCATTGTTTTGTAGTTCTCAATACTCTCCAGCAATACCTGCCTGACTGACGTTTTCATCATATCCTCCAGATCTCCCATCCAGAACTCAACGCTCTTGCCAGCAGGGTCAAGCACTCGAACAAAATCGACTCTCTCACCTTCTGCAGAGAACATCGCGTGGATCTTTTTGGTCGCGTCGAACTCGACTTTGTCGATGTTTTCGAAGACTTTTCGTAGATGTGGCTGCACGGCAGTTGGGTCCTTAGTCTGTGAGAGTATTTCGAGAAGTTCGTCGTTGGAGAGGAAATAGAAACGAGCGAAAGCTTCTCTTTTTCTTTCGAGATAATCGTTCAGTTTCTTCTGAATATCTTCGAGATCTTCATTCGCCTTTCTGAGTTTCTCCAGAAGCTGGTTGGTTCCGGAGTCTTTCATGTGTTCGAGTTCAGGGAAGCAAACTTTCAGCACAACTTTATCTCGGTTGGCGTTGGTCATTACGGTTTTCCAAACATTATCGACTTGTTTGAATTTTTTGTTCTCTTGGGCAAGGTGCTTCGCGATATCAGCAGAATCGAAAATTGGCTGCAGGTACATCCATTGAGCTTGCACTTTCGCCCACTCTTCTAAAATATCGCTCAAGGTAATAAGTTTCTGATTCCATTCGAGAATCTCGGCTTCGAAAGGTTTCTTGAACGGTGAAAATGTCATCGCTTGTGTCGTGACGATATGATCGTCCAGCGTTGCGCCGATCTCATCATAGCCTTTAATAACGTATGTTTTAGTGTTTTTGTATTCTTGCGTCGTGAATAAGATGTTCTCCCACTCAGCATACATCTTTCTGAGTCCGTTCTCAATACCAAATTCTTTGTAAGCACGCTCTCCCACTTCCACGCAGGCTTCAAGGTTTTTCATCAGTCCCAGATCCAAGCATTTCTGGAAGGTAAAGAATTCATCTGGTTTGACCTCATAGCCTACTTTTTGCGAGATCTGCTCCCAGTGTCTCTCTTTCATTCCGTCCTTTCGAAGCGCAACCATAAGCGGGACTTTGGGTTTGAATTCGTCCAATTGCGCTTTGACGGTCTCTGCGATTTTTAGCATAGGAGTAATTCCCTTATCCTTGAAAAATCGAATATTTCCTGCCATAAGTTTCGTTGAATCCTCAACAAAATTTTCAACAGCAGGTGCGTTGAGGGTTTCCCAAGGGTCATCGAGCCATTTCACAGAGTTTTCAAACCAATAGTTCGCAGTCAACCACAAATCAGAATAAGGCTTGAACTCTTTCTGCATTTGCTTGAGCTTGCTGTAATCGGTTGTTTCCATACCAAAGAGCAATTCTCTGCTATTAAAAAGCTGTGCTTGCTTCTCAAAGTTCTTGAGATTTTCATTAATCGTGTTCACCTTCTTGGCCACCTCCTGGTATTGATTAATATCGCTATGTTGATGGAATTCCAAGATCTGACGATCGATCTGCTCGAGGCTTTCTTTGAATTCTTCCTGAGAAGTTAACATGTTGTTCTGGAATTTTTCTCTCTCTTTGTCAAGTACCGCTTTACGGTTTTCAACCAGCTCGAGGATATCCTTTGGGCCACCGAAGACATGCCAACGCTTGCTGAGATCGTCTGTAGGGAATCGGTATTGAAAATCTTCAAGCAATGTGAAAATGTCAAGGCAATTTTGGATTTCAGTTTGGACTTTTTCGAGCTCGTTGGGGACGTCTTGGATGTACTTCTTCAGATTTGTGAGAGATTCGATATCTGCTGGTTGTTCCTTGACTTTCTCCTGCATCTCGATGATTTTGGCCCAGATACGCTGAGTTTCACTTCTCGCTCTCTTGGCGATCAGATCAATCAGATTCTTTTTCAATTGCTCGTATTTGTTGGTAAGCATCAAGAGAAGCTCTCTGCAATTAATCAAGAAACATGAAACATGGACCTCCTCAGGGATTTCTTTCTTAAGTTCCTCGATCTTCTTCTCAACTTGCCTAATCTCTTCCTTTAACGCCTCCACGGGTCTTGGATTTCCGGCATCCTCTTCACTTTGGATTTGCTTAGAATATTGCTCAGGGTCAAGCTGAAGAATAGCTCTGAATGGATCATAAACTTTGACGTATTCATAGAGCGGTTCAATAGCTTTTTCAAGAGCAATCTTCAAATTGTCGTAAAGGTTCCATAACCATTCGTTCTCATCGATCAGTCTTCTTGGTTTTTCCCATTCAGGCGGTTTGACTGGTTTTTCTTTTGGTCTTTTTGGAACTCGCAGAAATACGTCTCTTCTCATTGGACCGAGCGAATCACTCATGACCTTTGGCTCGAGATCAGGAATTCGAGCCAATTCTTCCAGAGTTCTATCGAAAATATGAAGAAGCTGCTCGACGAAGTATTTCGGCCGTTGGACTGTGTACATGAACTCGTCCTTCGCTCCTTTGATCATGTCGACGACAAACAGTGGGTGGCGTTCTTTCTTAAAGGGATCCTTTGGATTTTCAGCAAAATGGTTAATAACATCGTTTGGAGCTCTGATTTCCACTGATTGAGGGAGGAAGGAAATGAGGGTCTCGCAGTAGCTTTCATATGAATCCTTGATGAGGACTCGTAGCACATCCTGCATTTCTAACCTCACTGCTGTCAAGAATCTTTTCAGTTTTCCATGCTCATAGGTGCTTCTTATTTGCACTGGATCCCCAAGACTGAACCAACCATCCTGAACTTTCGAAAAATTAACCATAAATATGCCTTTCAACGAATCAAGCCATGCTCCTCTCAGCTGATTCAAAATTTGGCTGGTTGAAACCTCTTGTCGTTGTCTAAACTCCTCAATTCGCATTGGTTGGCCGATATAGAGATTAAAAATCTCCATGTCTTTGACTCGATTGCATTCAACTTTAATCGCTTGAAGTGCCTCGACAGCCTCCTTCTGAGAGTAAAACGTCGCGAAACTGAAATCCTTAAAAAGCTCTGTGTAATCTTTGGAAAGGCGACCTCTCTCAAGCTGTATCATTCCGTACTGCGGCACTTCTGCCTCCTCTTTCGGAGGGAAAGTTAAATTATGCGAAAGGATCTCTTCAGGAGCTTCTTCAAGATATTTCTCGAATACAATTTTGCTCATTGTTGTTGTGTAGAAGCGGGTAGCTTCGCTTTCAAGCTGCTTTAGATCCAAATTCGCGTTTCTGAGTTTCTCAGTGTTTAAAGCTAACAACTCAATACGCCGTTGCTGCTCAGGAGAGATTTCACTGAGGTCGTTTGTGGGCATATTCTTTGCGTAGAAGGTATATCGAACCTGCGAGTCGGTATAAATTCTCTCTCGTACAGCTTTCGTGAAACGTTCTGCGAATCGCTTAGTATCTTCGATCTACAAACCATGAAAATATGCTCTTTACTGATAGTATTTATACCTCAAACAGAATGAAAAGCCGAGGCAGTTTAAATAATGTCCCTTCATCAGTAGTTCTGCAATCGAATTTCTCAGTCTTTGCATTATATGTATAAACTTGGACATCTCTCCACGTGTATCCATCGCTCTGAGGTTCTTTAATCAGACCCTGAATAATGATTACACTTTGTGCAGATTTGAGTGTTTATTACTTTAGCTTTCAATGGAGCGAAATTTCCGTTAGTGTCTGTTGTTTTTGCGATCCACTCCTCATCAGTAAATTCATCATAAGTGCGATCGTCAAAGAGTTCCAGTGGGATCCATTTCTCTTGCCCAAAACCTTTGTACACATCTATCCCCTTTAAATAATGTTCCATTCACCAGTTACAATAATTCAAAATTGTTCTACTTCATCCAAAAGAAGCTCATAGATGTGCTCTGAAGTGAATTCACGTTTCTTCTTTATAAACTTCTTACGTACTGGTTTGATGTTAGTGTTCAATGGGTCTTGTGTCTGAAGAAGAAGAAAAGCGATAGAGTAAATCAATATTTATCCGAAAAACCAGGCTACCTTTCCAGAATCAGGATGACCATTCTGCTCTTGTTGGAGTCTCTGATAATATTCTTGCTGAAACCTCTCTTTTGAAAAGAGATTGACTTTCTTTGGTTTTTCAGACATCAGATTGTGTATTGGTGTCTGGATTAATATAATAACTTCTTTTGATAAAAAATTCAATTTGGTTTGAAAAAGTAACTAAGTGCCCGCGATAATGGGAGACCTACTTTCTATTGAAATGTCTTTTAATACTCCTAGCGTTTAAGAACAAACAGCACTATCGATGGGAGTGAGATGGCTTTGGTGTAGAAATGCTGAGCGAATTATTGTAGTGATGAAGAGTTTGCGGTTGTACTTGGACTTGTTTAAATAAAATAATCTTATTGAGAAGCTCCTCTGGAAATTATATGATAGCAACCGGAGTGAAATATCTTAGGGTCCCAAATGTTAAGTTCCTCTCATATTTCGAAATGAGAGGGATTGCGAACTTCAAGAAGAAGTTCAAAGCCGATACAGACAAAATTCTCGAGAAAGTGAAGGCGAAAAAAACAGTGTCTGAAGTTAAAAATGCAAACTCATTCCTCAGAGCTTCAATAAACGGCGGAGATTTCAAGCAGAAAGTTACTCAGAATGCTCAGAGCGATCCCGAATTCAGAGAGTTTTTGAAATCATTCAACGAGAGGCATAAGGAATTTCCAAATATCACAGATGTTAGCCATTATTTGCAAACACAGGACGTGTTCCAAAAGACTCCAGAAATGAGACAGGAGGAGATTGCCTTGCTAGAGGAGTTCCGCACGCGTAGAAAGGAAAGAGAAGGGTTTTTGAATAGGACTACTAAAGAGCAGGAAGAGGAAGATGAGCAAACAGATGATGAATTCGATGAGTATGGTATCTTCAAGGACCTCGCGAAGAAAGAAGGCCTCAAACACGAGCCAGTTAAGCCAGATTTTACAATGGATGAAAATTTCAGAATAATTCTATTGTCACAGGGCACGACCACCCTTGTCACCACCTTGAATCGTATCAACTATTTCAGAGTGCTGCTGTTTTGTGGAAATATGAACGGTATCATCGGATTTGCCAAAGGAAAAGCCAGAGACCCAGAAGGAGCGATGATTAAAGCAATGAACAACTTAAAAAGAAATCTTATTGCGATTCCATTGGACCATCAGAACTCAATGCCAGCAAGCATACATGCAAAGTATGAGGGTATCCGGTTGAAGCTAAATTCCCAAACCCACTTCGATTCATGGGGAAATCAGGTGATGGCGCATATGCTGATGCTTGCGGGAATTTCAGAAGCGAAATTCAAATTGATTGTTAAGACAAGAAATCCATATGCGATGGTGTATTGTTTCTTCAAGGCAGTCACTCAGAACGTCACGCCCAAGATGGTCGCAGAAGAAAGAGGTATCAAGCTCTATTCAACTTATCTTTCCAGACCTGTCCAATCGAATAAGCACATATATGAGCATCCAAAATAAACCGTAGTTGTATATTTTCCCTGAATGTTTTTGTTGAAAACTCGAAAAATGTATGCTCCGTTTTGACAACGAATCCTCTAAAATAAAAAAAAGTTGTATGGCTTCTCCAAGATAGTGCAACTTGAAAACACGTCGAAACTTTGCTCTATCATATTCCAAGAGCCAGATGAAAAAAATAAATAACCGAGCTACAGCCCCAGAGTGCTGATTTCACTGTGAATAATCAATCACTTTATCAACGATTGGAATAAACTTTAGACTTTTAGCTTGAAATATTGAGCATGTTTCTGCTTGTGAAGACAAGATAACAAAAATGTATTTGTATATACTATAAACTCAAGGGTTTAAACTAAAAAGATTTTTCTAGGGTCAACATTCAGGTTTTTAATAAATTGAGGAAGGTCGTGATTGAATTTTGGAGGCCCACAAATATAGATTCTCTCGGCCTGCGTGTCTAGATGATTTGCAATGAAATCTTGTGTAAATCGGGTATTTCCTCCGGCAATAGTGTTGATAAGACTGGCATTGCCATAACTGAGGTAACAATCGAATAGATTGAGCTGGTAAGTGCTGGAAATATCGCTCAGCGGTTCTATTATATCCTTAGCGATGAAGTCTTCTCCGTGCTCGAAGCTGGCGAAAAGACTTATCTTGAAATTCGGATTTATCGTGCCGAAAGCTGCCTTGCAATAAGGATACAAAGGCTCAGCGTTTGCAGTTCCAATTCTATCAGAAATAACATCGCAAATTGCCTTGCGAAGAAGCAAGTCAAAGAGATCCAAAAAGGGGAAAATGCCCGTGCCAGCGCAGAAAATAATGTAATGGCCTTTGAGTTCCTGGAAAAGTTCAAGTCCAAAACCCTTATATCATAAAAAGGATGGGTTAGAATGTGCACTCTTTAGAAGTGTTGCTTTACATAAGGTCCGGAAACAGAAAAATCATCTTTTCCTGCGTAGGTTTCTTCGTAAAGGAATTTAGAAAATGCTCCTTTGATGTCATATTTCTTGATAATGAAGACGAGAGAGCTTCCATAGGTTGACCACTTTGGGCTGAATGTAAAGGAGTGGATACCATGCATAATTCTCTCAAAGTATTCAAGGAAATGTTTTCTGAGATGCACATTCTGAGGTGTTTGGCATAGAAGCATGGTGTAGAGCCTCCACTTTGGGTGGCTTCGATGCGAAATCTAATGTGGAAAAAATACCATGAGAAATGAATTCGATTGGCTGTGTTTCTCACCTTGAAATGTTTTCCAAATTCAGATATTGAGTGATAGCTCTGGTTAATTTTGTACCGACCAAAAGCCTCGAAACTGAACTTTAGTAGGTTTTTCTCGACTGGTTCTTTTGATTTGAGCGTCCAATTGTAGCGAATTCTCCCTTCTTTTTCAAGGAGAAATTTATAGAGAGAGCTCGAATCTAAATCTTCTTTTCTCGCTAACATATCGGAAGAGACGGGACGTGAACCATCTTCATCATCATCTTCGATTCTTCCGCCTCTTGGACTTCTGGTGCCTGTATGATCTGAGCA
>ENA-UOTX01001790-UOTX01001790.1-compost-metagenome-genome-assembly--contig:-NODE-1790-length-13414-cov-6.823574_pt1 | contig 13414 bp, 7 predicted proteins | sample MGYA00238143_ERZ746982 | MGnify/ENA primary metagenome ERZ746982 (study PRJEB28758, sample SAMN06268862) | compost metagenome | isolation source: single cell | place: USA: California, Emeryville, Joint... | reverse complement strand
TCACAAAGTGAGTTAGGATCATCCAATAGATTGTAGTCTTCGTCGCGAAGCTCTTCTAAACTTTTTCCTTTGAATTGACTCATAGCATTAATTGCAATAAGCAATTGACCATCTTTATCCTTTGTCATAATATGTGCAACATGCAGTGTGTTGTTATACAGTCTGCTGTCATTTCCGCCATTTCCTGTTGGCAGTATTTCTCCTTCATTCTCTTCTTCTGCTTCTTGGGCCTTTCTCTCATACTCAGCTTTTTTTTCTCGAGGAAGATTATTCCACCTTGAGATCATTATTTTTGTCAGGTCAATTATTCCTTTGTCAGGAAATTCCTTTTTTATCGACTCAAACACTTCAGATCGCCAGATTCTCTCTGCCAGCGGGGGCTTTTTGGGAGAGCCCTTCTAAACAATAAAAGCATTCAGAGAAATACTCATCATCGCAAGTACATTGGCAGGAGAGTTGCAAAGAGATCCGAAATTCATTTCACAATATATTTTAATTTGAGTCGATTTTTTTTCTGAACTCAGAAGAATAAAAAAATTATAATAGTCAGACAAATCTTCTTCGCATTCATCAAGATTGATGAGACTTAGAAATAATAATGAGATTGAGGTCAAAAGATTAGAAGCATTATTCTTCAACGACTTACTTTTCCACAGAGTCCTTAGTGAATAATTCGAATAAAATGGAATTCTTTTTCATAGTCTGATTTTGCAGGATGATACTCTTTCAGTTGAATATTTAGCAGCAGAATAATAATTTGTTTCGGAAAAGCTTCACTTTTATGATAGTTTCGAAATGTATTTATCAGAAGCGAAATCCCTCTCTCCAATGTCTTTAATAAATGTCTTAAATACACCACATATCCAAATATTTGTTAGAATGCGATAAGTGAAAAAAATTGCATGTCAAGATTGACAGCAAGCATTTAATGTACTGCCAATCTCCAGATCAATATTGAATTTATTTACAACAGAAATGGCGTAAATATTCCGCAACGCCGAAGAACTTATAACAATTACATAATATATTTGACGATAGATGACCGTTTTTTGTATTATAATGACATGGAGAAATTACATCTAGAATCAGTTAAACACTCATTTTTGGGGTCTAAGCAAGCAGGTTGCCGTGCAATAAATAGATGGATTTTTCTAGAAATAAACCCTTCTCTTAAAAAATTCTTTCGAAATATCGTCCTTTTTTATGAAATACCGAATTTTATTATGTTTTTCGGTTATCTGTTATTAGAACTCTTTTCTGTCTCACTATCGTTCTTTCTGTTGAATATAGATAGATCCAGAGAACAAATAATAGAGTTTCAAATACAAGAAAAATTTTCTCATAGAAAAAACACACTGAAGCCTTAAGTATCTAATACTACCGAGTATAAATAATCAAAAAATGTACTATCATCCTCCTTCATTTCAAGTCTGACCAAACAACCCATCGTCTCTTCGTCAGAACGTCAAAATCGAGACCTCAATTTCAATTTTCTTGTGATTTAGAACAAGAAACCAGGCCGGCAGTTTTTCAGTTTGACTCTAGTTTCACGATTCAGTTTTCCTAACAACATCATCTTCTCTTGGCCTCTCTTCAATAGCATAGCAGCACGGTTAGTCATAAGTCTTTCCACGTCACATAACCAAATTTCATTTTCCTCTAAAAAATTTTCTGCTCCTTCATACGCAAGAGAATAAGAGCAGAATATTGCGTTTGTTGTCGTATCAGCATGGTGTGTTGTGGATTTTGAGTCTATGGTATTAAATTCTGTTTGAACGTATGTGTTAGGACGCAAATTATCGGAGCTCATCAAAAATATTTGCAAATTATTATTTAAAAAAAGGGGATATTAAGACTGCAAGCTTAGGAATTCGATGAGTTTGAAAGATAGAATCAGGATGCAACTCCGAAATTTGTTTAATTGTAAATAAACCATAATGCGTCCTATAACCATTGCTTCTATTGAGCGAAAAATTAATTGCAAAATAATTTTCGACTAATTCAAATTAAAATAGTTTAAATTTATTAATTCTGGACGACATGGCCAGTAAATCTTGTTTCAAATTCGAACACAATCTCTCCCTTGCTAATCGAATATTCAAAAAGGCTCGCAAAACTTCCATTTAGAAATGAATTAAAAAATTAAATAAAACAATTGGTGCTTGAAACTCAAGAAACCCCTCAAATAGATTACTCGGCTCCATCTTATTCGAGAGTATTTTTCCAGAATTAGGAATAATATAGCCTGACTTTGGTATTGTTGTACGATATTTTCAGAAAAATCAGCAGATATATTTCCAAAATTCAGGCTTAATTGGAGAAACATTACGAATAGAACAAAGATTAAGAGAGAAGTTCTTGATGCAGACTCTTCTTAGCAATTTCCAAATCAGAAGAGCGCACACATATTGGAATCCCTAATTAGAGTACCTAAAATTGGATTATTTTCCAGAGGAAAGGAGCCCCCAATACAGGTTTTTATCTTTGAACCTGAGAGTCGGAAGAAAATTGATAGTTATAAATCACACAAATACATAAGTTTGCTTTGGTAGAAGCAAAATCAAATATATGAAAAATAATTTGTTAATCATTGTAATTTAACCCTTGTGCTATGACATTCTAAGAAATGCAGATTCAAGTTAATAGGATATTATGCAAAACAATACCTAGTCCCTAGGTCTATTATAACTGAATAATGTAGTTAGCTCAATTTTGCAAGTATACTCGCAAAAATTAGATGTTTTTGCTCTTCAGTTAATAGATGAATAGTGTTAAACTCTCTTTTTCAGAGTAATAAAGCTTTCAAGTCAAATTTGTTAAGCGATTAAATACAAATGTATGACCAGCAAGAATAAGAATATAAATGAAGTGATAAGAATCAATAAAGATATTTGTAAAAGGCTGTTCTGTACTATCTTTAGTCTGCATAAGTTCCTAGTCTTACTTTCTTTGACTTGTTAGTTAGAGTTAGCTTTTAGCAAGGTCAAAGCCATAAGGCTTTTGCTAAATGCAATTCAAATGACAACAGAGAGGTTTTGAGAAACGAGCGAGATCCTAAAGCCATCAATTTTTCTGTTGTTATTTAACCGCCTAATAGTAATATTCAAAAACGCGAACTTGATGCGAGCCAAATTCAAAAAATTAATCAAAATTAATCAGAAAATACTTGTTAACCCAACTCACTCAGAAAAAGAAATGACAGAAGCCAAGTCTCAAAAGAACAACGAGTTCGACTTCTCAGAAGCACTTGAAAAAGTTGTTAAAGCAGCATTGCTGAAAGATCAAATTGCAAGAGATCTGAACGAAGTCTGCAAAGCCATTGACGATAAAGAGAAACCAGCTCTCTGCATTCTTGCAGAGGATAGCCGAGAAGACAGAAGCATGAAGTTGATTAAAGGCTTATGCAAGGAAAAATCGGTTCCTTTAGTGCGGATTCCCGAGGGCTTGGAGCTTGGGAGATGGATTGGTCATTACAAATATGATGAAAAATTGAACCAGAAAAAAGCGAAAAGAGTTCCAAGCATCGTGTTAAAGAACCTCGATATCGGAGATGAAGATGCTGTGAAACTTATTCAAGAAAGAATTAACTTAACTTATGAGATAATTCTCTGATCATAAGGAGAAAGTAGGCTGTTTGGGTTAACTCAAAGCTTTTCAGTATTAATATCACAACCAAGCGTGCGCGTCAATTAATCACAAGTAATCAAAATGAATTTAATGAAATTAGAAAAAGAGAGTTTTCTGTAACACATTCATGCTTTATTTATTCATTCCACTTAAGAGGAGTTGATTATGTGTCCAATTTATAATGAAAATTAATAAGAGATCAAGCTTTGAGCCTAATCCGACAATTTTATTAATTGTTTGTTCTGTATTTTGGAGCAATTTGACCTTTCACAGGGAATTTGAGTGCTGTGCGGGTATATTTGAGCTATTGGCCTTCCAAAAGAGTAGTGTATAATTATCTAAGTCCTTAATATCTTTAGCTAAGTAGTATCTAGTCAGCAACTTCATAGTTTAATCACAATCTCCAGATGACATTAAAGACAAATAGGGGGACTAAAAGCTGATTTATTTTGTCTTCAGCAATTTTATTTGGTAAAAGCCTGCAACGTTGATTGCTTATATTTGCTTTAGACCCATTTACTTCAGATCGTAATATTCTGTTCAATATCACATGGTGAAATTATTTGTCCTTCTATGGATACTCTGGACTCTTTAAACACACCGATGTCGACTTATTCTTTGTTGAACATAAATCATGATACTTAAGAATACCAATGTTATGGTGTACATAACTAAATTATTTAGTTTGACACAAAATTATTAAATGTTGCAAAAATTACTAAATATTGAAAAGTTATTATTGCATAGCTAAAAGTTTACTAAAAACTGCAGACTTAATAGGAAAACCTGGCTATTTATTAATAAGTTCTTCGACTTTGATTTCAGGAGCATAAGCTTCCTCAGATTTCGCCTCAACGGCGCCTTGAGCGTTCTTTTTAAGACTTCTGTATTCAGCAACGTAGCATTTTTGACATAATCCTTTCGCATAGAGTCGAGCATGAGAACAGGCATTTGGCTTCTTATTTCTGCCGAACTTATGATAGCAAGATTTGCAAAGTCCCTTTTATAAATAGATAAATCAAAGGCAAAGTCACTAAGAGGTTACTTTTGCGTAATGGTCTCTGTCATTGTGCCCACAACTCAATGCTTTTACTTTTGATCTAATGAGGTGATGAGAAGAGGAGGAGGGAAATGTTATACATTTTTTTGCTCGCGATAGGGTTTATTGGAGGACATGGGGACTTTTGGCCTTCGGAATCTTGTTCTTTCAATAAAGAGGCTTCAGGGATGCTTGTATCTATTTTTTTCAAGCTCACGTTTGAGTTCACTTCCTTGTCGCCTGGTAGCCCTAAATGGCCCATAAAAACTGGCATTGATTTGTTTTGTAATTGAGGACTTCCGATAAAAAAGTTGCTGCCTTGGAGCTGGCTCTGGAGATGAAGACTCGCATTTGGTCCAAGATTTTTCAAAAGCATTTGTTGGATTTCGGCTCTCCCAGCGTTGACAATGTTACTGTTATAAACCAATTGATTGCCATAGCTGAACGTAGAGGGCGGTAACAAACAGTTTGTCATTATGTTCAATGAAGTTAGGAAAGGCGCTTGATACGGTTTGCGACCGGAGGCGAGAGGCGTCTCCGGACTGAGTTTCAGTTGCTGCGACTGGAATTGGGACAAGTTTGGAAAGATCTGAGGGATCATTCTGAGGGTGGATAACTAGCCCGCTATAGTAATTTTCAAAGTTTTATTTTATATAAATATCAGAATGCGAAAACGGTTGTATAAGAATTGACTCAAGTTCACCTGAACACGCGGTGGTCGGTTAATTAAAATCAAAGACGTCACTAATTGTAATGTTTGGAAACAAAACAATCAAACGATACTAGTAAATTAGTTCTATACAAGAATTATCAGATTTCAATTCGTGGGCAGGAATTATTAATTAAGGCTCGAAGAATTTTTTGATTAATGCTATAAATATCGCAGCCGCTCAAATAAATTAATTCTCAGCTTGAGAAATTAATTAAATCTTTTTACTTACGTCTCGAATCTCAGGAGTGAGAGCGAGTCAGCATTGTCCGTCACCTTTATTGAGATACAACCCGCAGCTCTTTTAGACAAGGGTGTTTCTCTCTCATGATTGGCTGTTTGAGTCAATTGAGTGTGATAGACACACGAGAAAGCGAATTTTAGGTTCAGAACAAAAACAGTCTTAAGAACAATTCGGAAAACGCAGCGGGCTTCAATAAATTTTGAGAAACACTGGTCTTTATTTAAAAAATTATTGGATAAATATTTTTGCAAAATCTATAAAATACTCGTTATGGGAACCATTAATTTCAAAAAAATGGGTTGATGATTATGAATAAGTCAAAGGATGATTTTCAAAAAAATAAATTTGACGGAGTAGCCATAAGAGGCAATTAATTAGGTGAATTGGATTAGATAATTAGATAATTTTTTATCCTGGGTACATTATTAGAACCCGTCGGTCAACTTCACGCTTTGCGTAGTATCAATGGAAAATCATTATTGAAGGGATGCAATAGTGGCTTGCAAAGAAGTAGCGTTATTTAAGCTTTACAATGTTAAGACTAAGGGATTTGTCGTTCAACAGGTTATAGCAATACGGGAGAAGCTTTGTCTATCCTAAATGGGAAAACTTTTAATCGAAAGATAGATGTACGACATCTATTGTGAATAATTTCAGGGGGTATTTTGAGGTTTAATTCTAATTATGGTGCATTTTTGGGATCAAATCAATAAGTTTGACGTTTTCTAAATAAGAAATTATGATTCTTAATTGGAATTTTCATTGAAAGATGGGATAAGAAGGCAGAATTGCTGCAGTTCAAATTTTTTGCATAGTGTTATCAAATTTTGCGGCTTAATTGCTGTTTTTGAATTACTGTCCTTAAATAGTGAGCTCACCCAAGAGTTCAGTTCCATAAATTGAGTATTGAGTTGTGTAGCTTAAGGAAGTAAGTAAGGACTTCGTTTATTACTAAAACCATCGTAACGTTCTAAGACGCTTCGCCCGGTTTAAACTTAAAAGGTCTGAAAGAGCCTAGAGCACAAAGAAACAATAAATATTTACGATGAAGAGCGGTTAGCCTGGAGACAGATTTGCTTTTTCTTATCAATCAAGAGAAATTGAGCTCGTCATAGGTTCTCAAAGCCGCCTTAATGAAGTTCATCTGATTTTATAGATCATCAGTGTGGAGAGTCAATTTTATGAAATTTTATTCTTTTTCTCGCCTGATATGCTCCTTGAGCAGCTGTAAAGACTTCATTTTAGTATCGGAAACAGTACGTTAATTTAGCAGTTGCAATATCGCCGATTTAGGATGATTAGATTGAGTTTCTTATTGATGCTTAATTTGCCATTCTCCTTACAAAAGCTCAGGAAACATGATAACCTCACCTCACTGAATAATGCAGAACAACTTCATCGTTATTGATAGAAGTATCTCGTGACAAAATAATGATTGCGATTGTCCTACGAATCGTTTATAAAAGAGACTTTCGATTTAAACTGCTGGTGGTGATTAAACAATCGATCTTCTAAGTATCCGACTATCTTCTAAGAACCAGACTAAATATTCATCTTTAAACGTTCGCAACGGTTTTTAACAACAGTTTTCTCAATTCGGTCACCGGCTCTTTCCTAAACTCGTCGCGTTTCTTTGAAGATTGATTTACACTCTACATGCTAGCGAAGATACATTATATCATCTGTAATATACACATGTTCTAGATGGTTTCACGTCATATGAAATACTACTTGCGATCTGAGCTGAGAATTATAGAAACAACAAAAAATTCACCAGAAACTTTACAGCACGAAAGTTCACCATCGGGTGAGTCATGAACGCTTAGGCCAAGTCTATTCTTTACATCTTTTAAAATGCTATTATATACTTTCTGACTCTTGTAAGGGATCAGTGGTTTGTATGCTTATCGGTTTTTTGACGAGAAAATATAAATTGGAAGCGGTTTCAAGCGCATATTGACCCAGAGAAGCCACGAAAAACGATTTTTCTTGAAACGGGCTCCGTGAGGATGAACCTGGCAATCCAAACAGATGGCTTTCTCAAGAGATTTCAAAATTTTGAATTTATTTAATAAGAGTTAGAAGTTCTCAGATAAATCTTATTTGAAGTAATTACGAACAGTGAAATATCGCAATATGAATATCTAAACCTTCCACTTCTCAAAAATTTGAGGAATATAACATAAATTTTCTTTCTTGCTCTCGGTTTGATTTTTGAATTGAGTTTCTCTTGCTCAAAAGAATAGGAATATCAATACAAACAAAAAATTAAATATCGGAACCTAATTAATGAACGAAAGTACAAATACAACTGGATAATGGATTTGAAAAAATTATGTTATCGTATAAAGTTAACAATTTCCTATCGACTGCTAGCAGATATTGCTAGCTGAACTTCAAAAATCATGTTACATACATCTACCGATTTATTTTTCCCATTACGTCCTGCTTATCATCAGCTTTGCCCATGTTTATTCCGATGGTGTGCTTTCGTTGGAAAGTTTGAAGCTTGGATGTTTTTTGCGGATGTGCAGATTCAAAGAAGTATCAGACCTATCAATGATAGATTAATGACCAATCAAACCCATTGGCTTACCCATATGTCTTCTGGCACTGAACAACCGGACACTTATGAGAGCGCGGCACCTGTGTTGCGGGTCTTCTTAGCCTCTTTTTCTTCGGAACAAATATTAATTGAACCGGAGGACGAGGCTGTGCTGCCAATTCTAATTGCTCATACCGCTTGAGTTTCTTCTCAAGAATTTCCTTTTCTTGCGTGACTTCTTGTAACTAACAAAAGATAAGCATTGCTTTTTAAAAGAGTTTTTTACTTTATTTTCAAGCTCACTAACCGAATTAGTCAATTGAGAAACCAAAGAATTTAAGTCTCCTATTTTGTATTTTTAATTAAGGAAAACCATGAGAGTATTTACTTATCGATAAATTTTCAGGCACCAGACACAGCTGCTGTGGATTCAACATCTGGTTCCTTTGGTTCACCATGGGAACTGGTGCGGCTTGTTCGTAGGCTCGAGAGAGTCGGTCTATGAGCATGTTTTGCTGATTCAGCAGGTCAGACTTGCCTGGAAGCAGGCCAGGTGAGACACTGAGCTTCTGATTTTGACAGGCGGAAATGAGAAGCGGACTCACAGGCTTCTGCAAAGCGAACCCACCTGCAGCGGTCGAGGAACTCAGCAGAGAATGCAAGACCTCACGTTCGAAATGCATTGAGGTCCCGCCTTGAGCTAGCTGTCGAGGCAGAGTGATGGCATTTCTCTGAGGGATCATAGTAGAGAAAGCGTCTTTAAGGAGAGGTAGGTTCATTTTTCAAAATTCTTTTATATAATCAATTTGGTTAATTCGATTAAATCGTGCTCTATCTAAATCATTCAAAAAAAACGCCAGCAACCACTTAATAAAAAAAAATCTCGAAGAAAGAAAAGTTTCCAGTTGGTGCTATTCTGAATACCACATATAAAATTTTGATTCCTACTAAATGATATTCCTCATCAAACCAGCCAATACAGTGCCGAAATAGAACTCACGAGCACTAACCCCCTTAAGAGAGCGCTTTCTTAAAAGCTATTCTAAATTAAAGGTTGCGGATTACGAGCAAAATATCGTTAAAAACACAAGGGTTTTTATTCTGAGATACCTGCCAAAATTACCTTGATAAAATAGAAAAGAATAATTTGACGAATTCTGAATTCGATTATTTTGAATAATTCGATTAAAGGAATTAAGCGCTTCCAAATTTCAAATACCTCAATTAAAATAGCAAAATTTCATTGGTTTTCTGATAAATTATTTGGGCGTTCTCTGCCGTAATTTGTCGATTCTATAATCGGAGCACGATTTAAATTTATTTGCTGGAAAGGGAATCCGGAACTGCTTTCGTAAAATAAATCCAGGAACGCCAAGATAAAATCTATTTTCAGCAGAAATAATCAAATTTTATTCGAAAAATCACTGTGTTCAGGGTTGGCTGAGTACTCCGATTTTTTAGATCTTAGAGGTAAGCCAAGAAATTAGGTTTCGAACCAGATTTAGCCTGTTCGCGAACTGAGAAAGTGATTCATAAGATATTGAGTCAGTGAGTTGTAAAATTAGGCATGTAACCATGAGATAGGCGTCTAATAAAAGAATTTGAAAATTTCATTGAGCCAGCCAGACGTTCACGAGTTTATTTAGAAATTCTGGTCTTAGCGATTTATTGAAGGGGGGTCTCTGAGAGTTAACTTTGAAATTTCGAATTTTGAACAGGTGATCTGCTGGTACAGTCAAAGAGAGTCTACTGTGAACTGGATGAGTGTATTTGGTTATATATAAATGAGACAGTATAGTTAGTCGTTACATGCAGTTGCCCTCTAAGTAAAATTGTGGCTAGAGAAGGAAAATGGAGAGGTAATTTACAGTTCTATAGAAAACCGTAGAGAAGTTCTATTTATCTTTTTGCGTTTTTTGAGAAATTTGATAAAATTGAAAATAGAAAGCATTTTTGCAGACAATCATTCTTTGATCTCATTTAATGGAGTTACTGATTAATCTGAAAGAGCATCAGAGTCAGGTTTCTAAATAAGGGTGCATTGTTATTTTTATCAATCGATAGCAGTTATCCTTTCTGTTCGTCAGAAATACATAGAAATTTCCTCGATTCCATGTAGAGTCGTTCGGGGAGGATAACAATGCTTTTAATGTCAACAAATCAATTTCTCTCACTCTCATTCTCTTTGCAAGCTCTCCAACCTTTCTTAGAATCCATGAGAGACATTTATTGTCTTTTTTTGTTTTTTTAAAACAAAGAGTGTTATGATGAGATTATCTGATTAAACAACAATTTCCTCTCTTGACATGATTTTTCTTTTGGCTATCGTTTGGGTATAGCTAATATGAGGTTAATTATGCTAACCAACAGATTTTAATCACCTTGAAATCAATTAGGAAATCTGATCCATACAAGGTTGAAACTTAGAGAGACAGATTAGCATTCAAAATAGAAAAGATACTAAAAAGTTGCAGCACAACACTCAATCTAGCCTTAACTACAAATAAATTGTCATATCACTACCCACCAAGTGAAATAAAAAAATTAAGAAGAAGATAAACTTTCATAATTAGCTAGGCACACTTTAAAAAATAAGAAAGGAACAACATTAATAACAATACTAGTTGTATCTTTAATAACAAAAAAATGCATTGTTGATATTCCGAAGTACTAGCAAACTTTAGAATCATTCTGAAGTTTCAGCACTCTTAAAATTTGCTTATTATCAGCTATCAGGTATACTGGCAACACCGAGTAAACTCTTCTGCAATTCAGATAGTTCGCCGTAATCTTTGCATATAAAGGGCGCCAAATCAGGAATAGCACACTTGACATTTGCAAGATCCCTACAACTATGTAAACGATGAGGGAGTTCTGCAGCCTTATCATGATCTCAGCTAGGTTCTCTCCTTCAGCCTCTATATTATTCACCAAAGTCGCATCAACGGCAACTGATAGAGCTTGTCGTTCTTTCTCTTGAGTAGAATCAAACAGTTTAATGATGGTATCCACGTTCGGACTCTCTAAAAACGTCTGCTCCATGTGATATGCATAGGCATAAAACTTATCAATTAGGCCAGCAAGACCATTTTTCGCAGCCTCACGGAACGCTGATTTACAGGTATTATAGTTGATATTGGTCTTGATGTCGTCGCATACAAGTATTGTGCTGATATTCGCGTATCTTTCTTGCAGCTGAGCACTTGCATAGTTGGTAGTGAACAATGTTGCATGTGAAACCTGCATCATTTTTACGACTTTATCTCGAAGTTCTTTAAAGTACTCAAAGTACCTTGCCACTGTCGGGATAAGGGCTTCGACTTCCGTTTGGTTATATGTGCTCATAAGCTGATGAGTGAGTCCAACTGCCATGCTCGAATACGGCGTGACTCTGGATTGCATATCAATATTATCGATATAAGGAATGGCTTGGTTGGTCTTTTGCTTGAAGTAGATATTTGCAATAGCGTAGAATGCCATCACATATATGATAAGAATCATGGATAAGGCGGCAATAAGGACCATTCCGACTCTTTTAATTTTATAAGTCATTCTCGTTCCCTGATTTCTAGTCTGATTATGGTTATTTTTTTCTTTGACTTTGCTCGGTAATTGAACATTCTTAATGGTGATGTCTGTGCCAAAGAACGCTTTATATTCACTCTGGAACGTCTCCAGGTACTTGAGGACTAACTCACGCGGTATCGTGAGGACTTGTCGCATGAGTTGCAGCTTACGTTGTTCAGTTGACCTCCAAACGAGAATGCATGCTGCGACTATTACTACAGCAACGGTTGCTCCAATTCCCAAAATAACATCAAAGAGTTGAAGAATGCTCTGATAGTGCCCCTTAAAATCAGAGTATAGCGTTGCTCGCATATTTTCATAGGTCTGGAGGTAATCCAGACTATGCTTTCTGAGCCATTTGACTTCTTGCAAATCTGAATTGAACTGGGAGAAGTCGGTCTTATTTACCTTGTAGATCACTCCCAAAAATATTTTTGATGCTTCATAAATGGATAGGTTCTTTGGTGTGTCATAGATTCCCTCTCGATTCACCGACATTTCATAACTATTATAATTGAAGCTGGGAGAGAGTTTTTCTACATCATAATTCACCATGAACTCGTCGAATTTTAGCAAAAATCTCTGCACTTTGTCTCCGAAGTTTCCAGCAACAGTGTTTTTCATCCTGTTGGCAGTAGAGGTCGGGTAATATCCACTATTCAGGATCACAGCTTGCTCTACGTTAGAATACACAGACTTAACCACTGTCTTAAGATATGATGGGAAGGGTGCGACTTCAGCGTATTGTGCGAACTCATCATAAGCCTTTGACAGAATCACGTAGCTTACAACGATCATGATGATGAGTCCAAGTACAGAAATATGCCCCAAGAAATTGACTCCGAGTAGAAACTTAGGGACACCGAAGCTTGAGATCATCTGCTTTATGCGTTTTCTTTTATTATTGAGCAACGAGGAAGAGAGTTGGGATGACTCCTCATGCTCACGATTTTTGCGCGAAGAATGTTTTTCTGAGGAGAGAGGTCGATTGCTTCTAGTTAGGCCTTTTTTGTTCTCAGTGTCAAGGTCTGTGTCGCTTTCTTTTGAGTCGAGCCTGTTTAGTAGCTTCAGAGGAGTGTTCTCTTCCGTTGGTGTCGGGTCTCCGAGAGTTTTCTCCTCCAACGGAGTATTCAAGCCCAACCAGGGAGACATCAAAGGGCTATTTTCAGAGTTTAGGTGTGTTTTCGTTTGTGGATTCCTCGAAGTGGTGGAATAGGTAAACTGTTTTCTTGATCTTCCAGCATGGGTGATGATAGCGGTAAAGCACTCAGCATCAAACAGCGAGAGCCGGTTCTTTGAAATGGTGCCACTCAAGAGCATGAATCGACAACTTGGACTATTTTGTTTGTAGTAGCTATCACTCGATTTCTGTCTTGAAGAAGAAGCAGAAAAGTCAAAATCACACTCGAAATCAATAGTGGTATTGTCACTAAACACCTTTGGATCGAATGTCGGGAAAAATTGCTTTAGGCTCGATAATTGTAGTAAATGCGCTGCAGCTTCTGCTTCTGTGACTTTTGCAGCTGCAGCTAATGATTTTAGCAAAAGATTTGTGAACCCGATTGCTTCTAGTCCCTCATTGAATAGAAATCCATTAAGCGGATTAGGAGTTTGGTAGATATAGAGAACTAGGGCTATTTCATCGTTTTGCATGGCCTCAATCGTCATCAGCAATTTGATATC
>ENA-UOTX01001789-UOTX01001789.1-compost-metagenome-genome-assembly--contig:-NODE-1789-length-13416-cov-31.236749_pt1 | contig 13416 bp, 14 predicted proteins | sample MGYA00238143_ERZ746982 | MGnify/ENA primary metagenome ERZ746982 (study PRJEB28758, sample SAMN06268862) | compost metagenome | isolation source: single cell | place: USA: California, Emeryville, Joint... | reverse complement strand
ATTCACAAGACGGATGTGATTAAAGAAGGAAGAATTTTACCAAGTTCATTAACGAAATGCCCCGCAAAATAAAAAATTACTGTGTAGTTACGCGAGGTTAAATATAAAATAAATCCCTCAACGGCTATGTCCTACGTTATGGATGAATTCTTCGAAAACCTGGTCGAGCAGCTCCGCCATGGGAAACTAAGCTCGGGAGAGCTGATTCAGAAAATTGATAAATCCGAGGTTAGCGGTTTACAACCAATGATAAGCGCGAGAACAGCGTCAATTCCAGAAATGAATGATGACACTAGCTTCGAAGAGCTTTGCCAACAAGCAGAACTTCTCTTAAGCAATGCTCCTGCCCTTCAGACATCAAAAAAAATACATTTTGACCTCACCAATACCCCATCAGGTCAGAACAAATTCCACGATGAGCCCGTCTCTGAAAATGATCAATATTTCACAACGCCGCACCGTTCACCATCCTTCAATAAGAGTCCATATCTGCGTATTTCACGAGACCCTCTGGAAGAAATCGGACACATAAACGTGCAGTCAGAGGTATTGTTCCAGTCACTGGTAATCAACTCTTTCTCATTCATTCCAAGCAAACCTCTTTTATAATTAGGGCAAGAAACAATTCACCGAAGAGCAAATCGAGAAAATCCGCGAGAGAACAGCTGAAAAAAGACTTGAGAAAGCATTGAAGTTGAAGCAGCAATCGCTGATGAAAGAGTTTGTTGAATATGAAACACATTGCAAATTCCAGCCTCAAACCAACTCGACCAAAAACCAAGGAGTTAAATCGAAATACATGGCAGCGACTTCTAAGACTCCGACTCACAAACCGAACTGCAAGAGCGAAAATTTCACATTCAGGCCTCAAACGACAGAATATAAGTCCTCTCACAAAACCAAGGAGTATCTCGACCAAAACGCTTTCTCTCGGCTCTCGAACACCTCAACCGCATGTCAATTATCATCTAGGTTCGCTTCGCACGTCACATTGCAATCGGATGCTCTACTCCAGCAGAAGAAATCAACATCTCCTTCAGCTAGTTCCCGCTCGGGGTTCTCGAGAATGGAGTCGATACATAAACTCTCTAAAATCCCTTCAAATCTGAATTCTTCTCCGAAAGAGAATTCATTTGTTCCCGCGGAAAAGTTCGTGAATGAAGAAATGTTGGAGAATCTAGAGTCAATAAAGGCTTCTCCTCTAAATCGGTCTCACCCACGCAGCCTTGATGGAGATGCTTTTCTAAACGTGTGCAAGGCAAATGAGAATCTCAATAATAAAGAGAATGATCAGCAAGGCAGCACTGCTAAAAAGGCTCTCCTGAAGATAAACCAGGAGTTCCTTGACAGGCAGGAAACTTTTCAAAATACTAAAAAAGAGCGGATATCAAAACTCACACAGAGTGTTGCCGCTTCGCATAGTCCCCAGATCGAAACTGCATCAAAAAAGCTATTGCAGAAAAAATTCGGTGAAGAGTCAAATTTTGAGAAGAGATCTCGATATTTTGAAACTCAAAAGAAAATGAAGCTTGAAAATCTCAAAAGAACCTATAATCCTAAGTTCCAGCCAGAAATCTCAGAGTTTGCGAGGTCGCTATCCAGAGATAAGGTGCATGAGGTCCGGATGAACTCTCATAAGAAAGCTGAGCTCACTGCAAAGAATATTATAAGGGAAAGAAAAATGAAAGAGTGCGAAGAATTAATCTTCCATCCAGAAATCAACGCGAAATTTATTGCGGAATCTCGGCTAGGCCTCGAGAAGAATTTCGCGGAGTACGTGCAGGATTTACGATCGAAAGAGCAGCTGATACATGATTTCAAAGAAGCGTTGGAGCGTAGGCGACAGCTGCAGGAGACCATTGAATGTACTCACCAGCCTCAGATCAATGAGTACCCATACTATCTGGCGCAGCAAAAAGAGCTTTTTGAGACTCAATCAAAAAATAAGACTGCCATTCTTGACGACAAATACGCCTCGATACAGAAAAGGACCCGCCACACCGGCAGCAAGGTTTCGACACAGCACGATGATATCGCCGAAAAGCTTTATGAATCAGTAATCAGCAACGAGAGGTTAGAAAACCATGAAAATTTCGAAAACAGCAAGAGATCATTTACTGCGAAAAGCGGACTCAAAAACGATGATCACACGCTGTCACTTACTCCGGAGGACCTGTTCTCAGGCATTCATCCAGCGCTTGGTGATGATGAAGATACAAGATCGAGAAATATTGTAGAGGAAGTGACACTAAAGAATGAATTAGACCGCCTGCAGATTTCTGATGTGTTGGCGCCGCGTGGCTCAAACTACGCAAAAAAGGCGTCAGAAATCGAGCAGTCACCACAAATGAAAAATCTTAACGATGAGCCCAACGTAAACACCCCTCGGGCGCCTGAAACAGATGGTTCAAGATTTTTCTCATTCCCGAACTCGCCGTCACAAGGAGGCTCAGGAAGGAAGAAACCTCCGCTACCCACTCATTGGAGAAAATATTAAAATTTAGATAATTGTTTGCTTATTACTTTTCAATGGTTCCTATTTTCTCTGCTCATTTAACTTCATTGGAAATGTTGTTGCTGTTTCCGAGAAATTCCAATGTAATTAAACAGATTTTAAATATTTTTCTCATGCGAACAATATGTTGATTGCGGTCCTGATGATTTCTATTAAACTAACTCTGAACCTGAAAAGTTTTTGATTGTCAATATATTAAAATTCTACTTCGGTATTTGTCAAATTGATAAACTGAAATGTATGTATGAAGGCAGTTATTTAGTTTTAAAAACACACTAAATAAATATTGACTTTTAAAATTTCTTCGTCGATTTCATTTGTTGAAAGTATTAGAAGATAAGCAGAATTCCCTCTGTAGTCCTAATATTCTTCGCCGCGTTTAACTTAGACTAAAGCTCGCTTGTCCCTCTTTTAGGGCAATGTGGATTCTCTCTCTCATGACTGATATTGAAGAGTAATCTGGAAGTTTTATGTAATTTTGGCACCTAGAGTAAGTAATTAGATTAAGCCTGAAGAGCCCTCAGAAGTAAGAAGTTACGTCATCACAGAAGGCAGATATTCGTCAGGCGACCGGGATGGGTCAGAAGGAGGCTTCTTAACTACAGTCATTTTAGGATTTAGAAGCTTCAAGCCTGTTGGAAAAAAATTGAATGAGTAACAAAAATCTCAGATTGTAAGGGATTACCGCCAAGTGGTAAGCGTTCAGAGCCTGTTGTGAATTTAAAGAACAATCTCTTCTGCTCGTCGTTGAATTCCAGCAGAACTTTGATGAAATTCTGATATGCAGGGCTGTGTAGCAGATTTATAAGTTAATCATTCAAAAATCGACTCTTATTAGTTTTACCTATTCTTGCTGAATCCGTGTGATGGCAGAATATTTTCCTGCAATGTCTGCAGATCCCAGTCTTCGTGAACTCGAACACCGCAAACGAGGTATTCGATCTCATCACTTCTTAAAGCTTGTAAGTATCTCAATGGGAACACCTAGCGATTTATTTAATGTTATTCAGTCGGCGACTAAAAAAAAGCAACTGACCTTATCAAAGCCGTCTCTGAATGCCAATATCTGAGATTTATTTGTTTCTACCAGGTAGTACTGTGTCAAAATTGACACATACTGGTCAAGATTCGACAACGTCACTGGCATATCCTCTCCATTTTCAATCAGATCGATTTCTTCGTATCCAGGGAACGTGAAGTTTAACGCCAAGTCATCAATACTGCAACCCTACATCGATAAAGGTGAATATTGTAGATTTTTCAATTAAAGTTTACCTTAAATTTCAAATCCTGGATACGTGCGCTCTTCTCTTGAGGAGAAAGGTTCGGGTCTTTCTCGATCTCAAGCTTTTTATTCACGACTGCCTGAAGAGCAATCAAACTTTCTCCTAATTGCTTATCGATCCTGGCTATGTCTTCCAGATACACAGGCTAATTAATTAAAAAACAAACAATAAACAACCCATCGTGTATAGAAAGTAATTTACTCTATCCAAGACCAAATCCCAGAATATTGGATGGAATGGCAGATCTACGACTCTCTCATCGAGGATAGCACGTGCCGTAAGCGTTCCTAGGCAGCGGAACAGAAGCTGGAATTTCTCAAAGTCTCTTTTTTTGTCTGGAGCGGGCTGTCTTCTCTTTGGTTTCGAAGGGTCTGGGTAGCGAAGATCGAAAGGATCAATGGGACTTGGGAAGAGCATATTTGTATCAGTCTTTCGCCAGAGGTTGTGAACCGGGTTCTTGAATTCTTCTGCAATCATGGTATAGTATTCGAGCGTTGGACCCAGCCCAGTGCCTTCTTCATCCTGGAACTCGAATTCCAGAAGAGACTTCTTGAAGCCGTAAGATTCCATATTAACGACGGCGTTTTCAAGAATTTTTTCTCGAGTGACCTTTATTTTTTTCTTGCGGAGTTTGCCAATGCGGGAACTCTCAAGCTCTTTCAACTTGTGACGGTTGGCCTGGTAAATATAGTACAATGCGCGTGTGACAGGGGAACAGCCGAGTTTATAAAATTTCATTCGCGAGTTCAATTCCAGTAGGAAGTTCGTCTGCAAGGCAATCCCTCGCAAAGGTGACGGGATCAATCCAGCAGCCAGGACGATTGGATCACTTACAGTCTTATCGAGAAGGGAACTCAGTTTAAGATTCTCGAGGTCTTTGTTTGCGAGCATCAGCTCTCCAGGCAGTAACCCGCTCTTCAGTGAGCTTTCTAAATAGTGCTCAACGCATTTTTCCATACCATGCTTGTGTGATAATTCTATCAGAGCAGGAGCGAACAGTGAGCTTTTCGAGGTGAGTTGCGCGTCGATGTATCTCACTTCATTCAAGAAGAGCAATAACTGCACGACCGAAGTGAGATTATCATCATTAACACCGAGATCCAGGTCCTTCATTTTGTTAATGAGGTTTTGAATCACTTGCTTATAGTCGCTGCATAGCGAGTTTACGCTCCTCTGTTGCTCTCTTAGCAAAATACCATATGAACTATATTCTTGGGTCTTCTTGCAGAGTCTGTAATCGACGGTGAAAGCATCGTCTTGTGGAACCTGTTGTAAGTTGCAGTTTGGTCTATATTTGTAGAAAATCTCAAAGAGAGCTTTTGTCTTGGGGATCTCGACCCCATTGATGAAAAACTTTATTTCGAGATATTTCTTGAAGTTCATTTCCTTGCCTGTCAGTTTATCCAGCCATTTCTTCTTATCCCCTTTGCTCTTGCTGTCAGACCTACTTGGCTTGACCGAAGAGCTTTTTTGGAGCGGAAGACCTGTGGGTAGCGCGTTTGATTTACTAAATTTTTATCGCATGAGACCAGCAAATTGAAATTCTTAGAGTTACCTGACTTTGGAAGTGCTAGGATTGAAATCGGTTCCAGGGTTTAAAATTAGACCTCCTCCAATAGTCGAGGTTTTTGTGAATAAGTCAGCGGATTCGGGCTTGGTGTCTTCGATGACTTCGTTGCCTTCTAACCCTCCTTCTTCTTCGCCTTCTAAATCATTCTCAAGCGCTTCACTATCCATTTTTTCCTTTATGTAATCCAGGAAGTTGTCCTCTGGGCGAGATTTCTGGGATTCTGTTAAATTCAGCAAGTTTCTATTAGACAAAACACAATGCAATGCTGTACTCTTATGAGGCATCCTGCCGCCACCTCCGAATGCCAGAAGATCCTCTTTGGAGTTCAATCTGTTTAAGATATAGTCTTCTATCACCTCCAGCGTTCCAAACTGCTCGACTGACAGCACAAGTGAAGGAATTTCTTTTAAAATATCCTCTTTGAAGCCATATAATTCTGCTTGAAGTTCCTTGAAAGGGTTGTTCGTCCTAAATAAACCAGATTAGTTGTTCAATGCGCAAGCTCAAACTATTACTGAGAGGGACTAGGAGACGAAACGGTTTTCTTTTTATCTGGAAGCGGTCCAAGGCTAAACTCATCTTGAATCCAATGCGCTCTAAACTTCACTCTCATAGATAAAGTCCTCAGATCTGTATGGCGTTAGTTTATATCGTTATTACTGAAGCTAATAATATACCTGTAAGAAGATTGAGGTCACTATTTGTCTGAGTTCCTGTTTGATCAGTACTAAGCTTGTCAGTGTTGATCAGCATTTCTTGAAGGTTATTGACCAGGTTTCCGAGAATATTCGCTAGAATAATAATAAAATAAGTTGATGGTCTCACGTGTATCAGCATTACAGCTCGGGTCCCGAGGACTCTTTGTTTTAAACGCAGCAAGGAACGCGACAATTCTGCCTAGAATGATTCTGCTCTGCTCTTCAGAAATTTCGATGTTAGGTTTGCTTCTCGTCTCAACAAACTTCGTCGGAGAATCCTTTTCCTTAGGGAAATTCAATTTTTCTTCTTCTCCTACATTTTTTTGAGGCGAGCTGGCCATTGTGGCTTGAGTGCTCTTGCTTTCAATAGTATTCTCAAAAATGAAGTTCAGCAAATTTTGAATGAATTTGCTTCGACGCAGCTCATAGATCGTCACTTTCGAGTGCTCCTTGATCAACTCGACGTAATTCTTGAAAGCGTCGATTCCGAACTCGCTTTGATTCGATTGATTTTTAAGCAAATATTCCGAAATCTCTGTAAGCATCTTCAGGACTTCCTGTGGCTCAGCGAGACTTGTTTTTGTTTTTTCTGCCACAGCTTCGACTTTCTTTTGGACTTCTTTGGCATACTCGCAGATCTCGGTTTGGATTTGCGTAAGCTTTTCTTTCTCAGGATTTTTCTGCTCAGTTGTGGCAGTATCAGCAGTGGGTTTCAGATTAGCGAGTGTTTTTTCGAGTTTCATTGATTGCTCTTTCATGGAATTTTTGAACTCTGCAAGTTCAGACTTGAGGATTTTAGCTTCAAGAGCCTTGAGTTGGACATCAGGATTCTCTTCACTGATTCCAGAATCTAGTGTTAGTTTAATTATATGAGTGAATCGAAGGAAGACAGAAAAAATAAATACCTTCTCCAAGGTGTTTGCTCTCTAAGATCTTTTTCGCTTCAGAAATATACGTAGTCAATTTTTCCTTTTCGGCTTTCAAGGATGAAAGAGCGTTAGAAGGATCTGTGCTGAATTTATTGGTGCTAGGTTGAGCCGTCGTTGTGCCTCCGATCTTCTGATTGAGACCTTGGACATAACTTAGAAAACTGTCGAATTTTTGGTCTGCGTCTCCCAAGTTTGATGTGTATTGAGGAGGGAGATTGGGCTTTGAGGAGAAAACTGGTGGGAAACCTTGATTAAAACCGCCTTGGTTGTAGCCTGGGTTGAAGCTACTGAAAGTTTGCCCGAACCCTTGATTGAAGTACTGCCCAGGCAGTTTTTTGTTTGCAACAAAAACAGCCTCGAGTTTCTTAATGTTCTCAGGGTCTGCCATCTTGGAAATAAACTCAAAAAGACCTTCTCTTGCGAGATGGTTGAACGCATGCGGAAGTTTTTGGAATACGAGTTCAACGATTTGTAACGTTAAAGCAACGATCATGATGTCGTTTGACTCCGTGAGTTTTGATAAAAAGAGCGAAAGCGAACTTGGGTCTAATGACCTCTTAAGATCTTCTTCATCAGAATAGGACAGCAGCTTCTCGAGGCAAATCAGGACGATATATTTATGTAACGGTGTCTGGTTGCTATCATAGATTGAAGGCAGTTTAGTCGCTGCTTTCTCAACTAATCCAGTCATGATATGCTTATTATTCTATTGAGGATAGAGAGAATTAAACCCAAAAATAAATCATTTGCTGCAATACCTTGAACATATCAAGACGCTCATTTACTCTTGCATTTTCTAGTATTTTGATCCCAATGAAAGCCGCAATCTTCCCACTTTTTCAAAAAACATGAGTTAGAATATCACGTTGGGGTAATTTAAAGCTGAGCATACATTAATGGCGCTGGGGTTGCACGAAGAGCGAGGATAGAGTTTATTAGCGAAATCATTTCGTATGCTAGAATGGAGAACTGCCCTTCTTTTCTCGTGAAGCTGTCCAAGAGAATAAAAATTCGATCGATTGTGCTGATTAATCCCATATTGAACGCTTCTACGCACAGCTTTGAGCTGTAGTAGCAGATTCGATTTAACGTTCTGATTATATTTTCAGTCTGAGCGAGTTTATTTGAGTTAAAGTTCTCAATGTTGTCGCTGAGGATGAAACACAAGTTCTCCATCAGCTTATCTCCCGCCACAGCCTCAAGGTACTTTTTCTTCTTCTCGAAATCGTCTTGGCAGAGCCTCACAACTCTATCGGTCAATCTGGAGAACATGGTCACCAACGTCTCTTGCTTGGAAGGGTCATGGGCCTACAACATGATGATGAGAACAACTTGAATCTCCTCAAAGCACTCACCAAATAGTTCATAAGGGCTGGTATTGCTGGAAGTATCTGATCAGTGAGCGCTTGCTCATTCGGAACCATGCGAAATGTATTCGACACTATGCTCAATATCGATTTCTAATATCATCGCTTCTATCACAACCTAGAAATGAGGGCGGTATACCTGAATACTGACAACGAAGAAATCTATCATGTTTATCATGAGATCTAATCCTCCGGTTCCTAAGATCGCGCCGCCGTAGTCCTCAGAAATCTTCTCAAGAGCACGAATCGCGTTCTCAGCGACATCGATATATTCGAAATTCTGCATTTTCTGGCACAGGACATCAACGCCTCCACAATTTACGAGAATATTTGCGCATTGTGGGATAATATCGAGAATTTGCGTGATACAAATGCCTGCGTATACTAGAGAAGGTGTTAGAGAAACGTTTATTACAGGTAGCGCATACACATGATGTCTGGAATGCCGTCTTTATCGAGACATTTGATCAATTCTGGTATCAAAAAATCTAATTGAACGCCGGCGAGACTATCTTCCTGTGCCATGGAGAGTTCATTGGAAAGCTGAGTAACAGCATCAAGGATCTTGATCTCGTCGCCGGATTTGAGATCCATGAGTATTTGTTTGTATCTGAGAGAATTGTATTTGCTCTGATTGTTCATCATCTCTTCGAGGAGGCGAAACTCCTCTTGCATTTCTTTAGAAGGTTTACCAAACGCATAAGATGGTTTCATTTTGAGAAATGGAAGTAATTTTAATTTGAAAGGTGCTGGTGTAAACTTTTTTCTGGAGAGACTCTAAATTTCTGCTTATCTTCAACTTTTTTGATCGCAGTGAAATACCTTGAATTATATACAGCTCAATAAAAATTCTATTTGTTTAATTTTATTGCTCAGCAACTCATATAGTTTTGATACCATGTCCCCGCTTCCGATAGCCTTCTCCTGATAATTTGGAAATATTCTCTCCTACTGACGCTTTCTGAACTAGAATTGGAACAATTAATGAGACTCTCACTTAAAGCTAGGACCAAGTGCCAAGGGTATTTTCTCAAAGCCGTTTTATAAAATTTTTGACATTTTTGAAGACAGAAAACGTATTGGCTTTACTTTGGTATAAATAGCTTAAAATCGATCCTCTGAGCAAAAAAAACTAAGGTTTTGAGATGGTGTCACCTGCTACATGGGGTATTCTTGATCCAGTAGGTTAGAGACTAATTTACAGCTCCTAGCCCAAACGCATTTTCAATATTCTGGTATAATGCTTAAGAAGATTCTATTTTATTAGTCCAATTGATTTGTTTCGGCAAGCGAGAATATCAATGGTATGGAGATACCCTCATTTAGTTTTGTTTTTTTTTTATTTAACTTCTCGGTGTCTAAATGATGTGTTTTCATCGTACCAGATGAACGAAGTATCGAAACATCAAGAATTTTTTCAATGAAATTCATAGGTTGACTAAATTTCTCATAGTGAGACAGCCGCGCAAGTTTCATGAATCTCGCAAACTTCAACCTCTAATTCTACATTATATATCCCTAAATATAAAGCGCTACTATTTCGATTCTTTTTACATCTTTGGCTCTGACTCTTCAGTATCACTAAACACAGGCTCTTCTTCTTTCTCTTCTGAGTAGACCGCCTTAATTTTGTCTGAACCCCTTTTCACTTCGTATTGAGACGATTGATTCTCGTTTAACCAGTTATTATAATCGTTCAACAACTCTTGACTGGCAGCTTGACCGCTGATCAAGGTCTCTCTCAATTTTTTCAGCAGTTTTTCATAGCTTTCAAGCTGCTTTTGGTCCCCGGGTTCGTTTTCAAGATTTTTTGGAAGTTCCATAAACCTGTGAATGTCTTGCTCAATAAACGACAGGTATTGCTTATCGGTTCCTAACACAGGCAAGAAGCGATACATTCTTGGGAGTTCGACTTCATGATAAGAGCATTTCAATTTCTCAAGCAAATATCTTCTGAAAAAAACGCGTCCTCTGGGGATGTATTCATCATCTTCGTCTTTTGATTGATTGTTTTTCGATTTCTCATTGACATTTGTAAGCCCTGGATTTCTTCGGCGGCGTGTTCTTAAGTAGTCTTTAGCGTCGTTTATGAAAAATAATATTGATTGTTTTGTTTCTGGGTTCGCGAGCTCGAATTGGATAGGATAGCCGTTATGGAAATGCTTCTTTGTGATATAATTGCGGTATTTCGTGTGGAAGTACGTCTTTTCAATATTGAATAGCTTCTGGTCTAATAAACTGAAATTGAAGAAATTAACACCCTTCAAGTCATTGAATTCAGCTTACTGAGGTTTCTTGGTGGGAAGACCAAAGATGCAAAGGTAAAGCTTCTCAAGATCCTCCATATTTACTCGAGCTGTAGTCTTTGCATGCAATGCAGTAAAATTGTTAATCTGTGGTAAAACGCGACATCATATAATAAGTAAAACATATATGAACAATCGGATATACCTGGTGAAGATGCTCGAAATCGATCCCCTGGAGGACAAAGATACCTGTGAAACTCTGAGCCCTTTGTATCTAGCATGAAGAGTGATTAAAATCAGAGATAATGAGTCAGAAATGAGCTTACAATCCTATTCAATGCACTAATACCAGTGTCCCAGATTTTTAAATTCAACGTTCCAACTTTATTTTCCTATTTGGATAAGCTCCAATAAACAAACAGGTAATTCGGTTCTTTACCTTCACAGCAAAGCACGAGTAAGCCCAAAGCGCCCTCAGAACTCTTGAGAAGCGACGAGCTTCATATTTTTCATATGAATTGAGTGTTAGTCTCTCTGTTGAAATTCCTAGCGGAGGCTGTGTGGTGATATCCGAATTAGTACTTTCTTGAATAGCTGCCACGGGTCCTTGTTTAAGTTCTGTTGTTAAAACAAAAACGAATTAATTAGATATAAGATGAGTAGTGACCTGTATCTATTTCTGTGAAAAACTCGAGAAGTTTAGCTTCAAACCCGACATACAGTGAGTTCGAGCTGATTCCGCTCTCGGCAAGAGCGTAGTAAATATCAGAGAACATTTTGTAGTCAGCTCTCTTATGCATTTTGGCAAATTCGCTAGAAATCAGTTCGTAAGCATTTTGATCGCCTATTTAAATTTCTTTGGTTAGAATCATTGTAGAAACGACAGGCTACCAATTGAATGCTCAAGCATATAGTTTAAGATAGTTCTTAGACTCCTTGTTCCATAACGATGAGCACCGAGGTGCTTCACAATGTAAGGGAAGATAACCTGTCCGTGCTCGACAGGATTGATGTTGTAATCCAACCTGAGGAATACATGAGGACAAAGAGAAACCAATAACTCCAAGAGCTCTAATCAGCCAAATCAGTGATAAATATAATACACCTTATGTTGAAATTACTTGGTGATTTGATTTCATGCACTCGTCTCAAGGCTTCTCCAATTACGATTTTCATGAGATCCTCCGACCCTCTGCCATATCGTAGATATACCACAATCATTGCAACGAGGTGATTCGCTCCAAATTGTTGCAAATACTGAAAAAAGTCGTTCAGAAGACCTTTTGAGAAAATTGATATACCTTCAGGATGTAAGGCTCAAGTTTATAGAGCAACTCTCCTTTGTAATTGAATTTCCTATATTAAATCAGCTATCAAAATAAGACCCATTGGATGATGTTACAGTCGGTGGAGTGAATTGAAAATTTTAGACAGGTCGCCCACTGTGATGGATGAAAGGTCCTTCTGCTCTAGACTCTCACAGACGCTACGTGCACGAGAATGTAAATCCTATAATTGGTATAAATGTGGCTCTATTATACTTCCAGCGGAATCTCCAGTGACCCTTCACTTTCGACGTGATTCAAAAAATCCAAGTATAATGCATGGAGATATATGTTCCCTCTGACCAGCTCTCTTTGCACTCTCTATAAATCAAAAATCACTCAAGGTTTTTTTCTTTTAGCATTACGTCGAGAAAATCAGGAACCATGAACTCCTTCAAAGGTCTGAATCCCATAAATTGCAGATAATATTCCATCGGAATAGTAGTGCTGCCGATATTCTGTTCTATTCGGGAGTTTGTAGAACTGATAATGCTCTCGAAAATATCGTGTCTGCCGATCTCTTCTTTCGTGAAGAAAACGGTCCCGAACTTGATTCCAATCTGAGGGGAGATTTTCTGCAGCCTCTGCACTTTTAAGTTAAATTTTTCAATTTCTCTTTGGCGAACGGCTTCCTGAATTGAAAGGTTTATATGAAGCTTTTTGAAGAGCTCCATCATCTGTCTGTGCCCAAAAAATTTGCGATATTTCATAAAACACTTCAGGAGATGGTCGTTGACGTCTATATTCCTTATCGCCTTTGAGGCAGCTTCCGGGGAGTCAATTCTATTGAGTTTGCGCTCGGCAGAATCAGTATTCGGATAGGATGAACTTAGCTGTTGGAGCTCATCAATAAACTCTTCAGGAACCTCTTCCGTCTCGGCCTCTGGGTCATACTCCTGCTCTGCTCTACTCTTTTCTAAGAAATCATCAAGCTCTTCCTGGATCAGTCTTTCGGAATCGTCTCTGAAATATAAATGCTCAACCAACTCCTTTTTTGCATGTCGTTTGTTAAATTTGTTTTTCAGACGCTGCTCTGCTTGAGCTTGGTATAGTGCAAGATCTTTTTGATCCGAAAAAGTGAATGAAATTTGGTCGAGGAGTGAGAGGGTAGTGCTGAGATGCGTGGGAATCGTTTGGATAACGTGCTTCTTCGAGATGGTCTTAATAAGATTTAGCATGTCTGCTGCAATATTTTTGAAATAAATTTAACTTAGGGCTTAAAAACTGATTAATATGCACCTACTTTATCAGTTTTGCATTCAAATCAACAGACCTGCGACTGTATTTGGAGAAATATAAACAAATTGAAGAGGAAATACATAAAAATAATAAACAAGATAACTCGAGGTACCGAGAAAGTACTATGGATTACGGGTAAGCGAATTGATAAAGGGTGGAAATTTTATCTCATGCTGGATAATCTTCAAGTTTTGACATAGTCTTGGTTCCCAATTGACCAATATAATTCTACTAAGCTTCC
>ENA-UOTX01001786-UOTX01001786.1-compost-metagenome-genome-assembly--contig:-NODE-1786-length-13448-cov-13.258245_pt1 | contig 13448 bp, 16 predicted proteins | sample MGYA00238143_ERZ746982 | MGnify/ENA primary metagenome ERZ746982 (study PRJEB28758, sample SAMN06268862) | compost metagenome | isolation source: single cell | place: USA: California, Emeryville, Joint... | reverse complement strand
AATTGTTGGATAAATAAGTGGATTTTAGTGTGGCTATTTACTTAAACGTTGTTTGAGTCGTTGGACCTCCTCGGGGTCGAGACTGGTAAAATTGGGGTCGGCTTTTAATTGATTGACGTAGTTTTAGGCTGAGAAGTTATATCTAGTGATGGATTTTTTACCAGGCGGTGAATTATTTTACCACAGCAGAAAGAAGAGGATTTTTACCGAGGAGCAGGCGAAGATAATTGCGGGAGAGATTATAATGGGGCTGAACTATTTGCATAAAAATAATCTTATTTATAGAGACTTAAAGGTAATTTATCCGCATTTGTTTGGGAGCATTCGCAATAATATATTTATTTCAGCCAGAAAATATTTTACTCGATATGGATGGGCACGCATACATCGCCGATTTCGGCCTTTGCAAAGAGGTTACTAGCAGTAAGCAGCTCAATTACACGTTTTGTGGAAGTCCTGAGTAAAAAAATATACTCTTTTCCCTTCAATTCAAAATGTACTCGCAAGATATCTAGCGCCTGAGATAGTTTCTAAGCAAGGATACAATTTCTTAATCGACTATTATTGCCTTGGAGTGTTGATCTACGAACTCGTCGTCGGAGCGCCGCCTTTCATTCAAACCACGAATTCAGACTTATATAGCAAGATTCTGCATCGTGAGGCTTTTTTCCCTGGGCATTTGTCGCAGAAATGCAAATCGTTCTTGAGTGGGCTGCTGAAAAAGAATCCTCGTGAAAGACTCGGAGCTAAAGGCGGCCTTTCAGAGATAATCAATCATCCGTGGCTGTGTATGCTAAATTATGGGCAGATTATCCTCAAGAAAATTAAGTCTCCGATTCAGCCTGATCCCTACTCGCTCAACTTTGACAACTATTTCCTCAGTAAGAAGATTGACCCTGTTCATGATATTACGGGAAATCCTGATGGACAAGAGAAGGAAACCAGGAGTAACCCAAGCAAAGCAGCCGTGAAAATGCGTTTTGAGAATTTTTCGTTTTATTCAAATATTGAAAACCCGTCAAATAAGTATCTTGACACTCTCTTGGATGTGCCGGATAATTTGTCTCGCGAAAATTCCATTGAGAAATCTGGAGTAGCTGTAAGAGTCGTGAAATCTGACAATATATTAAGTCGTCGTCGTCTTGAGAGTGCAGTAATGATTCCATTTTGCCTTTGATAATAACGGCTTTATTTTACATACAGGATCAATTGAGCCCACCAAGACAAGGTTTTGACTCTCCAACCAAAGGACCAAAAATACTCAGAGAACAGGCAAAACCCATCCCAAATCGAATTTCAGAAATCACTTACACTGAGATGAATCTGGTCGAGCGAGAGGACGAGGCTCCAATGCCGGAGATTAAATTTACGCTCCATTCAAACAATTCGCGAATGCCAATCAAAGCTCCTTATACAGATAGAATGAACAAAATATTTGACCAACCTCGCGATATTCCCATTGAAAGGACAACTAATGCTCTCAAATTTAACCTTGGTGATCTAAGCAAAGCAAATTCACTGGGTTATCAATTCTCTCCTCCAAAAGCTGGAAATGCCAACCAAAGGCAAGGCAGAGAGCTCACCATCAATAAAAACATTCAAGAACGCGCGAACTCCTCCCAGCCCATCCGCAACGCGAACTCGGATAAAATACCCAGGAGAGGGCTCGTCGTGCAGAAACCTGAGACAAAAGTTCCTCCGTTCTTTCCGGGTGATGACATGAACCATTACGACACTAAGTCTTCAATATTGGATGTCCCCTCCGATGGAGAAGAAAGCAAAATAAACCCGATTCCCATGATGAGCCACTCTCATACAGGCGTAATGAAATCAAATATCTATCCAAGCAACCCAAACACAGCACGGGACTTGACCAATGGCAGCAATGGCCTTTATTCTGGACGTGATATCGGCGAATACCCTCAGAACACCGCAAGAAATCCGCGGATCGAGCATGATTATAAGCTGGATTATCCTGAGAGAGACCGAAGAGGCGAGTTTAGCAAGGAGGCTAGGAATACCGTCGCAATATCAACAGGAAAGCAACCAATCAGAGGAGTTATCCCACAAAGGGGAACATACTTCGAGGGTGAGCATTCCCCGGAAATGATGTCTCAGTCTCATCCTTCCAAGCCGGTTATTCAAGTCTATGAAAAACAAATGTTCGGTGCAAGAAGGAATTTTACGCAAATGCAAAAACCTCTAAAACGTGGAAGAAATGGTAGTGAAGATACAAAGAAGCTGGGACTCAGTAGCTATTTCAACGACTCGAAACCTGACCTCGTAACAGCTGATGTTGAAAGGACGAGAGCTCCGAAACAGCATCACAACACGAGTAATTTCAACGTGAGGTTTCCGAAAGACTCATCGCAAACTCCTTCACCCAAAAGCAAAAATCTCTCTTCAAAATTACCTACGTAACGTCATCAGCCATACTCCAGTACTTTGACAGTCATTGGATTTATTCAAAAGAGAGTTGAATGGCTTTCCTTTGAATAACGGATAGATAGCGAATTTCGTGATAGAGTTTTTCCCTTTATTTTTTTCTAAAGGTAGCAGTAGTAGTAATACAGCTCCGATTTAATTAGGCGATAGCCCCGCCCCGCACTATACTTATAAAATTGGTCTTAATTACAAGCACGATTGCGCGTATCAAATGAAAATTCTCTGTGTGTCATAAATAGATAAATTCATGAATAATGAAAACGGTCAGATCGGGACTTGTAAAATTAAGAAGTGTTTAACTAATCTGGATTTTATCAAACATTTGATTGTCAACTAACTCACAGATTTAACAAAAAAAACTGTAATAAACCACCCTCTACTTTCTTAATGGCAGAAGGAGACTCAATAAGTCGCTCATTCTACGCGTTAATCATGATCGGCACGCTCTTGGCTGGTACTTTGAACAACATCACTCTCAAGGAGCAGGATGAAACTGTCTATAATGGCCGCAAGTTCTACCATCCAGTATTCCAAACCGTTGTCATGTTCATCGCAGAGTTCGCTTGCCTCATCACCTTCTACATCTCGCTTCGCACTAACAAGGAGTTCAAAGCCAATAACGATAAAGAGGAGGCAGAAGCGATCAAAAACGGGATTCGGACCAAGAACATCTGGTGGATCCCTGGGATCCCGGCTTTTTTGGACATGACTGCTACCATCCTGCAAATGGTTTCAGTCAGTTTCATTGACCAGTCGATCTATATGATGCTTAGAGGAGGCGTCCCAATTGTCACTGCTGGACTCTCGATCATCTTCCTGAAAAAAGTGCTCAGCAAGGCTCAATATCTTGGGTTATCCTTGGTTGTACTCGGTATCACTATTGTAGGCACCTATGGATACTATTCTGGAAAAGACCACCACAACTCTAACATCCTCATTGGTTTGGTGTGCGTGATCGGCTCGCTATTCGCAAGCGGCATTCAATATACCATTGAAGAGAAAGTCTTAACTGTCAATCACTTCCACCCGCTCCAATTGGTCGGGTGGGAAGGAGTTTTCGGAATGTTCTATAGTACCTTGGCGCTCATTGTCGCAAATAATATTCCTTGCGATGCCAATCAGTTAGATTCTTGCAACGCGAATGGAGCCGTCGAGGACTTCAATGGTGCAATGGCAGCTATGGCTTCGAATTCGATGCTTCTTATGTGGATCCTGGTTAATATGCTCGCCCTGAGCTTTTTTAACTTCTTTGGGGTGTCTGTTACAAAGCACGTGTCTGCACTCGCAAGATCGGTCCTGTTGATCACAATGACAGTTTTTGTCTGGATCTATAACCTGCTTTATATCCCAGGATCGGAGTTCCACTGGGAGCAGTTAGTTGGGTTCGTGATCACGGTAACGGGCAATTTGATATACCAGAGAGTGATTAAGATCAACTCATTGGAAGAGACTACAGAATTACCGCCTCCTGATAAATTGAGTGTAGGAAACTTTGGGAAAGTGAGCATCGTCGACCCGATTACTTCGGATGTTTTGCTTCAAGAAGAAGTCGATGATCGCACACATACGCCAGAGTCTGACATCAAATTGTAAAAAACAAATCCTCAAATCTAATTCATCGCGTATTCTATTCATATTCCTGGGATTGTTTATATATTAAGATCACAAATTTGGAGAGTTTGAGACAGGCCTGCGAGTGTAAGATTTATAAACAATTTCTTTTTCAAACAAATTTCCTTATCATGCATCTGACTGAATTAGCTTTAAATGGATAGATATTAACCGTTTAATGGTATTTGCAGATCATAGTTGTAATCAGGTCATTAATTAATCACAACTTTTCTCTTTCTTATATTTTAGTATCCTTAACTATTTTGTTTGTTTGAATAAGCTATTGTGAGATTATTTGTTTTAGTGTTCTTATAAATGTCTTCTCAATTTGTTACAACAATCATTATTCGAAAAGCCCTAACATATCATTTTTTATGAATATTTTTGTTCAATACGCGTTTCAAGGCGCGCTAATGTCTTTGATTCTTACAAAAAAAAAAGGAAGAGTCTCCAACGAGAAGGTTTAATAATATTGTTATGATTGATTGAGTTAATTTGGCTTTTCCGAATTGCTCAAATCTTTCTTTGTTTTAACAGTTTTAATACCCTAGCACACATAGGTTAACTTGAGAGGACAGAATTAAACTTTACTTCTATGCATCAGGTCACGGTCCCCAACTCGAAGAATTGAAACAGTCTCTAAATCTCCCTCACGTCTTTTTCTATTGAGCCAGAGAAGCAAGAGTACCAAGAGAATGACAATAATAAGGAGAAGAGGCACCCAGAGCCATGAAACTCCTTTCTTGTGTTCATGGAGGCTTTCAGTGCCCAATTGGTTCACGGTGCCTGAGCCTGTGCCTTGGAATGTGAAAATTTCGCCAGTGTCAGCGTAATCGATGCCGTTAGCAGCAAAGAGAACTCTGGCTTTAATCGCACCGATTTCATGTGGGGAAGTCTTAGTTTCAGGCGTCATGCACTGAATAGTGGTATCGTTAATCAAGACAGCTGGAGTAGGCTTGAAGTCTCCGAAACGGCAAGTAGCTTCGCTAGTGAGGTATGACTTGTCCAAGGTGAAGACACCACCAGAGTAAGCTAAAGAGAGTTTGAAAATTAGCAATCAAAGAATTTGAAAGGATTTTTTTACTTGCTCCGAAGGATGCAGATTCTGAGGCGTTGATGGAAACAAGGACAGTTTTATCGACAGATACGTTCTTTGGTGACATTCCAGAAATCTTTGGTGGTTGGTAGTAAGTGAAGGTGTTTCCGAAATCAGACCAGACTTCTGGTTGAGTGGCTGAGGAAGAAGCGGCAAGAATACGCTTGTTAGTGGAAGTTGTGGTTTTGGATGTGTTAGTGGCGTTGGAAATGTTAGCGGTGGTGGCGTTAGCAGCAGCAGTCGAGGTGGTGGTAGCGGTGGTGGTGGCTGTAGTTTTAGCAGTGGTAGCGCTAGCTGAGGTGTTAGTGGCATTGGCAGTAGCAGCAGTGGTGGTAGTTGTTGTGGCTTTAGTAGTTGATGTAGTGGCAGCGGTGGAAGTGGTTTTGCCGGTTGTTGCGTTGGTAGCAGCAGGAGTGGAAGTTGTGGTGGTAGTGCCTGTTGTTTTAGTAGTTCCAGTGGTGGCAGTGGCGTTGCCAGTTGCATTGGTTGCAGCAGTAGTGGCTGCGGTAGTTGTGGTAGTGGTACCAGCTGTGGTGGTGGGAGTGGTACCAGCTGTGGTGGTGGTAGTACCGTTGGTGGATGTTTTGGTAGTTTTGCTGCTAGTGGTAGTTGTAGTGGTCGTGGATGAGGTCGTTGTAGTGGTAGTTGTGGTGGTGGCTTTAGCTTCAACGGTGGTGGTGTTATCAACGAATGAGAGAGATAATGGGACCACGAAAGGAAGATTGTTTGTGTTAAGTGACAGAGGGGCAGGAGGAGCTCTGCAGACGATAACTTTGGATGAGATGAGGGTACCGTAGCTGACTGAGCTAGCTCCTGGGGCACCGAATCTACATTTTGGAATAGCGTCAGCCAAGAAACCGTGTCCGGTAATGGTCAACTAAAAAAGTTTGATTAGAAAATCTATCTCAAAATAAAAAAGATCCTTACAGTGGTTCCTCCATTAACTGGTCCTCTGACTGGGCCAATGCTTTCAATGTCGTAGATAGAAATAGGAGCGCCAGTACCGACTTCGTATACTTTGTTGTTCAAAGAGACAGTAATGTTCTGAACAGCAGACATGGTGTTATAGTCAATATTGATTGGACCGAAATCGCATTGGATCTTCTGACCGTATTTGTCCAACTTTCCGTCGACAACGTTGTTGCCGAGCTTGCAAGTCAATTTAGAACCGAAGAATTCAGATTTCAAGTGGTCTCCTTCGATGAAAACTGTGCCACCTGATCTTGGAATGGCCTTAGGATAGTATCTTTTGATGACTGGTTGAGTGTAGTAAGAGAAGCCTTCGACGACTGGGATCCATTGGACGCCATTGATAGAGTAAGAGAAATCGACTTTGCCGTAGAAATCAGTACCACGCTTGGATGGTGGGAGCTCGCATCTGAAAAAAGAATTGTCAGGTGTCTTACAAAAAATATTTTATCTATTTACTGCATGACGGTTGAGTTGATGAAAGAAGCCTTGACAAACACACCATCGAGTTTACATCCGACACCTTCTGCCATAGAGAAGCCTTGCCCAGAAATAGTAACCAAAGTACCTATAAATAAAGAAAATATGGGGTTAATAATTCATCTCGACAAACGTCATTTACCTCCGGAAGCAGGTCCGCTAGTTGGCTTAACTTTATTGACTTGGATAAACTTGAATTCCTTTCCAGAGGTCGATGTATCCAATCCATTGTAAGAGATTTCAACGGTAACTGTAGTACCGGTTCCCCATCCACCAGGAGTGATACAGAGGATATTAGTTGAGTTCTTGTACGAAGCAGGGGTCGTCTTAACGATATCGTAACCCACGGCCTTCCAGACGCAGATGAACTCTTCAGGGTACTCTGAAAGGTTGGTGAAGTTTTCACCTGCCACGGTAACTAAGGTACCGCCGGTTCCAGGGCCTGAGATTGGAGAGATCGAGTGGATATTAGGAGGAGAGACAAAGGTGAAGTATTGTCCGGTCTTATGATAATCAGCTCCGTTCATTGACACTTCAACTGGGACTTTGCCAGAGCTGCTGGACATCTTAGGAGTCTTGCAGACGATTCTGACGGTGGAAATGTATTCAGCTTCAACGATCTTGTCGCCGAATTTGCATTTAGGAGTACAGTTGAACTCTTGGTTCTGGAAGAAGAACGCTCCCTCAATTTCGACTCGGGTTCCACCGGAATAAAGACCACTGTGAGGTTGAACACGTTGGACGAGAGGGTCTTGGTAGTAGAAGTACTCTACACGATGGTCTTGGATGAAATCGTAGGTTCTCTCCACCTGAGCACCACTGGTGTAGGTGACATTGTATTTCTTGGCGAAAACAACGATGGCGTATCCTCCCAAAGTGATATTCGCTGTTGGGGTTCTTGGAGTAGTGACAGTGAGCGTATTAGTGCCAGTCAATTGTTCTTGGAGGAGAGGTTCAGTGCACACGGTGTCCCAGAGGAAGAAGAACTTTCCAATGTAGTTCTTGTCGAAACCGGCGGTGGAGACCTTGACTTTGGTGTTTCCGCTAGTAGGACCGCAAGCAGGTTGCAAGCTGACGATTTGGAGAGCAGGCTTGACTGAGAGTGGCATGCTTCCGATGTAGTCTTTGCCGTTGATAGAGACGGAGAGGTCACCGTCGCCAGGAGTCCAGACAGCAGGAGGAGCACATTCGATGGAGAGACTGGCATTGAGAGGGGCGAGACCGTTAGTAGCATTAGTGCTGTTTGTGGTGGTGGTATTCTTGGTGGTAGTAACGACCTCATAGAGCTTAGAAGTATTCGTAGTGTTCTTGGTGGTATTTGTGGTGTTAGCGGTAGCGTTGGTGGTGGTAGTGTTCTTAGTGGCATTGGTAGCATTGATAGCGTTGGTAGCATTGGTAGCGTTGGTAGTGTTGGTAGCGTTGGTAGCGTTGGTAGCGTTGGTGCTGGTGGTGTTTGTTGATTTAACGGTAGTGTTGGAAGTGGCATTAGTGGCGTTGGTTGTAGTTTTGTTGGTTGCATTGGTAGTCGCAGTCGGAGTTGCGGTGGTGGTTGTAGTGGCTGTGGTTGTGGCAGTAGTAGCATTGGCAGTGATGTTGGTTGCGGTGGAGGTTGTTTTCGTGGTTGTGGTTGTTGCATTAGTACTGCCAAGAGGAATCACAGTCGATGAGGTTTTTGTCGTAGTGGTTGTTGAGGTAGTGGCAGTAGGAACACTCGAAGTGGTGTTGGTGGTGGTGGTTGTTTTAGTCGTGGTGGCGGTAGTAGCAGATGTGTTGGTAGTTGCAGCAGTAGTTGTTGTTTTCGAGGTCGTTGCGTTGGTAGTGGCAGTTGTTGCATTTGTAGTAGTAGCTGTTGTTTTTGAGGTCGTTGCGCTGGTAGCAGATGTGTTGGTGGTTGCTGCAGTTGTTTTCGAAGCTGTAGTCTTTGTGGCGGTTGTCTTCGTGGTGGCGTTCGTGGTGGTGGTTTTCGCAGTCGTGCTCGTGTTAGCAGCCGTGGTGGTAGTGGCATTCGCTGTTGGAGTAGCAGTAGCATTAGCAGTGGCGGTAGCATTGGCAGTAGCGGTGGCATTCGTGGTAGTGGTTGCGTTAGCTGCTTTGGTGGTTGTTTCTGGTCTCGTGGTGGTTGGAGTAGTACCATTGACAGTGCTATCAGCAGGGCTTCCAGGAAGTGGGTAAGGAATGACCTGCGCTTGAACAACGTAGGTATCAGATCCGACTTTGAATTTACAGGTCGGGTTAAACTTTCTAATGAAATCGTCAGCTGTCAAGCCTGGAGGAACATTCAACGACAGTGGCATCTTCAAAGGCTTAGAATTGTTAGCAGGGAACGAAACAGGCTCAGATACGAACCCTTCAGCGTATCCAAGAGTAGGATCTTGATAGTATTGCAGAGTGAGGTTATTCTCAGTGAAGTCGTCCGAGTAGATGCTGACTTCAACCTCGAAAGGCATAAATCCAACATTGCTTCCATTTGAAGCAAAAGTGAGATCTGATTGAGGAGGAGCAGTGAAGTTCAGGTGTCTATCGTCGATATAGTTCGCCTCAACCAAGCAAGGACTGTTTCCGTTGCATTTTAACGGATTTTTCGTTGAGCCGAGTCTCACTTGAAGTTTGCCAGTTGGAGCGAAACCGTAACCCACAATCTTGACCTGGGTGTTTCCGGACACAGGCACGATCGAAGGATCCAAATTGAGGACAAAAGCATCGAAGAAGGTGTATTGCACAGTCTGAGCAGTGTAGTCGTGACCATTGAAAGTGATCGAAACGTTATCGACTTCTGGCTTTCCCACTGGAGGAATAGTACAGTTGACGTGCTTGTCATCAATCAATTGACCATCAGTATAGATAACTCCTGATGAGCTCTGGAATCTGCAGCGGAGAAGGTCGCAGGTGGTTGAGTCAGGGCATCGGAAGTTTTCTCCCGTAAGGGTCGCTTGCTTGCGTTTCTGTTTCAATGGTCCGAAGTTAGGAGAGATCGAGAGCAGCTTTGGTCCGAGGTAGTAGGTGAAAGGTTGATCAGTCACTGGGTACCAGTCTTGCTTGTTCACTGAAACGTCAACATAAACTTTCTTGTTGACATCATCTGTTGCAGGAGTATCGCATTTGACACCGTTATCATCAACTTTGAAGGCTGGCTGTTCGCTGATCACCTTGCCGGTATCGTCTTTGAATCTACAGTACCAGATGATGTTCTCTGAGTGATTGGTGCCGGTGGTATCGTTACGACCGAGCAAAAAGCCTTCACCGAAGACCGCAATTGGAGAGTGACCTCCGCTTGGGAATTCCTTTGGCGCGAATGAAACGATCAAAGGAGCCTTGTAGTAGGTGAATCGCTGGTCGAAGTTGCTGATGTTAGTCTTGGTGTATTGTTGTCCGTTCAAAGACACGTCGACTTCGACATCATTAGGACATTCGACGGCAGGACTAGTCACTGTGATAGTGGAATTGTTGACGTAGGTCGCGGAGAGTTCGGTCGTGGTGAATCGCACAGTCAAGTTACAGTAAGGAGAGAAGTCGAAACCGTTGATGGTCAAGACAGTTCCTCCTTCCACTGGACCGAAATGAGGGGTGATAAGGGAGATCTGAGGTTGGGTGTAGTATGTAAAGCTGGAATTCGTGTTGATGACGTCTTTTCCGCCGTTGAAAGTGATTCGGATTTTCAGTTTTTTGGTATTGTTGACGTTCTTTGCGCCGATATCGGCCACCTTAGGAGAGTCGCAGTACATGAGAGTCTCGTTGAAAACGACAGCGTCCATGTAGATATCATCACCGAAGATACAATAGGTCGTGTTTGGACCAGTGTACAGGAAGTCCTGTCCGAGAATGGTGATTTGGGTGAATCCGGTGGTAGGACCGCACAATGGACCAAGAGACTTAACGGTAGGAGTCTTGTAGTACAAGTATCTGAGACCGTCTCCAGACCATCTATCTTCAGAGAGGGCGAGGGAGAAAGGCACGTAATCTGGGAGTTCTCCTGGAGGCGCTAAACACCACACGTGGTTCTGATCAATGAAGGTCGCGTTTGTGATTCGTTCGCCGAATTTACAGCGGATGTTTCCGGTGTTTTCGAAGTTGGCACCGATGACTGTGACGTTCGTTCCACCAGCAAGAGGACCAGTGTTGGGGATGAGGTCGAACACGTATGGTGGGGAATAGAAGTAGAAGAGGATACCATCATCAGTCCATTCTTGACCGTTGAACGTGAGCTAACAGAGAGAAAAAAGGAATTAATTATTGAAAGAGAGACGAAAACAAATTGATTACCTCGACTTTGAGTGGGATATCGCTATATGTGGCTGGAGACACTGTGTATGCAACACTCTGGTTGACGAGTGTGATTGGAGTGAAATATGTTTCGCCGAATTTGCACATTGTGGTGTTGGAAATATTCAGCTGTGTCACCTTGAACGGATGCAAGGACTTACCGTAAATGGTAACATTCGTTCCTCCGGTATTAGGTCCTTTGTTAGGCACAAGTTGCGTGATTTCAGGGAAATCGTAGTAGTAGAACGGCACCCAGGTCTCACTAGCTTGTTGAATATTTTGCGTAACGGTAACGTACATCGGAGCATCGATAATATCAGAAGGTGGAGAGCTATTCATGTGAGATAAGGAACGAAACAACGTTTAAAATTACCGGCAAATAAGTGTGTTTGAATCAATATATTTGGCTGGGACGTGCACAGCACCGAAACCGCATTTGAAAAGTTCTCCGTAATCTCTGAAGTTAGCACCGTGGACTTTGACGATTGTGTTTCCTTCTTGCTTTCCGATGAACGGCTCAATCCACAAAACCTGCGGCTGGATGTAGTAGCTGAAGTTCACAGATTGCTGATCGGAGAAATCTCCTGTGAGTGAGACTTGAAGGTAAACGTCGCCTTCCTTCGCAGCTTGAGGAGAGACGCAACTCAGACAGGTATGTTCCTATTGAGGAGTTGAATTCGAAGGGGGAGGAGATGCAAGAGGTTACCTTTTCAACGAGTTTTCCACCGTTTCTTCCGAATTCGTTTCTGCTGGTATTATAAGCAGCAGCGGTCACATTCGATGTTTTTTCCTTTTCGAACAACAGATCAGTGACATTAATGCCAGTACAGTGAGTCCAGTCGGCATCAACAATGGCGTTGTCCGATCCGAATCGGCACTGAAAAAAGAACACATGGTTAATTCAAATTATAGCAAAGAGAAATTACTCTTGGAGTGCGGTAGTCGGTGTAATTCAGTCCTTTGAAATCCTTGCTGTATAACGAGACCTTAGTGAGTCCTCCCGTGGGCCTGTAGAGGAAGAGATTATGATTTTTTAGAAATGGCTATTGGGAAGTGAGGGCATACCCGGCTGGGGGGAAGTAGGACTCTATCGTGAAGGAGTAGCTCAAACAGAAGAGAAGAGCTAATAGCAATGCTATTTTGCACTTGTGTGAAGACATAGTATCTTATCTCAAAATCGAACCTATTTTTTCAATCTTGATTTCTTTTTTTAATTACCAAAATCTCTTGAGAATTATATATTCTGACTTTTTATCTAATTCGTTTGAAATTGGTTTCTAACTGTGAAAAAAAAATGTTAGATCTTTAATTGTTAGCTCGCACTCAATGAACCGATGATGGTTTCCATTGCTCTGTGACAGAGAAAATGAAAGCAAAGAAAGGAAACCATGATAATTGGTTGAATGTTGAGCTGAGGGCCTTGCTGGGGGAAGAATTAATATCTTGTTCTGAATTCGTGCAAATTCAATTAAAAAATTAGATAATCGTTGTGTATTTAAAAAATATCTTAGTTAATTCGTGCGTTGGATTCTAAATAGAGTTTACTGGTGTGGTAGTTAAACAAAAGATATTCTCTCAGAAGGTCTTAACTGCATGAAAAATTGTTGAGGTTTGAATTATGAGGAAGAGAAGCGGGAAGTGAACTGTCGCTGCTGGAAAGAAAGCCCAAGCGTCAGAAGAGGCGATTGTAAGAGAAAAAATTTAAATTCCTCGGCCTCAATGAGGGTTTTGCCTGAGAAAGAGAATGCATGATCGCTACATCTAAATTTCAAGCACAAACCAATTCTTCTATCATTTATCAATTATAAGATCAGATCGCCTGCAATGATAAAGCAAAACTCTCCTGAAATTGATTGTGGGGAGGAAAAAATAGAGTTTTTTTATTGTTGGTAGCGGAGGCTGTATGCAAAGAGCAGAAATGCACAAGTTGATGGATAAGGGTGCTCGGAATGGCCCTCATTCTGGTAAGAATAATTGTTGGAGAGTACTTATATCACTTCATTTGCAAATTAATAAGAGGATATATGATGGAAGTAGAAGATTGTGAAAAAGATGGAAAGTAGTTTTTAACGAAAATGTCTAGCCAGGCCGCTTCATCCAACTAAAAAAGGGATTCTTCCACAAAATACCTAATGTTGTTAGTTCTAAATTCAAATTTTACACATTGTTATCTGCAACTCTACTATTTACAACCTTATCAGTTATTACTTATTATCTGAGCTTTTTCACAGTATAGTCAATACTTCAAAACCTGCAGAATGAAAACATTGGATGCATCTCTCCGCAAATATGAAATAATGAAAAGAGTTTATTATCCGGAAGTTAACATTAAAGTTCTCAAATTTCTGGATGAAGATATTTTCCAAGCAAATTGTTTGTATTAGATTCTTGATGATTCATTAGTTTTTGGACGACTTAGAAAAACAAATTACAACAAGGTTTTTGATTGTCGATGTGTCAGGGAGACTATAGCAAGCGTTTCTACCAGCCACAATAAATGCCATCATCATCTTCTTTAAAAATACTTCACTATTTCAATAAATAACTTCAAGTTCAACATTACTTATATAATTGGTTTTCATCCAAA
>ENA-UOTX01001785-UOTX01001785.1-compost-metagenome-genome-assembly--contig:-NODE-1785-length-13458-cov-22.709588_pt1 | contig 13458 bp, 6 predicted proteins | sample MGYA00238143_ERZ746982 | MGnify/ENA primary metagenome ERZ746982 (study PRJEB28758, sample SAMN06268862) | compost metagenome | isolation source: single cell | place: USA: California, Emeryville, Joint... | reverse complement strand
GAAGCACATTTTCGAGCTTCAAATCCAATAAACATAAGAGTCAGCCGTAAAATCTCTTTGTTTGAGAGTTTACATATTTTTACCCGTTGAATTGAATCAATAGTTCCAACTCAAAAGCCTCTCTTTTTGGAGGCTGCAATGATTTAATCGAAAAATAGTCTTTGTTGATAATTTGCAATAATTTCTAGAGAAAAAACGCTGGGCTCTCATCACGCTCACCTCCCAAACCCATTTTCTTTTAATTTCTCAACAGTCATGAATTCATCATGGACACTGTCGTAGAAACAAATGGACGTTTTTGAAATTGCCAGAAAAACTTGAAATCCCCGACCTATTTGCAGATAACCCCTCGTCCTTTGCACTTCTGAACCACATTACCAGCCAATCCTCTGCATCGAAGATCCAATTCTATTTCAAGACGCCAAGCATTGTGAAGATCATCACGAAAGAGGCAATAGAACCCTTCACTTCCTGAAGAGCACAGTGTCAAGGACACTTAGTTTATTTGCAGAGCTGTTCATAGCAGCCTCCATCAGGAAAGATTCGAAATGAATTTCCACGCTCTTCCGCTACCTTTTTTTACAAGAAAAAAAAGTGGCATTTGCTTGTCTTGAGCTAAACTTCAGGGAAAAAAATCCAACTAGCACTCAGCTCTTGACTCCGCCTGATCTCGTCCTGAGGCACTGGGCTCTCCCATCGCTCTAAATTTTAAGACTACTGGTAAGAAATTAAATCAAAAAGTGGCGAGTTCAAGAAAAAAAAAAAACCGGTTCATCACTCAGTTAGCTGGTTGGGAAGTTTAATAAAATTAACTTCACTATTACTTACAAAAACATTCAAATTCTTAATTTCCAAATGAACATCAAGCTATTTTCAGACGTTTGCAAAACTGAGGAGGGCTCCACCGACCCTATTGATATTAAATTAGAAGAAGAAGGGCAACCAGAGTCACCCACCGTCAAAATCGAGGAAAACGACGAGGTGGCTGAGAAACCTAGTGTAAAAATACTGCGCCCTTCGAAGAAGATTTCCAAAGCGACGGTGGTGGAAAAACATAACGCCGATAAATTCGTTAAGTTCTTCAAAAAGTGGAGAGACATGAAAAGAGTAGATGAAGAAGTCAGGCAGCAAACCAAATTCTGGTTCTCTAGCTTCAATAAAAAGCTCAACAAAACGTATATTTACCGAGACTTTTTCGATTCGGTCCGCATTCACTTCAGATTGGCTATCAGCGGGAAAAAGTTCTGTTTTGATAAACTTAAAGATGAGGAGTGGAGAGTTCTCTTTGCAAACCTCACGGACTACCTCCGTAATGAGGTATATGACCTCGAGAACACCGTTGATAGGCAGAAGAAGTCGCAAGTGGTGCCCGTGTGGATAGAAGGGCTAAACACCTTCAAAATCGATGGGTTCCAACAATACTCTCATTAAATAGGATAAGGACATAATCAGTAAATTGTTTTTTGCTTTTTCAGTTGACTTTAAGGATTTTCTGCTTTTTAAGTATTTCATTGGATCTACTTAATTTATTAGGAGCAGGATTTCGAATCATAATTGTTTTATAACGTTATATTTTTCTCTTTAAACTCAAATCAGTTTCTTTAGCTAGTTGAGTTCAGGAAACATTGGCTGGTTTTCATGAGTAAGGCCATTAAACGCTAATTTTTTTGAGGTGCTCTGATTTGTTTTGTGTGGAATTGTCTCTAGCTTATTATAATAGTAGTTTTGCTTAAAAAAAAATCGAACCAATAAGAACTGAGAGTGCTGGGAGGCTCACAGGATGGCAAGGCGTATTTTTGAAAAAGCAGATGAATGAGAGAGCGGTTATAAATTTTCTTGACTGGATTTCCAATGAGAATCCGACGTTGAAGACGTATATGTATATGACTCACCCAAAAAAAAAAACACAAACAAAAAAAGCGATAGATGCTCATTGCCGCAATCATTAAACAAATTCCTACATAGAAATAGGTGGTTTGCTGACTATTTCAAAGGTCGCCACTGAAAAGTAGCGATTTGATGTAACGATAACACTTTCATTCAGGATTAAAAGCCTAAATACTTTGCGTGGGTCCCGACAATAATCAGGGCCTTGCTATGTTTCTTTAAGTAGCTGTTTCAACTCATAACGCCAAGCAAAGTTAGCTATTTGTACTTTTGTTGGGGTTTTGCTTGGCATGTGATTAGTTAGAGTGAGTGGGCGGCTCGCAAGTCTTACAACCTTGCTAATAGAAGTAATTTTCTCAAATGAATCTCGATATTGCCACCCGAAGCTTCGCCAGGCTTTTACGAAAGCTCTCAAAACCACTATGTCCCCACATCGACTTAATTAATTTAATTTCGAATCCAAAATCAACCTCTACAACATAAAACCATAATGACCGAGTAATCCAACACTGCACCGTCTTATTTCAACTCCTGATCGAAAAATACAAGAGGTAATCGAATTTCCTGTTGTTTAGTGGTTTTTTTGTTAGGATGTGTCACTAAAATATTCTGTTCGGTACTCAATATAACTCCACAAACAAGACAACGAGTCGTTCAAGGTTATGGTACTTTATTATTTATTATATATCTTCTTAGTTTCATAGCTTCTTTAACTTTAAGTGTTTTTTATTTAATCCAAACAGTCTTGACATTTGCGAACTCTTTCACTCCGTAATCTCCGTTCTCTCTTCCGAACCCGCTGTTTTTCACTCCTCCTGAAGGCAATCTTGAATCTGTCCTCGTATTCTCATTGATGAACACGGTACCAGTTTCAATTTCCTTCGCTAATTTCTCTCCCTTGTCCACATCTCTTGTCACAATGACAGCACCGAGTCCGTAATCCGTCTCGTTTGCAATCCTGATGCTGTCTTTCTCTCCCTTCGCCTTAACCAAAGCGAAAACAGGCCCGAAAGTCTCCTGAATGAGGATAGGGTTGCCTTCCTCGACCTCAATTATGGCAGGCTTAATGTAATTTCCTTTAGCCAATGGCCCTTCATTTATCCTTTCTCCTCCATAAATCAGCTTACCACCAGCCTTGATCGCCTCTTTGATCTGCTTCTCGATATTCTCGAGGAGATCAGGTCGTGCCATAGGTCCCATCTGCGTATTCGGGTCTTCAGGGCTTCCAATGCGGTATGCCTCGCATTTCTCGACAAGCTTTTCTTTAAACGGTTCATAGATACGCTCATCAACGATAAATCGCTTGCTCGCGATGCAAACCTGTCCTGAGTTCGAAAGCCTTCCGTTAACAGCCAGATTAGTAGCGACCTCGAGGTCAGCATCTGGCAAGACGATGAAAGGATCGGAACCACCAAGCTCCATTACAGCCTTCTTAATGTATTTTCCAGCAGTTGAGGCAATGATGGCGCCAGTTTGAGTAGATCCCGTAAACGATACGCCTTTCACTTTCTTATTGCTCATTATCAGGTCGAGCTGGTCCGGCGACGTGAACACGTTCTGGAACTCACCTGATTCGTAGCCAGCCTCGTTAAACAGCTCCTCCATAGCGATTCCGCACATTGGAGTTGTGTCCGAGTTACGGTGGATGATGGTGTTTCCCAGCAGAATAGAAGGGAGTCCACCCTTGATCGTGAGCCAAATAGGGAAGTTAAATGGAACTATCTGGTAAATAACTCCCAATGGCTCATAGTTCACCATGCTCTTCTTCGCGTCGGTCTTCACGCGGTCAGGAGAGAGGTACTTGTTGATGTTTTCGGCATAGTGTCTGCAATGGGAAGCACATTTTTTCACTTCAGCCACGGAGAGATTGATGGGCTTTCCCATTTCCATCGTAATCAATTTCCCGTATTTAGTGGCGTTTCTTTCGAGGAGTCCAGCCAGTCGTTCAATTTTCTCGACTCGTTGGTTGTTATCAAGAGTCTTCTGATGGAGGAAGGCCTCATGTGCTTTATCGATCTTCGCTAAGAGTTCTTGATTCCCGATGAAATCAAATTCTCTATAAATCTCTCCGGTTGCGGGATTTTTCGACATGATTTTTCGGAAATTTTTGAGTGCCATTTAATTGATGTGCTTTGATTTGTTAAATTTCGAATATGATTATTAAAAGATTCATTTCTAACAATTAAAGCAGAATCTCGATCCAAGTTTCGAACGCCGAATAAGCAAACGATGACAAGGAAGATTTACTCTCCCTTTAATTAAGCCGAGATACTGCTAATAATCTATCCAATTTCGCTCAAGTTTATTCTACCATCCAATTTCCTTCGCTTCACTGTGGATTGTATTCTCTCTCACTCCTTTTTCTTGGATGTAAGGTTATCTATGGATAAGGCCACGATTTTTGTCGATTTGCTCAAAAAAATTTGCCGTAATGCTATTATCAAGCCTCATATCTCTCATCTGACCGAGTGAGTCTAAGTAAGTCTCTAAATATTGGCGAACTACAATTAAAATAGGAATTCTAGAGAAACTAATACATTTTTTTTGTTTTTCTAATGAATTGGAACTCTGACGTCGGGGTCAACGGCCAAAACCAATCCCAGTCACTTGAGTCCAAGGGCTCAAGGCCCTTATTTGCTTTTCAAGAGAAACGGAGAGAATACCTCGCTGAAATTCAAAAAAGCAGACGCGATGGCTATCTGAAAGACGCTAGAATGCTTCTAATGGAGAGTAGAAAGACTGCTGAGACCACTAAATTGAATGAAAAAACCAGCGAACCAAAAGTACGAACAGAGGAAATGGAATTCGAAAGCCTAGCGGGTCAAATGACGCAAATGAAGCCCAACAAAAAAAAAGATGATGAAATCGAGGAAGAGAGGAAAGAAGGAGGAGCTAAAAAAGGAAAATCGAAATACGATGATAGAAAGATGCTGAACTATTTCGCAAAACAATTGACTGTCCCGGATTATTTAATCTCGATCCCACCCCATCTCCATGAGGACCTATGGTTTGCGATCCCAAAGCCTGCTGGGACTCGCACGCTGGTTTTCGCTGGCGGCTACAAAACGATTTCGCGAGACAAAAATGGGCACATTTTGCATAAGTTTACCTCGTATCTGCCTGGCGGCTGGCAGTCAGCGGATCATGGGAAGACCACTATCCTCGACGCGATTTATGTTGAGGCCCAGAAGACCTATTATGTGTTGGATATCCTCTATCTCAAGGATAACCCTTTGGTGCACGAATCAACCGAGTCAAGGCATTTTATGATGGAAAGTTTCGTGTTTGGAGACTCCAAAGAGAAGTTAGCAGAGCGAAACCTCTTTAATGAGTATCGCTTCATATTATTACCTAAGCTTTCGTGCAGCGTGGAGGTATTACAAGCCTGTTATACCGAAAATACGCCGTATGTGAAGGACGGGATCTTGTTTTACCATAAAATGGCGCCTTACCTCTCAGCGTTCCAAGGAACAAATCCTTATATCCTTCACTGGAAGGATAAGTTTACGAGTATGTATCCCTACGAAACGGAGGCAGGGGAGGAGGTCACTGAGGACGTCTATGCGGTGTTGGAGTTAAGCAAAACTAATGAACTGAAGACGCTAGATGATATTTATCTGGCGAAAATGGATACAGAACTGAAGGAAAAACTGGGCCTTTTCACAGGAAATTTAATTAGGGTTGTATTGAAAGGGATCAAAATTAACGAAATGGCAGAGGAGATAAGAGACGGCGTTCACATCGATAAAGTGGAGCCGCTCAAGAAGTCGTCAATAAAGAGAGCTTGTGCTGACAGTCTGTCCAAGATAATTTTCCAATACCAAATGAGGAGCAAGCCCATCACTTACAGCGAGCTCGAGCAAGGCGTTATCAATAATAATAAAGAAAAAGAAGAGGATGCCAATCTATTGTAAAGTTCACATATTTTGAATATTCAGCTCTGTATTGAATTGATTTCATATGTTGATAACTTTGGTTATGATGCATTTCCTCAGTGGGCTGTTAACATAAAGAAAAAATTATCAAGAAGCGATTTCTTTCCAATGTAACTCAATCTAATTCCTTAAAAGATAAGCAGGTCTTGAGGTATTGCTAATGTTTTTCGAATGGTCTCGCAAGGTTTTGTCTAAGAAATCTTTTGTTGAGAGGAAGAGGCTGATTGCAGGTAATGAAAATTTGGAAATTTGTAAAAGAATCAGGCGTTAGTATGGTTCAGATTTTTACAGCTCACCCCATTTTCATACCTTGCAATAAGTCCTTGTAGCTCCCTAGAGTGCAATTCAATGCAGTAGTTTCTCAATTTTTATAGAATTAATGCGAGTTTGGTTTTTAATTCAATCAAAATTAATAGCAATTGAAGATTCTGAGACTCTTAAGAATCAATTGATCGATTCTAGAGATCAGTTCTATTTCTACCATTCGTGAATTAAATTTTTAGAATCGTAGGAATCCAAATGTCCAGCTGTCGAAGTTCTATTTCAATTTTTTGTGCATTCCATTGCTTACAAGGTCCCTATTAACAAAAATTACTGCTGGAAATCGCTCAGGTAATGCAGGGAACAAACGCTGATGCTGATTGGAAGGCACAAACGATAGACATTTTTTATGAAGGGACTTTGATATTTTTTTAAAGGAACGATTCTTTGGATTTTCGAATACTTGCTCAGCGATTATCAATTTTGAAGATCCTGCAACAAAATACGTTTTCCTCTGGTAAATACTGATCAAATGACCTGGAATTGCATGAGCGAAGCCAGCATAAATGTGAGAGGAAGGCTCTTTCTTAAGATTCAGTTTCAATTTTGAACTCTCTTAATCGGAGGCATATCCTGCAATTTGATTACAAAATAGATATTGAGAAGATGGGAGTTTGCTTATATTTGTTCAATTCTCCTGTCATTTGAGGTTTTAGCATTAATTTGCCGCAACGATGGCAGTTCTTGCTGTGATAACTAATGAAATTACTTCAAAGGGGATAAAATATATTAGCTTGGCTCAATAGCCAATTAAAATTCTGTTGCAAACAGAGAAAAGTGTCCTCCTAAATCGCCCTGACACGCAAATGTCGAAATCGCCATTAAGAATGGATTCTTTCAACCCCTTTGACCCGTTCACCCTCCATCCCCAATTCAGAAATAACCTAACTTCCATTTTCTGCTAGAAATAATCCTTATTCAAGGAGGACGGGAGAAAAATCGCCGATTCCTCTTCCTACGAGAGCTCGTCATGGATCATTTGCGAATAGAGGCGTATTAATGAACTCCCATCAGTACTCGCATGGAAATTTTAAAGGTAATCTTGCAGCGTACCCCTTATAATGGCCCATTAAAACGCAATTTAGAATACTGCGCAAAAATAATACTCGAAAACAACGCCATCTATGATCGGCTCTCAAATATTTACAGCCGCGATTCAAGTTTTTTATTGAGCGTAAATAGCAATACCTTCAACGTCGCTTTAAAATCAGATCTAAATCGCTAGTCCAAAGCCCAGCCACAGAGAACATACAAAATCTCCTCAGCGAAACCAAAACATCGCTCGACCACGCCCGAAGAAATCAAAATTAATAAACCTATACAGAGGTAATTGTGCAGCTTGAATTTATCAACTGAACAGCATCTTTATCAGAAATTTGAGCGCAAAGACCAAACGGCCGGCAATTCCACCGCCAAGTGTGAAGGTGAACAGCAAAGGCGAACTTATGAAGCAAAGAGAACAAGAGAAAATCGTGAATGAAAATTCAATTCTCCTTCGGAAAATCGCCACTACGTAAATAACGACATATTAGCAGTTAATCAATTCTTTTGTAGGAAACCAGTGTACAATCATAAAAAGATTGAAGAGAGCTACGAGAATCTTACCAAAGTGAGGGATCGTATTTCTCGCTACAGCTGTCTAAGAGACAGCAGAACGCATAAGAACGGAGAGCTATCTCAAAGTACTGACGCAGATGACAAAACGGACTCAAAAGGCTCAAGGACGGAGCGTTTGAGAGCCAGAATAACAAAAGAAAGCGTTTTTGATATGTCGAACATCAGAGAAAAGCTGACCTCGATAAAAGAGCAAGAAAGCGGTTTAGATGTCTTATCCACAAGGAATAATTCAGAGCAACTGGTTCTGGAGTATAGAAGCAAGCACAATTTAAACGCATTTTCAGCCACTCCATCAAAAGTAAGTTTCAAAGAGCAGCCAAAACATAACTCTGAAGCAGTCCTGCCTCAGGCCGAGCAGCCATTATCTCGAGCTGTGGATAAATAATCAATAATCCATCAATAACCCCCGTCTCTCTGGTCTTTTCGTTGTAGTACATACAAATTTTGGATTTAGTTAGGTCCTCAAATCCTTTATTTGTTCCAAATTTTACAGTTTCATATGCTCATTAAGTTAACAAACAAGCTTGTAACTCATAAGCTGATCGTTGAAAAAGACCCTTTACTTGGTGAGCAAGATTAATTTGAAATTTCTGGCATTATGAACTGTTTAAATAAAGTTAACTATCTATTATCAATTTAAAAAAAGCAAATTTTTTACATAGAAATTAAGCTCTGAGCTCTCTTAACATATTTTCAACGAATAAATCACTCTTTTTTACGATGTTCTCAATGTCTTGAGACGAGTCCCTTTGGGGTTTCAGCTTGAAGCTGTGTACTACACACAATTTAGAGCATTTTGGGTCCTCTTTGTCAGGGGACGCCTGGTAGTACCTCAGGTCGATCTGTTCCCGGCTACATCCTGAGAGTGGAGGGCAGTGTTTCTCTTCAATCGACATCTCAGCGATTTTAAAGAAGCCGTCTCTGAACTCCTTCTCAAGGGTGAGAAGGACATAATCTTGAGAATCAACCCCATCGCAGCTGATTTTCTCGTGGTTAATAGAGCACACTTTCGAGATTTCTGCAACCTCAGATCTTGCAACAAGACTTCTCGATGATTTGCCTCTTCGGATGATCTTCTCCTTCAAGAGATCATAAGGGATATCGACCCTTATCTCATTAAGAACCGAATGCATAACGCCTTTAGTTTTCAAGCAGAATTTCCAGGTTGGTTCGCTTGCCTTGCTTTGCCATTCATCCTTAGCAGATGAAGTCAACAGGATCTCACCTTCTCTGATTTTTCCAGCGATCAGTTGAGTCAACTGCTCATGGCGAATGTTCCTGACTGGGAGCAAATCAGCAGATTTCTTTCTCTGAAGTGGGAGAACTTCAGCTTTTGATTCGAGCATGTTATCAGCGCTTTTGCTTTGAACTATCTTCTTAATGCTTTCTTGGGTGGCGGAATCGACATCGATCGATCCTTTTGCTGATTGATCGATCAAGTTTTCTTGGATATGCCTCAACTTAGTGGTTAGGTCATCGAGTTGGCGCTGTTCTGTGCAGTTAGTGACTTGAAGGGTGGCGGCGTAGGTCTCCATTGCTTGTGATTTCGGCAAAAAAGAAAGTTTTAGATTATTAAATCATCGAAGTTTCAGATGTATAAGAATCTACTCTGATCAAATTCCCAAAAAAGAATTTAAAATAATTAGATTTAGGAAGTTCCAGTATGAACTAAAAAATCGCTCAGGAGCATTGCAGAGTTGGATGGTAGGGTTGGTTGCCGAACAGCAAGGGAAAGCAGCCTTTTTGGGCCTTGCGAAGGATGTTAGCATATTAAAAAAATAATGAAAGCTCGTGTATTGGTCCTTCCATTGGATGACGGTATTATCGACGTCATTTGATTTAGAACTATTTGATCGTTCTAATTACGTGGGACTCTAAACAGAACCACGAGTTCTAATAATAGATAGTTCTAAATGGAAAGGAAGAATATACGCCGAACTTAGGCTTTAGAGCTCAAGCCAGCTCTGTTAGGGAAATTGGGATGAGAGGAGTCTAAGCAACAGAATCAAATACATCTGGAAGCCTGACTTTAGAAAAGATAACAATACCTTACCCTGCCCACCTCATTGAATATTTTCATAAATCATTGAATCTCTGGATGCAACTTTTGATGCTGGTTGGTTTAGCTCAACGATACCTTTACTGACTTAGAGAGCTCATTGGTAGACGACAGTGTTTATATTGTTTTTTAGGAAGAGGTAACCTCTTAAGAGCAAGCCTATATTCCTCATTAAGTGCTGTTATCATGTATATTGAGACTGCTGGAAATTTTTTTTTGAGACATTGCAGTTAGTAGGCGTTAAATAGACATTAGAGGCATTCTCTTTATAATAGAAGGTAATTCGTTTAATTTCTGACCTTTCAGCATAAATGGGTTCTTATTATCTCATCTAATTAAAGCATGAACAGAATTCAATACAAAAACCCTGTTATTTAATCAGATTACATTGAAAAGATTCAATCAATAACGCAAATCTTGACTAACTGGCTAACTGAAATTATTCATTTAAAAAAAACGTTTGGGCTATTCCAATATTAAAATATTTGCTTTGGAGCTACCAAAAAATATTTTCGATGAGACCAACACTCCATAGCCATCTGCGTGATAATGTCTTTTAGGAAAGCATACCTCTCTCTCTCGTCTGCTAACTTCCGAAAGTATTAGTCACTATTATCATTTTATTAAGTTACTAGGATTGAGAGATAATTAGAAGAAAAGCTTAGGTTTTCTCAGTAGTTGCAATGACAATAACCAACAAATCGCTTTCTTTTGATATATTAGAGTATAAATTATACATATTAATTACATCAGTCTTCATGGGTATTTGGAAAATGACAAATCGTCTTTAATGTATCGCTTTCATGTCGGAAAATCAGATCCACAATTTAAAAAAAAAAGTTGACCTCCACCTCCCTAGGACTTCCTTTTAAACAAAATATTCATGATTTAATTGTTTCGACTTATAACTTGCTTGAAATGCTTATTATACTCATAAATTTTTCCTCACTAATAACATAATTTCAAACACAGAGAGAATCAAAAAACTTTAACCTCCTCATCAAATTAATCTCTTAGCCCACAATATTCCTCACAAACGATTTAAATCTCCTTGCGTAGACCTCAGGAGGCTGACTCGATATATCAAGCCTCCATACGCACTTAAAAACTGCCGCCTTGGATCTCTTATATCTGTTTTCTAGCACTTTACCACAGTCATACTCTTGCAAATAATCAATAATCGCAAGATTATAAACCAAATCGCTGTCCTCAGTATCATCTAATGAGCATAGCTCATGATACCTCGCGCTCATAGGCATACCTCCGAGCTCCTCAGTGATCTTTTTCTTGTCGATTATGAATATCACCAGTGAATAGTCCATCAACCGTAAACTACTTAAGAAATCAGCATCTTGCTCAAGCATCTCCCTCAGTGACTTCGACAATGCCTCGGAAACGTAAATTTTCTTCTCATAATTCAAGAAATCGATATCCTTCAGCGTTTTCTTTTCATTAATAAACTGCTTCTGAACAAAATGCCGTCCTACCAGAACCTCTCGGTCAACAGTGGACCCTTTCGTGTCATATTTTCGCGGGATAAAGCTCGATGGCACCCCAGTCGCATTTCTCATCATAAAGAAATGTTGTGGGTTCGGATCAAACTCTCTTCTGAAGGTAAAAACTCCATAGATCTTCGCGATAAGGCTTTTAGGATTCTGCTCCATGTATTGGGTGTACTGAGGCAGCACCTCTAGCATTTTTTTCAATTCTTTCTCGGTCATAGTTTTCACAATGATTTTGTTATCCTTTGAGAAGAAGAAAAATTCACCACTTCTGCCTCCGTCGGCTCCGCTAGCTTTTTTGATATTTTCGAGGTTAGCTTCCAAATCCAGCGACTCGATCACGTTTAAAAACTCTGCATCCTGCCTCAGCAAATGATGGAATACATATGGACAGTAAAACATGAATGTCCCGTCCAGCAGCGGAGTCGAAATGCCTGGGAACATCGATTCTGACACTTGGAACTTTTTGGGGCGGTGGAACCCCTCTGGGTCATCGAGGAGCTGAGGGATCGTGATATGAACGTCTTCTTCAATGACACATTTATATGAATACAGCACACAGGATAGAATCGTGATGGTCGTTTGGATTTTTAGATCATTGGCGAGTTCGTTTGCCGCGTTGGTAAATCCATTAGAAAGCATTATTTCAACGTGAGTGGCCGTGCGGTCATAGCCGTCATTGCATGATGATTGCAAGAGCGGTTCCTTGAGATAGACTGAAGAGTCTCTGTGTTTGTTAACACTTAGGAGGTCTTTCTCATCAATTTCTGAAACGATAGATCCAAGACGGCTTCTAGACTCCGTCCAGGCTTCAGATAGAGCATCTCTTCTGCGTTTCTTACAAAAGAAAACGACTCTTTTCATCGTTCTAGCTATCAGCGGATCCGTAAATCTGATATAAAGCACGACAGATATATAGAGCATCTTTGCAGCGTTTCCCACAGAGGCAATTGCTCGAGCTGTCTTTGTCTCTGGCGAATAACAGTCATCGTTTGGAGGAAACGCGATACCTAAGACATAGGATAGTCCGATTACCAGCCAAATGACGGAGTTAGCGATCAAGTAATTGATGTAATGGTTCAAAAAGACTTTTGATTTTCTCATGCTTCTACTGTTGAGATTTTTAGGCAGTCTGGATTTGATGTACCAGTAGGTATAGAACGAGAATGCGAAATAAAAGAAGACCAAAAGGATGTATTTGGTGGCTCCTGTTAATAAACTTCGGTTTATATCCTTTTCGAATTTGAAAGAGCAAGTTCCGTATAACGATTTCCCAAGTCCATTTGTGAATGCCTTGTATATCACAAAAATCGCGGGTCCTCCGGCGCAGACGAGATGCAACGACTTATTTGGGATTCGAGAGTCTTTAAGCGCGTTTCGCAATGAGGTAACAAGGTAGACACAGAAGCCTATGTTGTAAGAATAGGTCAAAGATCCAAAAAACACGCTGACTAACGCGTTGGACCAGCAAAATGCGTAGTTATTCGACAAATCACCAAAGAAGTAGTCAGAGAAGAGTGCTGATACCACCCAATGAAGAGAGAGGAAGAGTCCGCTGAGAGAGATCATGAAGATAATGTCTCCAGGACGATCTCGAAGCTTGTTGTATTTGATAAAACCAAGAACCAGCAGTAATGAGAGACAAAAGCTCATGGACCCGAGGACTAACAACAACCAAGCATCAGATGACTGGAGGTCGAGAGGTTTTTGACGAGAGGATTGTAGAGCTATGTCCATTAATTCAAAACAGGATTGTTTTAATTTATAAAATAGAGAAGTAACTCAAGAGACTTTAAGGCCTCGTGCATCACTAAATAACCTAATTTGAAATCAAACTCTCGAATTTAATTGGCGATTTTTGTTGTTCAATACCCCTTAAACTCAACTTCCTGAATCACTCAGAAATATTATTGTTTTCGGGCCTCTTCAAGTCTTCTCATTCGTAATACTCTTATAAAATTGTGTTTCATGATAAAAAGGCTTATCCAGAGTCTGCAGGAAGTAGCAAGACATGCTGCTCAATGAAAGATTGTTAAGGAGAACAGATCACTATCAAATAGCGATAATATAATATTAGACCGAATTGCCTCGTGATTCAGAGTATTTTACAATTAAACATCAGGGGTTATTGGTAGGA
>ENA-UOTX01001784-UOTX01001784.1-compost-metagenome-genome-assembly--contig:-NODE-1784-length-13464-cov-8.904609_pt1 | contig 13464 bp, 7 predicted proteins | sample MGYA00238143_ERZ746982 | MGnify/ENA primary metagenome ERZ746982 (study PRJEB28758, sample SAMN06268862) | compost metagenome | isolation source: single cell | place: USA: California, Emeryville, Joint... | reverse complement strand
GAGTGTGCAGATTAGTCCAGACTGTGTTATGACTCAATGCTGCAGCACCTTCAGCGCAGATGCTATTTCCTGATAAACCAAGAGTGTGCAGATTAGTCCAGACTTTATTTTGGCTCAATGTTGCAGCACCTTCAGCGCCGATCTTGTTGTCTGATAAATCAAGAGTGTGCAGATTAGTCCAGACTGTGTTTTGGCTCAATGCTGCAGCACCTTTCTCACGAATGTCGTTGAATGATAAACCAAGAGTGTGCAGATTAGTCCAGACTGTGTTTTGACTCAATGCTGCAGCACCTTCAGCGCCGATGTTGTTGTCTGATAAACCAAGAGTGTGCAGATTAGTCCAGACTGTGTTTTGGCTCAATGCTGCAGCACCTTCAGCGCCGATCTTGTTGAATGATAAATCAAGAGTGTGCAGATTAGTCCAGACTGTGTTTTGACTCAATGCTGCAGCACCTTTCTCACGAATGTCGTTGTTTGATAAATCAAGAGTGTGCAGATTAGTCCAGACTGTGTTTTGACTCAATGCTGCAGCGCCTTCAGCGCCGATGTTGTTGTCTGATAAATCAAGAGTGTGCAGATTAGTCCAGACTGTGTTTTGGCTCAATGCTGCAGCACCTTCAGCGCCGATGCTATTTCTTGATAAATGAAGAGTGTGCAGATTAGTCCAGACTGTGTTATGACTCAATGCTGCAGCACCTTCAGCGCAGATGCTATTTCCTGATAAATGAAGAGTGTGCAGATTAGTCCAGACTGTGTTTTGACTCAATGCTGCAGCACCTTTCTCACGAATGTCGTTGAATGATAAACGAAGAGTGTGCAGATTAGTCCAGACTGTGTTTTGACTCAATGCTACAGCACCTTCAGCGCCGATGCTATTTCCTGATAAATGAAGAGTGTGGAGATTAGTCCAGACTTTATTTTGGTTCAATGCTGCAGCACCTTCAGCGCCGATGTTGTTGTCTGATAAATCAAGAGTGTGCAGATTAGTCCAGACTGTGTTTTGACTCAATGCTGCAGCACCTTTCTCACGAATGTCGTTGTTTGATAAATCAAGAGTGTGCAGATTAGTCCAGACTGTGTTTTGACTCAATGCTGCAGCGCCTTCAGCGCCGATGTTGTTGTCTGATAAATCAAGAGTGTGCAGATTAGTCCAGACTGTGTTTTGGCTCAATGCTGCAGCACCTTCAGCGCCGATGCTATTTCTTGATAAATGAAGAGTGTGCAGATTAGTCCAGACTGTGTTATGACTCAATGCTGCAGCACCTTCAGCGCAGATGCTATTTCCTGATAAACCAAGAGTGTGCAGATTAGTCCAGACTTTATTTTGGCTCAATGTTGCAGCACCTTCAGCGCCGATCTTGTTGTCTGATAAATCAAGAGTGTGCAGATTAGTCCAGACTGTGTTTTGGCTCAATGCTGCAGCACCTTTCTCACGAATGTCGTTGAATGATAAACCAAGAGTGTGCAGATTAGTCCAGACTGTGTTTTGACTCAATGCTGCAGCACCTTCAGCGCCGATGTTGTTGTCTGATAAACCAAGAGTGTGCAGATTAGTCCAGACTGTGTTTTGGCTCAATGCTGCAGCACCTTCAGCGCCGATCTTGTTGAATGATAAATCAAGAGTGTGCAGATTAGTCCAGACTTTATTTTGGCTCAATGCTGCAGCACCTTCAGCGCCGATCTTGTTGTCTGATAAATCAAGAGTGTGCAGATTAGTCCAGACTGTGTTTTGACTCAATGCTACAGCACCTTTCTCACGAATGTCGTTGTTTGATAAATGAAGAGTGTGCAAATTAGTCCATACTTTATTTTGGCTCAACGCTGCGGCACCTTCATCACCGATGCTATTTCCTGATAAATGAAGAGTGTGCAGATTAGTCCAGACTGTGTTTTGACTCAATGCTGCAGCACCTTTAGCGTCGATGTTGTTATGTCTCAAATCAAAAGTATGTAGATAAGCCCAATTGGTATTTTTGAACAGTACTGAGGCGACTCTATCTGCAATTCTACAACGATTCATTCTTAAATGAGTTAGCACCTTTAGTGCTGACCATTTCGTCATCTGTTCTAATAACTCTTCATCTAACGAATGCGAGTTCAGCTTGAACTCTAAAACTTTAACATCGTTTCTTTGAAACAATGCTTTCAATTGAGAACTTGTCAAATTCCGGGTATCATCCTTGTTAATTCTCAAATAACTCTTCATCCAGCTTTCAATCTCTCTGAATCTTTCTATTGATAGTCTTATCCCAAAGTTAGACTCTTTTTCAATGCTTCCTCGATGAACTCCTATTATCCAGCAATTTCCTTCATCTTCATAATAAATACAACTTCCGCTTTGACCACCATCAGTAGCAATTTTTTTGTAATAAATGTAATCATCGTCAAGCTTATCAATCTTCCCTTTCATACCCAATTGAGCAAAATTTTTCCGTTTTCCATCTTTGGTCTTCAAGGGATAACCCGAAATACCAACATATAATTCTTTTGTCATCATTTCATGTAGACATTTAGAGCACGCGTGGAGTCCAAAGTACCCTGCTTCCTTATGAATATCTTTTTCAAGTACAAGCAATGCATAATCTTCAGAATTTTTTGACGGGTCTTTTTCCAAATTTTTATATTTCTTCGGCAATCGGTAGTCAACCACTCTGATGAAGTCTTTTAGAGTTTCGGATACACTTGCAGCAGGAATAAATCTAATTTCTTGAGTATCATCGAGCAAGATATTATAATGTGGATGATACAAATTATGAGCCGCAGTGAGAACAAAAATCGGGCCGATTAAGGTTCCAGAACCAACCCATAAAGTCTCCTGAGATTTTTTATCAACAACAAGTACTCTTCCATGCGCAGAATGTGGCCAGCTTTCTGGATTGGTGACTATTTCTCTTTCATCGCTATTATAAAATGCCATTTCAAGTTTAATGGCTTTCTTGTTGCAATTGGACTGATAACAAGTTGTCTTCATCTCATTCTCATTGTCTACAATTTTCTTTAGTGTTAATCCAAGGTTTTCCAGGGACTGGCCCACTTTGACTTCTTCTCCGTCGAATTCCGCTTCACCTTCTCCAGAGTAGTCTTCCTGAATTAATATGTCTTCAACTAAAAGTGTTGAATCCAGATTACAATTTTGGGTAAATCAGAATCTGAACCTGGTTTTAACATATACGGCAGTGGAGATAACATCTTCTATGGGCTGCGGTGACCTTTTCTAGAATCTGCAAGAAAGAATTCACTCATTCAATTGCTTTTTTTTTTTGAACGTGAACTAGAGTATAAATAATTCAGATTTCGTGATATTTTTCTGATACAATCCCAACTTCTAGGATCTCATAAAGAAGCTGCTATCATCTCAAACAATCATGGAGATGACAGCCATTTTCATGTCCTATTGATGTCGTAGATCCCAGAACAAAGAAAATACGGCATTTTCTTAACTCTCACAAATATTGGCTTTCTAATCAGGTAATGGGAAAAACTTGAAGCAGATCACTTAAAACTTTTCCTTTCGCAAGAAATCAGCTAAGATTGCTAATTTATTTTTGAATTTACTAAAACATAAGTGGGCTCAAAACTGTTGCGGAAGAATATAAGCAAAATATATATACACAAACATATTTTCTGATATGATGATATCACTTTATCTCTCTTTAAATGCTAAATCCCAAAATCTTTCTAAGATCCAAAGAATCCAGCAATTTCTTTGAAGAAATGCTTGTCTTTCTTTTGTCCAGAATCTCCTTTTGTGTGAATAGCCGGTTCATTTTTAGCTTTTTCTCGAGCGTTTTCCATGAATTTTCTATATAGCATTAAAACATTCACATCTCCGGTTAACTAACAAATAATTGCTTACTTCAAACTTTTCAACAATTTCACAGCATCTTTCGATTCAAATGCTTCTTCCTCAGTTTTATTCGTTTTCACTCTGTAACTTATTGTAAATAGATTCGTATTTTCTTTATTTGGAGAAATAGCAGTGATCTGATAAGGGAACAAAATTTTTCTCTCTTCAAGCGTTTCGATATCCAGAACAAAGTCTCCTTCCACATCTTTCCTCAATAAAATCTATCATTGCGTGATTCACACTCAGCACCTCGTTCAAACAAAACAACATTACCTGTGCTGGAGAATCCATTAAGGTCTTTCGGGTTACAGGGAAAACTTGTAGCCTGGACTCTTGGTCCGCAATCTAGCAACTCTTAGCACAATGCACTCAAACGCTATATTTTACATAATTGTCTTTTTCTCTAATAATCTGCTCGAGGTTAATTTTCTTCTCGCCCAATATCCTCGTCTGCGCCTCTAGCTGCTCAAGTAACTGGTTTTTCTCGTCAAGTAGCTTCGATCTAATTGAATCAACAATCGCCGACTATTTTCATTTCAATGCAGTACTTCTCATCAACAGAATTTTTGTAATGGTCTCTCTCCTTAGCTAACGTATCATATCTGGATTTCAGATACTGGAGTTCGGTCTCCTGATGCGAGTAAAGGTCCTTTAATTTAGTATGCGCTTGGTTGACTGTATTGTATAATTTATCAAGATTTTCTGCCTCTTGTTTTTTTTCTGCAAGGTCCTCTTCAGCGTGTTTCAATCTCATTTGCAGTGTGTCGATCTCCTTCTTCAGCTCTTTTTTGATCAAATCTTTTTCTCTAATAAAGATTCAGAATTAAAGGCGCCCTATTAGGGAATATAGTTTGCTACTCTTCGGATTTTAGTAATCTATCTTTCACTGTGTCAAATTGCTTTCTCAAGTAATTGTATTCAACTTGAAGTTTCTTAGCATCACTTTGTCCTCCCTGGGATTTATAAAGGAGTTACGAGCGATACATAGTGAATCAATCTGATACTTTGAACCCAAACATCTCGCCAAGGGAACTCCCAAGAGTATGGCCGAAAGAGGCTCCACCGCTCTTTGATCCGCTGTCAGATCCACCCTTGCCGCTGTCTTTAAAACTGCTTGCAGTCTAATCACACAAATGATAACGAGCAAAGCAGGTCATTTACTTCAATTTTATTTTTCAAGGCCGTTACGCGCTCTTGAAGCTCCAAGTTTTCCTTTTGAAGACTCGCAATTAAATATTCCTATCAATTCTGAGAAAATAACATGACTGTGATACAGGTACTTTATCCTTAAGGGTGACTTCAAGAGTCTCGTTGCGGGTTTTGAATTCAGCAAATTGGTTTTCAAGGTTGCCCATTAGTTCTCGTTCTTTTTTAAATGCGTCTCTGAGAGATTTCAATTTTCTTTTAAGTTGGAAGATATATTCATCTTTATCCTCAATTTTCCCGAGTTTGGTACCTAACAGCGATTCGATAGATTATTAACTTCAAGCGTTGCAAGACCACAGTTACCCTGGTCACTCGAGTCCTGAGATTCTCGATCTGGTTCGATTTTTTTTGTTGACTGTGCCATTTGTTAGCTTTATTCTCTGATAAAAATCACTTATTGAGTTTAGCATGAACAAACGAATGATCCATTCTAAAAAACCAAGACACTATCCGAATCGAAGATTCTTAATAAATCAAATCAATTGCAGTGATAAATTCAGACATAGAATAGCTTTTTCAAGTTCATTCTCCGGAGTTGCAAATCGCGAAATTCAATAAAAGGCAGTGTGTTAGTTTGAGTGAAACGTAAGCCGCTAACAACAGCAATAGCAATGAAAAAAAAAAATAATCTAAAGTATACTTTGTTAAAGATATTACAGCTTGGAAGAACTCTAAACGACTATCTTAGCCCTACATTTAGGACATGTATTATGCTTATCTTGAACCCAATTCTTTAGACAGGTAAAGTGGTATACATGCTTGCAAGGGTTCAATGTAATCACCTGATCACTGACTTTATAGTCTTCGAGGCAGATGATGCACCCTTCCTGATTCTCTACTACAATATGGTTCACTGGGTCCGGCGTCAGTTTCTCTTCTAATTCCTCCAACTCCTCAGCTATCTGGTACTCTTGCAGTCTAATCTCATTCCAGAGCTGCCGATACTTGAATCCGGCGTAGCCAAACAGCAGCAGATATGCAAACGCAGATGATTCTCCTATTAATGAGGAGAAAAACAGGCAAGGTGGTTTGCCTGGATTTTTCTCATAGTATCCTCTGAGAAGCAGGGTCTGCGCGCCCATCGACAAGGTACTCGCGATCGCAAGTATCGCGTAATGAATTATCTCTGACCGTAGGAGATGGAGCGTGAATGTTCTTACATATGGGATGTTCATGGAAGCTCTTGTGTTCGCTTCGAGGGCGAATCCAACGAAAAAAATCGTTGATATGATCCAATCCAGTCCCAAAGCCAATATATTCCAAACGGGCAGTGTATTAGCGACTTCTAACAAAGAAGGAAGGATGGAAAACGTGGCGGTGAGGCTGATGGCTGATAGAACCTTTTGATTAAGGGACTGAGAGATGTAAACCGGGTCTGTTGCGTATTTGAAGAAGACTTTTAAGTTAAATAGCCACATTAAAATCCCGCCCATGATATGACTGCCGCTCCAAAGGGGGAAAATCGATCTGAATGCTGAAACTGATGGGTACTGGCAACTTGCGTTGTCGTCTTTATTTTCGAAATTGAGTGCGCTGAGAAATAGGGTTATTTCAATCATTGAGAAAAGAAGTTGATGCACAAAGATGATTTTGGTGAACTTCTTTTTGTTGTATTCGACGAGTTCGCTGTATTGAGAGGAAAGTTTCCAAACCACGAGCCAGAGGTAGAGCTTCATTGTTGCGATGCCCGAGAAACACATCGTTAACATCCGAAATTGAAAGCCGAGACAGTCTGTTGCAATTTTGGATTCAATGGCCATGAATAATAAAGGGTACATTGACCAACTAACGTAGAGGAAAGGCCCAGTAACTTGCCTGAGTAAAGATGGTAAGTGCATTAAAAAGTCGCCCTGTGTTTTTAAACGAACCAAATAAATAATTAATTAAGAAAGCACATAATCAATCGAGTTCAGAACACGATATTGAGAATGTAAGCGCTTTGCTTGACAGTTATTAAATGAAATAGGCGATTGATTTTGTATTGGATGAAGGTTGACCTTTGATATTACTTCAAAGAAAATGATTCACTTTACTATTGGTTTTATGAGAATGAGTCGAAGAGATCTGAGAACGATTATTCTGGCACAACAAAAATTCCACGTTTACGACAGGCTGCAGAAATTCTAAATTTGAAGATAACCATGGAACTAAAGTCAACGAAAATTCAATTAACGCTCGACAAATGAAAAAGCTATTAGATGTGATTCTCATTTAGCTATGTAAATTATTTTAACGAGAACCTCAAAATAATGTTTATTAAAAATCTCTTTGAGAAAAAGAGAGAAAATCATCAAGCAATAACTCTTTCATTTCCTTTTTTCACCAGTCATTTCATTTTAATTTTTGCTTATATATTAATATTGGACATGTTTCTTCTTGTATACTCTAAAATAATGCTGATAAGCAACCTTTCGTTTGAATTGTTTCATACAGGTCAAAACACAGATCTAAAAATTTTATCCCTGAGTAAAATCCTCAATAAAAGTAGCAAACTTCTCATTTCCATTCAGATTTATCCTGTCAGAATTTAAAAGTTTGGAGAAAAAAATTGCGTGTGAAATTCGCAATTCACACGCAACAAAATTTTCAACTTCGATATAAACCGAGCAACAGTACCTCTATTGCTATAAGACGCAAAAATATAGAAATATTGTCACATGAACAACAACACCATGATAAGCCAACTATCAATTGTTCCAAGAAATGCTTTACGAGTTAGTGCCACCCTTCGAAATCGAGCCCTTGACTTCTTTGGAAACTTTTTTATACAAACATCAGAAACTCGAACAAATGGTCTCTCAAGAAATGGATACAGCATACTCATCCCCAGACTTGTCGAAACCGACAGGAATATCCGAACACAATTCACTATTTACCTAGCATTCATCTATTTTAATCTGGTATTGCATGACTCTACTATCTATCTAACAGCTAACATCATTCTTCTAGGTTGTTTCCCTGCTCTATTGCTTCTCACAGTTTCGAGATAAATACTTTGAGAATCACGTTTCCGGTCAAGGAAGTTCGGCATTTCGCATTGGGCTCCATTCGATAAAGCTGTACTGTCTGGTGACAATATGTGAGTCACTTGTTGGAATAGTTGGATACAATAAAAAGAGAGCTGCGATAACGAATATTTTCAGTCTTATGATGGCCGCAAAATTAGTGTTGCTTGCTGTGAGCTTCATCAGGTACTCCCATTATGGAATATTCTCAATTGTCTCCACAGTTTACCTCATGGTGTATTCCAGAAAGCTGCTGCAGTTTCAAAAAGGTAAATTAATCGTTTGACTCTCGAAAATATTGACATGAAACATAATTTAGATCTAACTTACCTGGAAGGAGATCCCAACGAGCAACTACCTTTATAGGTTGAAGACATGAAATAATCTTTTTGTAAACAGCTGTTTTTGTATTCCAATTGATGTGTTATTGTGAATGATTTAATAGTTTCTCTAAAAAGTTATAGCTGCATTTCAAATAAAGGAATGTTATTTCTTAATTCGAAGCGACTAAGGAAGATGCATTATAATCGAGTTAGTATTGAAGAATCTTCGGGATTGCTAATGAAAAAGTGATTAAAACCATTGATTAATATATACTTCAGGACCCGTTGAGAAGATTAAAAATATGGAGGAATCCCCACAGGCGAATAGTTACGTGTTTAGATCTTTACTAGTGCAAAACTGCAGCTCCTAGACACCGAAAATACAGAAATTTTGCGACCACTTAGAAAATGGTACTCGGTATATCAGTAAATAAATGTAGATAGATATCTATATATATATGACTTCAAAACTCTTTAGAACATGAAAAATGACTTCAAAATTTTTAAGTTAACTAATTCCTACACCAATAACTCCTGCTTTGAAAATTTCTATTATCAAACATTAGATCTCCTCTTTAAATAACGTTAGTTAGGCTCATGCACTTTCCTTTTCTTCTCTTTAAAACTCTTGTTTGATTTCTAAATCCACCATCTTCTGTTCATGAATGTTCCAATTGATACTCTTCAGAAGCTCCTTCGCATCGGCAGTTTCAGCCTGTCGCCTTTCTTTCTTAATCTGGCGGTTTCTTGCCGTATAGCACTTATGGCAGAGTCCAAGCGCATAGAGCTTATCGTGGGAGCAATTCCATGGCTTTTTATCTCTTCCAAGCTTATGATAGCAGGTTCCGCACATTCCTCTCGCATAGTGCTCCCGGTCTGGGTGTCCGCATGTGATTTCTTTCTTTGTACTAATAAAAATTTTAGAAATAAATCTCAAGAAATAGAATTACGGAATAATCTGATGCTTAATGATTGGAACGTAAACCCCATGGTACTTTCGATAGACCTCTCCTTCCTCAGTAACTTCATTAGGATCGATCTCCTTCTCAGCAGATTTGATCTTCTTCGTTGAATATCTCTTCACCATCAGGTTCCAGAGCCGAGCAGAGCTCTTTTGGAGTTTGGCTCCAACTTTCTTTTTGGTAACTGGAACAGGTTGAGGCTCAGTTTCCATTGTCTTGGTCTCGATGAGCTTGCCTGGTGAAGATGGCGCGGTGTTAGTGTCAGCCTCGACTGGGGTTGGGAGCTTGTACTCGGCAACGTTTACGTTTAGGATCAGGTATCGAAGGTAGTCTTGCATGCTCTGGATAACTGCGAGGTTGCATAACTCATTTTGAGGAGCAACTTGGCCATTAATTGGATTGAAATTGCCAGTGAAGGGAAACATTTGGTGGCAATGAAGGGTGTTTGGAGATTGACGAATTAATTGGATTATAGATATATTGAAAAAGCTGGGCTTTTAAATTGTTAGATGCCGTTCCAGTTCAAAACGGAAAGGTTAAATTACCGTTAGAATTTAACACGATGATTGAGTCTGACTTAGCTGCTATCTCATATTTAGATAAGATGTAATCGTTTTGTTTTCTTTGAATTTAACAAATTAACGAATTATTAAACCAACTCAATAACGTAATCTAAACTAACTACTTGCATTTTGAACTCTGAGCCTAAAGCGGAATTCTACAAAACAGCTAAACTTCAAATAAAAAGTGTAGGGTATCGCTGTCTGGAGTTATTAGGGTCTGAATTTAATCTATTTTTGAAGTGATTTGATGTGTTGGCTGTGAAAATGTTTTTTCCGCCAAACTGTGAGAAGTGAGATTGTGATTACGTTTTGTAACTTTATTTGAGATATTAAATTTATTTCGGTTAAGAAAAAACCACTATATTGTATTACCGTTTTGTTTATGTAATTTGAGTATTGTCTTTATTCACGTTTTATTTTTTTCTTCCGAAAGCAGGCATTCATACCTCTAGAATGTTCAGAGAAGATTCTCTTTTATTCCTTGTTGAGAGATAGAACCCGATCGAACGTTGAGAAGAGAATATTGTGCTTAGGAGCCTGCATTCTAAATTTAGGGCTTTAGTGAATCGAACGTGTGCAGTATCAAAAGCATTTGTTAAATGAACAAGATACTTATGGCACAAATAGGCTATAATGGCCTGAGGAGAGAACGTTTTAAGCCTAAAAGTGGAGGTTGATCGTTGGGTGAAATGATAATCTCTTATCAAGAGAGAAAATTTGAAATTGTGATAAAGCCTTTAATTTTTCTCCTCTTTAAGATAGGTATACTTAGTATCTCTAGTTCAAGAGGAAATGGAGTCAAACTATATTTTACAAGTGGCTAATTTTCCATAATTAGAAGTAAATGGATAAAATGAAAATTCGAGTTAGATCGAGATAAAGTGAACCTCTTCTCATAATACATCCGAGTAAGAGCAAAGGTAGGCAGTCACATGCAGACTAAAAAAAATTAACTACAAATGATTAACACAAATGATTTGGTGAAGATGCTAAAAAATATTTACAATTTGAAGCTCTCATACATGAAGTAGAACCTTGAATTCTTAAGGAAGAGCTCATGTTCTGAACAGGAAAGGATTATTTTCATTAAAAAAATAATAAAAATGCCTATCATAGTTCAAAAATATGGTATGTTAATTAAGGCAAATTTGTCAGAATAAATCCAACAAAAAAATATCTGAAATTTGTTACACACCTTACAATGTTCACAATAACCTAACATCTACCTTATTAAATCCAAAATAATTTTGCTTTAACTTCTCACTAGGCTTTATGGTCCAACCACAAGAGCAATACCCAATTCTGAACATCAAGAAGCCTCTTCAACTACAGTTCTCAAATTTTCAACTTATTCCCAATATCCTGAGCTTAATATTGAATCAGTACACATACTAGTTGTCCCTGATAATGCGTACATGGGCATTATTGCTTCTTCATTCAAGCGCCATCTAGTGTTGCTGGACTTTTTTCCAAATCAAAAGCTCGGATAAATTTAATTCGATCCTTCGGTGACGTCATCTGTCAGACACACTTATATTCACAAATTGCGTCATCCTATCTTACGCTTATGAATGTTAATGAATGAGTTGATCGAAGTGTTCGAACCTCTTCAATAGAAATTTTTTCTTTTTCAAGAAAAGAGCAGTTCTAAACCCCACTCTCTTGAATACTTGAGCCCATCCTATACATTCTCACTCACAACTCGGTCAAATTTCGAAAAATATGAGCAATAGTTCATATAGATACGTTACTATTTAAACGCAAGAAGTGAAAAAGATACAAACTAAAAAAGCTTTTCTCGTTACCCTCATTGAGAGTAAGGTAAATAAGCCAATCCTAATAATTCTCAGTAGTAAATCTATTAATTTGACATTAAAGCTCAAAAAATTTTAGAATCAAAAATTTCAGCTCTAACTCAATTGTATCAGTGATTATATTTTGTATTTGTGTTGCATGAACCGGTCTTCATGGCAATGGATTACAATTTTTTGGCGCGAGCGCCATCAACAATTCGACATTCAGCGCTAAACTTCTCATCAGAAGATTTTGATCGAAAAATTGCGGATTAATTGACGGTATTGGAGGCAAACTCAATACCATATGCGCATTTCTCGAATTTATTTCACTCAGCACATTGTCCAACGTACCATCTGTAGGAGCACTATTTTTCCTGGTTTCTGGGACTACACGACTGTTTGATTTCTGAGTTTTTTGCTGATTCATTCCTTTATCAAGGCTTTTTAGGGAGCCAATGCCTGAGACCGCAGGGCCATTCGTCTCTGGATTCCCTCCCTCTTCCTTTTTAACTTTTTTACTAATTTCTTGTGTTATTCCTTCCTCTTCTGCTGCTCTTCCTCCGGCTACCTTCCCTTTCTTCGCCGTGCATTTCGCTTCATGCTTTATCAAACTGCTTCGATACAGAAAAATTTTATCACAATGAGCGCAGTTGAACTTTTCCCTTGACTGCTCTGATTTATGCGTTTCTTTATGAATCTTCAAGTTTGAGGCTGTTGTAAACGTTTTATCGCACTCATCACAAGTGAACGGTTTCTCGCCTGTATGCACTAGCATATGTCTTTTCCGGTTTGAGCTCTGAACAAATGCCTGTCCGCACACTCTGCACTGATAAGGACGCTCTCCTTTATGAATTCGCTGATGCTTCACTAGTGTTGACCGATGAGTGAAAATTTTGTTGCAGAAGCTAAAAGAACACTGATATATTTTTTTGGCTGCCTTAGATGGATCCTTTGAGTCATTTAACTCTTGCTTTGCGTCTTCTTGTGACAAGCGACCATCATGTGAGAGCTCGGAGTCCATATTTAACTGCTTAGACTTTTCATGGGAGCCTTCTTCGATTTTAATTTCCATATTTTGAGCTTCTTTGTCTGAATTGAGCCGAAATAACTTGAAGCAATTATAATAATTCTCAAAAAAAAGAATGATTTATTTGAATTTTTCCTGTACAATCTAAGTTTAATGCGTGTTGAGTTTCTGTGAGTTGAAAAATTTGCGTCAGGTAAATTAAAAAATTGAGCCAGCGTCAGATATTTTAGATGCAGTTCAATTCAAAAGAACTGGAATTAAATTTGATGCTGCATGATCCAGATCGAACGTTTGATTTTCATGCGAACGATTTTTTATATGCTTTCTACTGGTCAGGCAAGGGCCTCTCATAAACAAATAATGGCTGGAATTGCAATAAAAAAGAGATGAATGACTTAATGACTATTAGGAAGGGAAACGAATTGAATGCATGCAATTTTTTGTGAATGACGAATTTCATGAATGGAATTCAAGAAAAAGCAATTGACAATGTGGTCTTGAAAGAAGCTATGACAGATTTGTCAAGGTACTGTGAGTTCTTGGAACAGGATGCGATGGGCAACAATTGGGAATTGAATTCTACAATGGCTGATTTTACTGTAATTGCGGATCAAAAATTTTATGGATTAAGTCACTAATGTTGAATAAAATCATTTTCAGGTTAGTGCAATTAAGATTGCTAAGTCTCTTCCTTTTCGAAATTAATCGAAGTTTGTTCTCTTTTTCGAAAGATGA
>ENA-UOTX01001783-UOTX01001783.1-compost-metagenome-genome-assembly--contig:-NODE-1783-length-13464-cov-16.512662_pt1 | contig 13464 bp, 7 predicted proteins | sample MGYA00238143_ERZ746982 | MGnify/ENA primary metagenome ERZ746982 (study PRJEB28758, sample SAMN06268862) | compost metagenome | isolation source: single cell | place: USA: California, Emeryville, Joint... | reverse complement strand
CGAAAGATGTTTAGAAAGTGTATTCTTTTATTCAAAATTTTGAACGTTGTAATCTCAATTTTTGATTAGTGATAATTAATCTCGTATATTGTTTTTTGATCGGAACAAGTAAACTTTTCAGCAAAATTGAATTCGGCAAAAATTCCCTTAAACTTTCACTGCAGGCAAAATAAATGCGTGGTTCCCTGTGGAATCAAATAAAATATTCATTTTTGAAGAGAGCTGCTGACTCAATCTCTCTGAAACTCCACTTTTAGAATTCGAACGCAGCAAAAAAGCACCTCCATCTCATTGCTGCTGTTTCAAAACGGCCTAACACCCAGAGCAAGCCAAATGGAAAGCCTCAGTTTCGCAAAAGACTAACGAATCTTGATAGCAGCTTCACTTATGGATATCCTCAAAGATAGCTGATAACTCAAATGGATCTCTGTCCTCAAATCAGTTTGAATTCCTCATACAATCTGGTTCTATCTCCAATTGCGTTGCAATTCCCTCTGGAGACATATGCAGAACAATTAAGGGTCTTTTGGCTGGAAAAGAAATGAGTATATCCTTAATTTGGCGCCTATATAGGGTTTCTAGAAGCTTATCTAAAATCCTTCTAATCGAAGCAACTACCAAAAATTGTTCCAATCACAAATCTACTTATTTCGTCCTATTTTAAATCTCGAACAAACTCCCATAAATCTCTTCTAAAGCAAAATACCCCAATGCGAAAAATTTAAGATACACAAGCAATGCCATTCCTGCCAAAAGGCCATTCCTCGTTCAAAACCTTTCGCAAAGGCCCTTTTCGTACATCTTATCGGTAACATATTGAATATTGCGAAGCTCCTGCGATAGCAGTCAGCTGCTATTTTAAGTCTCGAAATTAGCATTGGTCATGTTAAGTTTTTATGTTTGCTGAAAGTTTCAAAGACCTAATAAGGCAAGAGAACAAGGAGTTTAGTACTAATATAGCTGCTTTTTAAAGATACGCTAAAGGTCTACTATCGCTCTTCTTTTTCTAGCATGCTTAAGGATATTCTTTAGCTACAGTGCCGGTAAAGGACTTATCTATCGTAATAACTCTACGATTTGAAGAGCGACTCTTTTCATAGCATTAGTGAGTAATCAGTTCTTCTCTGGCACTGAACTCTCATGATGAAAGTTGCGTTGAATCTATTTTGGGAATCCAGAGTCAGTAAATAGCAGAAACCGCTTTTTTTTGTTGATAGAATACAAGGGATCAGTCTACGATATTAATTAAAATTACTCATAAATTTTTCATAAACTTCCAGAAGCTTAGTGGCTATATAAGGGGTTGGAATGTCCCTAAATTATAAACATTTTTCATTAAGAAAGAGATATAGGGACGACTTAAAGGTAAGGTGCAAGGATATACCAGTCCTGGAGCCTTTGTAAACTGCCAGCGGCCTTTGCTTCCCAGCCTAGGCCTAGGACTTCATCTTCTCGTTGCATCGCGATCCTACAAGTTGGTCCTATATTTCTTTCGTTTGTCATTTAGCTCCCTACTGCTAAGGAGCCATTGTCGATATAGAACATGAAATAAGGTTGACCAACATATGATGAGACAAGAGGTAAGAGATATGAAAACCCTCAGATGAGAAAAGACAAGAAATTAACATCCAAGAAGTTCGCTCGAATGTATATCGAGGGCTTTTTTTTTAAATTAGTTGACTGAACAGTTGTTAGACATTGCAACTCTTTCTCAGTGAATATGCATATTCTCATTCAGAATTTAGCCATTAACTTAATGAGAAGTCAAAATAAATGCAGATTACTTATTGTTTTCCTTGCCTGCCCTTTGTACTGAACGTCCTCTTTTACTATTCCAAGGAATAGTCAGAAACATTAAATTAGACATCAAATATAGAAGTATCTGAGGCAGAGATAAAGAAGCCAAGTGCGCTTTATCCTGCGGCATAATTGCGTGGAAAGTGGGGTACATTGTAGTAAGCGAAGGATATGTGGTTTAGCAAGCTATTTTTATTTCTAACCAAAATACCCTTGTGTTATAAATTCTAAATACCCCTGTGCAATGAACTAATTTCCCGTAATCAACGAACACTAAAGAAAAGTTAGTTGGAGAGAATAGCACTTTCAATTGAAGAAACAAGATCAAAACTATCGCTTTGATAAAGAACAAACCATTTCAGTGTAACAACAAAAAAATTCATCAAAAACGCAAAGTATAAACCATAGTCAGAGTCAACGTAAATTTCTTAAGCAAAAACGACGCCTTGTCCTTCCAGGTGAGGTTCTAAATTATTTAATGAGAATTACCAAAAAGAGGTATTTACCTAATGGGAGCATCCACAAGAATGGATTTCTACCTAGCACTCGCTTGAGATTACCGTAGGTTCCAAAATCATATTTAGTATTTCGTTTCTTCTCGCAAAATTCGAGGGTCGTTTTCCCTTTGCAAACCAGCCTTTGCACTGTTAGCAGCATTTTCAATGAGAAAATTTTACCAGAGATGGAAGCAGAAAAACGCTGGGATTATAATTGCAAGAAGCAATGTTAACACATAACAGAGCAGTATCACATAGAGCAAGAACGATGAGATCTATGCCAAAGAGTTAGAAGGGCAACCCTGGAGAAAATACCGTTGGATCCAAGATGACGTCCTTGACTACCTCAGCGTAGGTAACTGCGACGAACAGAAGCATAAGGCCTTGAAAGGACGTTAGTTATGAATGCGAAAAGGGGTATATCACCTCCGTAAAAGACCATGTTTATAAAGAATTTATAATTATAGAATCCGACACAGTTGCCGACCCAAGGACAGTGATGATCCATTTTTAACACGCAGACACCGCATTGACGGCAATGATGCGTTCTTTCAGGTTTGAACGTCTGGCAATGAGCGCAGAAACGCTTATTGCTTCTTTTTAAGGCGCTCATCACAGCCAATTGGTGGATTTTCTCGCCTGAGATCGGCTCGAGGTCTTGGGTGTCCCGCTCGCCGTTATCAACTTTCACTTGTAGTTCTGGTTTCGCTGACCTATGTTTTCTATCTTCTGGGTCATTATCAGAGCTAGATCCTCCCTGGCCTTGACCACTTGGATCGACTTCGCTTGATAAATTTCCGCCCTCAGAGCTTTCCTCTGCTTGTCGTTCTGTGTTTTTTACTTGTAGCGAGGTAAGAGATTCAGCTTCGCTTGATTCAACTGCATAAGCGTGAGAACACTCTGTTATTAGAAATGAATTACCTAGTTGATTGTAGGTTGTCTTTTGTTGCTCTTCTAACAATTTACGTTCTTCCTCTAGAAATAGTTGTCATTGATAATGAAAAACGTGAGGAAAAAGTCGTATTTACCTTCTTCTCTCTTGCGTTTCCTGACTTGTCTTCTAATATTGTGAAGAACTCGTTTCTCGGTTTCAACAGCTTCACTAAGCTCTTTTTCTGCTTCGTCATTCCAATCGTCAGGGACGCCACCAGGGCTCGTTTTCATAACTCGGTAGGTGGAGATGAAAAACAGTGCAAGCAGCGCATGGAGAATGACGCCAAACACAATGCCTTTTGATTGGGTTGTGGTTGCTGCACCAAGCTCAGAGAACGAGGACATTCTCTGAGCAAGAGAGTCAGAATAATTCGCAAGGGTATGGATCATGATCAAAACAGTCGGCTTCGCGGAGGTTTGATCTTGGGCTTGGTAAGAGTATTGGTTCGTTATGATATCTATCAAGAAAGTCTTATTGGATGTAAGAGCTTAGAAGAGTATTTAATAGAGGTGTTTACAGAGGTATAAACGGAGTAAATAAAGCCGATGATGATGAAGAGCGTGGTCATCGGCAAGTATGACAGCACGATTAGTTTGAGTTCACTGGGTTCTTTCATTGACGGGTGAATAATACGTTTTTTTATTGGGTTCGAATTTCCAAGTATTTTGTCACGAAAGAAAGAAAAAATTATACTCATGTGAGACGGGCTCAGTCAAAAGAAACGAAAGTTCAAGAGAGGCCGGGTTTATTCAAGAAAAACGAATTTATTAAGGTGCATGATTCTCAATGAGAAACATAAAGTAACGGTTAATTAATTAAAAGCTCACGTCTTGCATTGGTGCACTGGTTACTTTTGTAGGAGAAGAAAGTGGGGGAAAAAAGAGAGAATAGGGCTCAAAATTAAGAGATTTTGGGAAAACCGAGCTTGAATCAGTCCACCAAAGCCTGGATATGCTTGTCGGTCTCTCATTGGTAACTTTGGAATTTTGAGAGCCGGTAATTTAATTAAATTCGAGTAACAGAAAACGGGATTAATTCCCAATAAAAATGAGCAATGCTCGACTCATGTGCGAATAGCCCTGAAACTGCTATCTACTGTGAGCTCAGGGTGATACTGGCTGAGAGAAATGAACAAGCGTCCAGAATCTATTTTTATTAGCAACCGCGAAGCTGGTAATAAATAGAAAAATGCTTGAATACCTCTGAGCTGACCTCACTTCGATAATACAACGAGTTTGTCCATAAGAAACAGAGCGTTAACCTCCCGACCAGCGAGACAAAGCTTCTCCGTCGACCCATATAACACTATCGAGTTCAGTCTTGTTGTAGACCAAATTATTTCGTAGACAAAGCTATTTTAATTAGTAACCATCCTATACTATCTATGTATCGGACAAAAGGTGGTTTTCGAAGAGTAGTGGAAAGTTTATGTAGGGTTTTTCGAATTAATTCATTCCCAATTTGGATTTTATTCAATCAAAGCGTTGTTAGTGAGAATTTAAGATTGGAGCGATAAAGTAGGTGTTTCTGCTGGGTAGATAATATATCAGTATCAATACACACAAATGTTTCTGTTAATGGGTCGGCTAGAGAGTGATTTTCAGAATTTTTCTTTTAAAAGCGACGTTTTTAATGAGAACTGTTAGCAGGTTTGACCCTACGAATTTCTCAATAGGAAGTTTTACAATGGCTTAATCATACATGATATTAACTATTCTCCGCGTTTCTTTTTGATATTGAGGAAGGGTTTCCACTAAATTAACGAAATTTTCGGGTAGATCAAAAAAAAAGAAGCATGATGAGTAAGAATTAGGGGCTATAAAAGGTAGTATTCTAAGACAACAAGAGACAGAAACAAAAGTTCGCCTTGATTAACTTGTCCATTGTCATTCTCTTAAGAAGTTCCTAGGTGGATGCTAATTTTCGAGGAATGAACGAGAGAATCCCTCGGGAAAAGTAATGGAAGTAATCATTGGTAGTTGTCCTATGCGCACAGCAATTCCGAGGCTGTATTTCAACTTTTTTACTGTGCATAGTGTTGTTAAGCCAGAGCTAATCCGAGTCCCAAAAAATTTTATTTTGCATCTAAACTCATAAAGCCTGATTCAGTGATTAAATCGTACGAACTTCAATAATATAACCGATCAGAATGACTTATCTGTTTTGATTGAGCTAAATCACTCAAAAAAATATTCACGAATAAATCTTTAACTAATATACAGATAATAAAAGTAGTATGTCCCAGCAAACTGAGAGACATTCTGGACTTATCCTTCGCTGAGATACATACAGCAAATCACTCAAAACAGCTCCTCAACAACAATCAACCACATCGCAAATTTTCCAAAAACGATATTCCTCACCAGGAAAAGAAAACTCCTCTTCAGACTCAAACTATCCCTCAAACTCAGTAGCAGCAGCAAAATCCTAATCAAGTGCAGCAAGAGGATCCTTTTGAACAACCTTTCTCTCTTCAAAAACAGCCACAGCAGCAGCAGTTCCAACCAAACCTTCAACTCAACTATTATACTCCAACGCAAGGCATCTCACGTAAACCTGATCCTGTTGAACCTTCAAAATTTGATGATAATCTTGTTGATAAGAAGCTCACAAGCAAGAAAATGAACGCGAAAGTTGAGGAAACGAAGGGAGAAATCCAACTCTTGAAGGAGATCAATTCAAGTTATCATCAAGCTGAGATTTTAGATTCTCCAGTTAAATTTTGCTTCTGCGATGAGTACATAGCACGTTTTCTTTCATGAATATCTGTAACCTTCTCCAAAATGAATAAAATATTGGTTCCAGCTTGAAGTAATAGAAATTCGATAACCATCCTTTTCATTATTCTTATTCCTCAAACGAAGTGATAGCCTATATATTGCCAAATAATTAATAGATGAATAACGATTTCAAATTCTTTCAATTGAGACTAGGACATTAGACTTTCGCAGATAGTGAGAATTAGTCTCTTGTGTGTTGGACTTGGTTGAACTAATTGCTAAAACAATTATAGACCAATTTAGAACATCATGGCGAAGAGCCGTGATTTCATAATAAAGGAACTTCCTAGAAAGCAAATATCATGCTATAAACTAGGCTTGTAAAGTGTGGGAGCTATTCGTGTAATGGTGAATTTTTGCCTGCACAAGTAAGCTATCTTCCGGTTTAGTGATTAATTGCTTAGTCGGATTCAGAATCTGATCTGTCTACAACAAAATTGGATATTGCGTCTGATTGAAAAAAGCACTCATTAAGCTCATCAAGTATCAACTTGGATGTGTTAAACTGGTCGGAAGCATTTGCTTATTAAATCTGAGTTGGATTACAGACTCCAATAAAATTCAAGAAAAAATAACTAGCAACAACTACAGAAAAAGCATGTCAGATAAAAACACTCAAGTCGAAAACAAGCAGTCAGATCTACCAAACCTCACTATGAATCAGGGCATGACCCCATTTAAAACACCTTTGCAGCAATCGACTACATCGCAAATTTCCCAAATCAATTTCCCTCAGCAGTCTCTACAGACTCCATCGAGCCTGAAAAGTCAACAACAACAGCTGCAGCAACTTCCAATATCGAATCCATTACAACAGCAGCAATTGCCACAGCAATACTTCCAGAAGCAACAAGTTCCTATTCAAATACAACAACAGCAGCAACAATCTCCTCTACAACAGCAATATCCTATCCAACAACCTTCCTTTCAGCAACCACAAATACAGTTCCAACAACAACAATTCCCACATTATTACAATAATTACAATCATTACAATCCAAGCCTCTGTTTTCATCCAGACTACATATCTCCATTCCTCTTCTACGAACCAGTTGAGCCTTCAAAATTTGATGATGATGACTTCATTGAAGAGAAGAACGCAAAACTAGATGACAAAGAGGAAAACCCAACCAATGAAGAAGACCAGTTCAACCTATCATTTAAGCTGAGACACAAAACTTTGCAGTTAAACTCAGCTTCTGCTATCATGGAACCTGCACTCTTCACGCTAAAAACACAAGACAACCCAGAGTCCACTCGAGCTCCTCTTGATTTAGTTTGTCTTATCGATGTTAGTGGCTCGATGGATGGAGAAAAGATAAAACTCGTGAGAAATACGTTAAGTTCTCTGCTAGGTCTACTTGGAGAGGAAGACCGACTCTCGATCGTTAAATTTGAAGACAAAACAAAGAGATTGACTCCTCTATTGAGAGTTACAGCAGACAACAAACCAAAATTTGAAAATGCTCTTCGCTTTCTCGTTACAGGAGGAGGAACTAACATTGCCGCAGGTGTTGACAAAGCTTTCAGAGTTCTCAATGAGAGAAAATATAGAAATCCTGTGTCAAGTATTTTCCTCTTATCCGATGGCCTCGATAGTTATGCGCTGAGAGGCATCAACAAAACGTTGAAAAAAACTGAACCGAAGGACAGTTTCACTATCCATACATTTGGCTATGGCAAAGATCACGACCCAAAACTGATGAGCTCGATTGCCAAGTTAAAGGACGGTAACTTCTATTTCATTGAAAAACTTAAAACTGTTGACGAATGTTTCGTCGATGCTATTGGAGGACTCATCAGTGTTATTGGAAAGGACACAACCATCACCATTCAGACAGTCAAATCTGATGTCTTCCCAAATGTCGAAATCAAAAAAGCCTTCGGAGGAACCGATCTTTGGAAAGTTGTTGATAGTGCTTATAATACTGGTATCACACAGCTCCCTTCTGGGAAATCCAAGAATTACATTCTTGAATTAAGTATTCCTAAATGTGATAAACTTCTTTCAGATCAACAAAAAGAGGTGGTGATCGCAAAGGCATTGGTGACAATCAAGTTGGCGAAGAATGATGAAATATGGAAGAAAGAAATCGAACTCAAAGTCAACTTGGTCAATGAAGATGAAGAACTACCTCCTCAGACTGCAGATAAAGACTTGTTGAATAACTATTATAGAGTAAGATCAGCTGAACTCATGGATGAAGCTAGAAAGCTTGCAGAAGGTGGTAAATATGAAGAAGGAAGAAAGCTTCTTCAGAATTTCACAGAAGAGTTATCGAAATCTGTTGTGAAAGACGAAGCAATGGTGGTTGGACTTTTGTCTGATCTTGAAACTGCAATTCAAGAAATGCAACCAAAAGTGTTCGAATCAGTTGGAGTGCATCGTATGTACCAGCAAGCTACTTCTCATATGCAGGAGAGAAGTAATCCTTACAGCATGAACAGTGCAAATCTCTATGCAAACTCCGCTCAACAACAAATGGTACAAAAAGTGCAAATGAGTAAAGGAAAAGTTTCCTATTAATTTGTGTTAGTTTACACAAGCATACCCACTGATTAATAATGATTTAAAAGAAGAGTAGTTAAGACTTAAACAGCCAATTTTATTCATGCATTACACCAAGCAGTAAATCATATATTAACTTAAGAATTGAATAATATCTCAAATAATTGCTATCTTAATATCAATATTTTCTGGCTTATCAACATTTTCACCAACAATTTATCATAGTTATCGTCAAGCTGAGCTATATAAAGTTATTCAAACTCAACACAACGCAAATACACAATTTTAGGAAGATTACAATAAATTCAACTGAGGTTTCAAGAAACTCGAGAGGGTAAGTCTAGACAAGTAATCAAAATCGTCATTTATATCAAATCTGTTTTGAAAGATGTTTTCTTCACGATTGAACTAATTTTACTTTTTTGGTTGAAAACAATCCATTCTTCTTTGATGTAAGCTTAACTCTCCTCCCTTACACGAATCAGTAGCAGATAGTTATGCTTCTCCTTTGAATTGGAAAACATTGGTATGATTACGTAACATTCTGCTTCAGAGAAGAGCATCCTGTTCAACTAGTAATAAATTTAAAATAGGATTTATCTCAGCATTCTCGTTTTCAAAGCAGATTGGCGCCTAACTTAACCACTGTTTTGGTTATTTTTGACTACTGGAGGTGCTTTGCAGTCGCAATCGATAACTTCTCTCTCAAATATAGCAAATTCTTGACAATAGAAACCCAAAGAATTATATAAGTCCAAAATTTGAGCATTTCCGAACAATGCTTTTCACAGTGTATTGAAGAACATACAAAATATTCATTCAAGAGGTAAGTTCTATTCTTTCTAGTAACAAACTCTCATCAACAGTCAGGTTTTCATGAAACCTCATGCCTTCCACAGAACACCTAACAGCTTGGAGACTCTACCCATTGTGGGTATGCTGCCTTTTATTTCACTCTTTTTGTTAAACAGCTAAAGATGGCGTTCCACTTTTTCCATGAAAAATTGTGTTCATAGTCTTGAGTCGATCGAAGTACAACAAAATTGGATATTGCGTCTGATTTAATAAACTCAATTAAAGAATGATATCGTGACTTCTTAAAGAAATTTTATCCGATCAGAAGCTTCTGCCTATTTAATCTGGTTTGAATCATAGCAAATAAAACAATTAACAATCTCTAAAAAATAAAGTACGACTCATAGAAATAACAAAATATGTCAGAGCAACAACCTCAGCCTGGAAGCAAATCGCAGGACCTCCTAGACTTAGATACCGCGACGACACAGCAAATTACCCAAAATCAAATTCCTCAGCAACAAACCACAACTCCTTTTCAGATGCAAGCGAGCATCCAAACTCAGCAACTCCCTGTTCTAAATCCATACACGCAACAACAGCAACAATTGCCACAGCCTTTCCCTATCCAGCAGCAGCAATATCCTTTCCAACAACAAATGCCACAACAATATCCGATCCAAATTCAGCAGCAACAGTATGGTTTCCAACAACCTTACTATCCTCAACAGCAACAAGGGCAATATCAACCTTATCTTCAACCCAATTATTTTACAAAACAATACAAACCTGATCCTATTGAGCCTTCAGAATTCGATGATGATGATCTCATTGACGAGAAGAGCTCAACCAAAAAATTGGAAGCAAAACAAGAAATTCCAACCATGGAAGGAGACCAGTTTAGTCTATCCTTTAAGTTGAAGTACAAGACTTTGCAGTTAAACTCTGCATCCGCAACAGTCGAACCTGCACTCTTCACCCTAAAAACACAGAATAGCTCTGAGTCTGTTCGAGCTCCTCTTGATCTGGTGTGTCTTATCGACGTGAGCGGCTCAATGGCGGGAGAAAAGATAGAGCTAGTGAGAAACACTTTGGATTACCTGTTAGGTCTTCTGGGAGATGACGATCGTCTCTCAATCGTCAAATTCGACAATAATTCAAAGAGATTGACTCCTCTGTTAAGAGTTACTGATGCCAACAAGCCAAAGCTTAAGGATGCCATTGAGTCTTTGATAGATGAGGGAGGAACTAATATTGCTCTAGGGGTTAAAAAAGCCTTCAAAGTTCTCAATGAAAGAAAATATCGAAATTCTGTTTCGAGTATTTTTCTTCTATCTGATGGACTCGATGGACGTGCATTATCAGGAATCGAATCTCTACTGAAAAATAGTTCACCAAAGGACAGTTTCACTATCCATACATTTGGCTATGGCAAAGATCACGACCCAAAACTGATGAGTTCAATTGCCAAGTTAAAGGACGGCAACTTCTACTTTGTCGAAAAACTTGAAACTGTTGATGAGTGTTTCGTCGATGCTATTGGAGGACTCATCAGTGTTATTGGAAAGGACACAACCATCACCATTCAGACAGTCAAATCTGATGTCTTCCCAAATGTCGAAATCAAAAAAGCCTTCGGAGGAACCGATCTTTGGAAAGTTGTTGATAGTGCTTATAATACTGGTATCACACAGCTCCCTTCTGGGAAATCCAAGAATTACATTCTTGAATTAAGTATTCCTAAATGTGATAAACTTCTTTCAGATCAACAAAAAGAGGTGGTGATCGCAAAGGCATTGGTGACAATCAAGTTGGCGAAGAATGATGAAATATGGAAGAAAGAAATCGAACTCAAAGTCAACTTGGTCAATGAAGATGAAGAACTACCTCCTCAGACTGCAGATAAAGACTTGTTGAATAACTATTATAGAGTAAGATCAGCTGAACTCATGGATGAAGCTAGAAAGCTTGCAGAAGGTGGTAAATATGAAGAAGGAAGAAAGCTTCTTCAGAATTTCACAGAAGAGTTATCGAAATCTGTTGTGAAAGACGAAGCAATGGTGGTTGGACTTTTGTCTGATCTTGAAACTGCAATCAAAGAAATGCAACCAAGAGTCTTCGAATCAGTTGGAGTACATCGTATGTACCAGCAAGCTACTTCTCATATGAAGGAGCAGAGTAATCCTTACAGCATGAACAGTGCAAATCTCTATGCAAACTTCGCTCAGCAACAGATGGTACAACAAGTCCAAATGAGTAAAGGAAAAGGAGGATTCTTCTAAAGACATACCCCGCTATAATTAATCTACTTGATAACAACAACGTATAGGTATTCTCTCTCTTGGATAACTAAGGAATAAGAGTGAATTAATAATACAGCTATGAAGCATTAACCTGTCGAATTTTATTCATCTTTCTCATATATTAAGTCAAGTAGTAACTATATATTATCAAGGAATAAGTATATGAATAACCTATAACGACAATAATATCATAATACTGAGTCTCATACCATTTCTTTTGAATTATTAGAGAAAACACGAGTACAATCGCCTTGAATTATACAACATGAATAAAGTGCTAAGTGATAATCTCCAAAAAAAAAATTTTCAAAAACTGAAGATTTCTTTCTGGAGCTACAATGAATCATATAGAATGATAAAATAGATCCAAGCGCAATTTAAGCCAATCCACTTGCAAACAACAACCCCAATAAATTGCTATTCGTACAACATTCTCTTTATATGCTGTCTCACTGCGGATTTTGATCTGTTCAGAGGAGCTATTACCTCGACGGATTTTAGGAGAAACAAAATAGTTACTCTTTGTCAATTTAATCAGTCTACAAGTCTACATTGAATCAAGTTTTTTGTTTTTAATGCAGTAAAGTTACCTGCTAGTTAAACAATTCACTCGAATCAAATCGCAATTAATCCATTCCATTGTTGTAGTCTTCATAGAGTGTGTTAAGTTTTCAGTCTTGTAATTTCTAATAATGCTCATAGATTCACTCGAAGTTTGCCAATAACAAAACCGAAAACTTTTTCTATTAAATCTTCATGCAACCCAATGATATCTCAACCTCAGAGTTTCTAAATTATAACTCTTAGAGCATCCAAAAGCCAAAGCATTTTTTAAATTCAAATCTTGAGATAACTCCAAGCAATGGAGAAATAAACACTCCATTCCAATTACAATGTAGACCTAGACACGATCTATTAGTTATTTCGGCGCAGAAACACAACAAAGTAATGATTCTGCTATATGATTAATTAAATGTCATTCCATTGGTTTCCGATGAAATGCTTCGATTTTATTTTATATCTTTCGAGTGCAATGCAAAGAAAAGCAAAGCAACAGAATTATTGACTGCAAGTAAATACGAACATCAATTGCACAAAATCAGATGAGACTCATTTCTCATAATATGCTAGAAGTTAAACTTCCGTTACTACGCGCGAATTCTATTTGGAGATCAATAGTTTTACAAAAAAAATCTGATCTCACCGTCATTATGACAATACGTAATCCAATTGCCCCTCAGCTTTCTCTCTTCATTGAAATTCACAAACACTAATTAAAATTGCTTAGAAATCTTTTCTTCTTTATAAAGTGAAAATTTTCATATATTATGTGACTATAAGTCTCTTCTTTAGAAATGTTGTCATTAATACAACTAAAATCAGTCTATACTGCCATCAAATCTACTAGGCGATTCCATTTCAGCTTAACTTTTGCTCAAATGCACATAATCTGTTGTTTCGAAGTTCGCACGCAAATGACATATGAGAGATTTTCCAAAATTATTCGCAAAATCTTAATTAGGGATTGGAAAATCCAAGATTATAACGGCATTAAAATGCCATTATATGAAAAACCTCGCCAATGCTCAAAACCCAACCGCCCAAACTCCCTCGAACCCTTCGCCCTCTCCACCATCCAAGTGAAACTTACCCCTTCAACCTTAACTCACAACTCTTGAGCCGTAATTCATGAAAAATTATTGTCGTTGATTTAGATATTAAATGACTAAATTAGGAATTGCAAGGGTATAAGTTCGATAGCTGTCAAAGACAAATAATCAAAATAAATCATTTTAGGAATTTTTCGCATATCCATTTTAGTTAACTAAACAAGATGGTCAACTTCACT
>ENA-UOTX01001782-UOTX01001782.1-compost-metagenome-genome-assembly--contig:-NODE-1782-length-13475-cov-7.112629_pt1 | contig 13475 bp, 9 predicted proteins | sample MGYA00238143_ERZ746982 | MGnify/ENA primary metagenome ERZ746982 (study PRJEB28758, sample SAMN06268862) | compost metagenome | isolation source: single cell | place: USA: California, Emeryville, Joint... | reverse complement strand
CAAAATCTGATTCAGAGTCTTTTTGAAGCTCCAAGTAAAAACGCTGATTTGTATTCCTATGGAAGCGATTCCACAGCCCATTCCTATCTCCAAGAGCTTAGTAGCTGGAAGTCAAGTTGCTTTAATGAAGAAGAGTTCCATTAAAATGACTGATTCGGTTGATAGGGTCAGTTTTTCGAAAGAGAACTGGCTCCAGTTTTGTAATATTTATATAACTCCGGTTTTTTATGTAAATCCACCAAAGTAAGTTTTTGCACTGTTTACATTGAATTTTATAAGAATTCAATCTACATTTGTATTTTTAATAATTAGCATCCATCTGGATGCTAAAACTAAAAAAGCTGTTCTTATTTCATTTGGTGTGATTTCAATTAGAAGCTGAGAGCTTGTGTAATAGTACGTTGACATAACCGATCTAACAATACGAAATTTATTTGCTTTTTATTGAAGATTATTGGATTTCTAATTGCAATTTCCATGGATTGTGCCGACGATGCTTTTTTATTAATTTGAAATAGAAAACAAAGCACTAAAATCTCTCTGTGTCTGACACATTTTCTTCTGAAATTTTAACTTTAGTCCTCCAGTTCTGTTCTTGATCAAAATTCATTGCTTATATGTTCACTCTCAACCGCGTTCATCTGCTTGGTTTGATGAAAAAAGCAATCTCTTCTGCTCAATTGTTCATAATCGCCTTTGATTCAAATCACTCACCATGAAAAGCTAAACAGATCTTCTCATGAAAAATTATCCAATCAAAGTATTGTTTTTGACAACACTCAAAGAATTGCTCCCAATATTAAAAAGATATAAACAGGAATTAAAATGGAAACCGCGCCAGACACCGCAAATCTGATAGAAAAGACTGACAAAGTCCTCCTTATCGACAACAGAAACATCAGGATGATTGTTGATCTTGCCAAAGAGAAGTAGGTTCTTTTTCAATGGACTTTCCCGTTCAATTCTCATGTTTTTCAGGACAGTCAAAATAAGAAAAAAGAAAATTACACTCGCCAGCTTCATCGGCCATCCTCACAACAGTCTATTTCAGGTTGAACCCGATGGCAAGATCGTGCGAATCGACATTCCAAAATATTACACAAAGGATCAGCCTGAGGCTGAAGGTACCGATACCAATTCTCAATTATTTTCTGATCTTTGTCTCGCAGAAGCAAACCAGAGCGGCGACGATGAGGATGAGGGCGAAGATGAAGGAGAAGGCGAGGAGGAAGAAAAGACTGACAAACCGAAAAAGAAGGACAACAGAAACCTGTTTGACACAAACACGGCCCAGAAAGTCAGTGGCCAGGAAATTGAAAAGCTTAAAGAGGAAGGTTAGTCTATGAGAATAGAGCAATAGCTAATTATTTGCGGTGATAGGAATCAAAGGAGAGGAATTAATCAAGAAACTGATTGTTAACAGTGAGACCTTCGAAACGAAAACAAAGTTTTCACAAGAGAAATACTTGAGAAAAAAGAGACAGAAGTAATTGCTGTGCGCTTAATCCCAGCCTAATGCTCTGCTATTGATATTTCAAGGCATTTGTTCCATATCCGAGTGTATAAAACGAACATTGATAATATCACCGAGACCTACTTCCTCAAATCTCCTCAGAAGATCAAGTAATTGCAGCGCATTGGTTTCATTAAGCTGATATAACATTCGCTTTAAAGTTACTTCAGAAATGACAGTCTCGCTTTATTCCTTCAATACGCCGCAATCAAACCAGATTCCAAAGTTTTGATCTTGGAAGATTGCCATGGTCTTGTCCTTGCGGCGGCCTCATTGAGAATGGGAGGCTCTGGAGAGATATTCGTGTGTTCAACAAGCACAGAGAAGGCAAGACTCAACGAACATAAGATTTACAACGAGATAAACACCAAAGAAGGCAAAGCAGCGAAGATCACCTACCTTTCGTTCACCGAGCTCCAAGAGATTAAAACTCCGAAATTCACTCAGTAACTTATCGGAAAATTGTCTTCTCTTATCGTCCCATTAGTTTGTTAGTTGCCTCTAACCTGATCCCAGTGGACATCCTTACAAATTCGCTTCCAAGTTTGGTTGGATCAGCAAATATAGTGATATTTTCGCAATACATTGAGGTAAAGCAATATGATTCAAAGGAAGTGTTAATATCTTTTTTTTTTTTAATTAGCCACTCGCTGACTGCTTCGAGTACTTGTTTTCAAATAAATTAGCGGTTGACTTGAAGCTTAACGAAATTTTCTCTCGAGAAATGCAGGTATGACACCAATATATTCTCTTCGACCACAATGCATTATGATATTTAGGTCTTGCCTCAAAGGACGCACCCATTGATGAGAATGGCAGGATTCAGCGGGTATATATTCTCTGGAGTCAAAGTTGTATAGGTAGATGCCGTCCTCATGGCTTTTCGAAACTGAAGATTCTTCCTTTACGTTAAATGCATACTTCATATATTTTCAGACTCCAAACAAAATTTTAAGGCTTTGACACCTATCAAGTTTAAAAAAAACGCAGTTTTGAAGCGAAAATGATTTTAAGTTACTGGTAATTCGACGGAAAACTCTTTACATGTTCTTTGAAGTGCCTCCTAACTTGTGAAATTCGCGATAACGACTCATAAGCGGCTATTTAGAAAAACTGTAAAATTTTAATTAGTTCTCCTGTGAAGAAAATCGAAAATTTATATTGCCGTTTAAGATGGAATTTTTCTGCCAAAGCACAAAAGAAAAATAAAAAACGATCATTTGCATGATATTTAATGGGTAATCGTTATGGAAACAAAGATATTCAAAGAGATTTCTTAGCGAAAACCCATGAAGAAAGCCATTCTTTTACTATGCCTACTGCTTGTGTCCTTCCAACTCGGATTCACGGTTTCCCGCTCCAAGAGAGCAGCTGCAAAGCAACAAATCATCGCTCCTTTGAGCGATTCGAGCCAACTTAAAGCACTTACTTTAGACAACGGAATGAAAGTACTCCTTATCTCAAACCCCACCGCTACTTTAGCAGGAGTCGCCATCGAAACCGGCGTCGGCTCGCTGTCTGACTTCGATTACATGCCTGGAACTGCTCATTTTATTGAGCACACAATCGTAATGGGAAGCAAAAATTTCCCTGGTGAGAACGATTTCTACGACTTTATCGCTATAAACGGAGGCATCTCGAACGCGTTCACCACATCCGAAGTCACTGACGTCAACTATCAAGTGAATTCCGATGCGCTTGATAAGTCGCTGAAAATGCTAGCTGATATGTACAAGTATCCGCTGTTCGTTCCCACTGTCTGTCAACTCGAATGTTTCGCCATTGAAAGCGAGTTTCAGTTAGCCTATAACTCACCTTCATTTCGTATTGAAGGCGTGCTGAAGGCGATGTATGACAAAACCCATCCTGCAGCGAAATTCACGGTTGGAAATTATAAAACCCTAGTGGAAGACGTCATGAAATCAGGAAGAAACTTTTCAGAAGAGCTGCTCAAATTCCATGCGAAATACTATAGCCCTCATTTAATGAATATGGTGATACTCAGCAATGAGACCATCGATAAGATGGAATCAATGGTAAAGAACTACTTCGTTTCGCTCGAGCGAAAGCAGGACCTTCCAGAAAAGCTGTACGAGCAGCTTCCGAAACCGATGAATCAGAATCTAAAGTCTTATGGTCAAATGCTGCTGGATGCCCCTGTGGATATTTTAACAATTGTTTTCCAGCTGCCCCCAGCAAAGAAAAACATGAAAACTAACCCGATACGATTCCTGCAATATCTGCTCGAGAGCAGCGGCCCTGGAAGCCTCGATGAGTATCTGCAATCGACAGGATTAGTCCTCTCCTTCCAAGCGAGTGTCTTCGAGCAAACGAGCTTCCATACGACGCTTTTATTCTATATGCAAGTGCGAAAAGAAGCCATGCACCGCTCGGAGTTTATTGTTAGGACGATTTTAGACTACATCGCTTTTCTTAAAGACAATGCCATTAATGAGGGAGTCTATCAAGCGTATGCAGAGGCGAAGAAGCTTAGCTTCGATTATTCCAATGCGCAGTCCGCTGAACCGATGGACCAAGCGTCAGATATCGCCAAGCATATATCGGCGTTCGGTATGGAATACGCTTTTACCGATGGAAAATTGCTGCAGCAGTTCGATGCGGATATTTTGAGGCGCACATTCGATGAAATCAACACTGACAACATGGTGATGCTTTTCTCATCTGGAGACTTCGTCGCTGATCCGAAAATCCGCAGCGCGATGCAAGACGTCAGAACAGTAGCTGACCCAGTCGAGCGAGTTCTAGCAGACCAATTACACCTGACAAAAGTCCAAAAACGAGAAGCAAGATCTGAGAAGGTCCACAGCCGCGAAGACAAAAAGCAAGGATTCAGAGGCCCTTACTACGGAACTCCAGCTCCCGCCCCAAGCCCTTATGGCTACGGTTATCCCGGCTACCCCGCCTATCCAAGTTATCCCGCAAGTAACCCTGGAACCTTGACGTTTTATCCGGTGGATCAATACCTTCCGAACTACAACACGACCTTCACTTACCATGCCTTGCCCCAAGAATTTTTTGATCGGATAAATGATCCGAATGCCAGAAGCGTCGACTACATGATGTTTGGGACGCCATCTTTCATCCTCCCCAACACCGGAAAATACCTTGCAGGCGACACTAACATTATCTGCAGCAGCTCTGACCCTGCTGTCTGCCAGAAAGAGTACCTCAACGACGCTGATAATAAACTGCAGAGCTACGACCTCGATGGCCACAGCAAATTCTGGTATCATCTCGACCGGTCTTATCTGGTCCCTCGGGCGGTTGTAGGCCTTGTGCTGCGTTCACCAGACGCGTTGAGCAACGTCCAAAACTACGCAGCTTTTTCGGTCTTCTGCTCTCAAATGAGTTCGATCCCTGACATGTTCCTCGGCAGTCTGATCGCTGGAGGCTACCAGTTCGATATCAAATGCACACGAGGTACGCTGACTATAATGATCGAAGGGTTTTCAGATAAGATGGATGACGCAGTCAGCGCTTTAGCTCAGGCTTTCCAGTCGCTTAGCCTCCACAAACAAGACTTTGATAGTTTTACCTTGCAAGCAGCAGCTTCGGCGTACTACGACGAGATGCTTGAGCCCAGAGACCGCTGCGAGGTCATCTTGGATACATTGTACTACCACACGTACTTCGGAGAAACACTCGGGAATTTTATACTGAATCTGGCTTATGGAGACTATATCAGAAGATATGGCTCGAGCTTAAAGCCTTTTAATTACGAAGGGTTAGCGATCGGAAATATTCGCCTTGATGAAGCTCAAAGGTACCTTCAGCAGCTGGTGAGCGGTTTAAATCTGCAGTTTGTCGATAAAAGCCAGATCCCAGAGGATAACGTGAGGTTCCTGAACGGTACTTACGTCGCTTATAGAGAATGGAGCGCCAACCCCGATGCCAATGATAATGCCATCATAAATTTCTACCAGATTGGACTAAAAAGCCGTCAGAATCAAGCGCTTCTCAAGCTGCTGGACTCAACTTTAAGAAATGAAGCGTTTGATGAGTTGAGGAACATTAAGCAGCTGGGATACATCGTGCATTCGAGAGTGATAACGAATCGAAACGCGGTTGGATTTACAGTTGAAATTCAAGGTCCAGTGAAGGATCCTTTGCAATTGGATAAAGAAATCGAGCTGTTCATTGAACATTTCTATAATTACTTGGTTAATTTGCCAGATGAAGACTTTGAAGATATGAAAGACGCGTATATCAGTCGCATCGAAGCGAAGCTGCCGACGCTCATTGATAAAGCTAGTCAGTACCTGTCTCAGATGATGACAGAAAACGATAATTTCAATTCATTCGATGAGTTGGCGGTTGCGGCGCTAGATTTAACCAAAACGGAAGCGGCTAATATATTTAGGCTCGCCCTAAAGGAGGCGGCAAATAAAGTTTCTATTCAGGTCTGGGCGAAAAATGGGCAAGATCATATGAATTCAGAAGGATTGCAAGTAAGTGACAGTTTTGCCAAGAAGCCGGAAGTTGTGGTGATTGGTTCTGTTGATAAATTGATTCAAAGCTTCCAATAAGAAATTTATTCATAATCCTGCACTAGCATGAAATAGTCTAAACTTAATAAACTAAATGTAAAAAATTTCATATTCAAACTGTGATAATTTCATAAAGTATTTGAGAAAAACAACTAACTCATAATGATTGGCCTCTTTTCAGTTAATGTTCCTGTTTAATAAGTGTTTTATTTCAAAAAGTGTGTTTATTTCAGGCAATGACACTTAGATTTTGCTAATAAACGAATCACTATTTTTTTTTTTATTTTAGCAATAATCCATTGAGAATCTCATGAAGCTGATAGCTTTATTACTATCTAGCATGTATGCAAACCGGGAGCAATAATCATTAACATGTGCTATTGCTAATGTCAAGAAAAATGCTTGGAGAATACAATATTCGTGCTTTTATGGATTGCGCTTAGTTAATATTTGAATCACATTGTACACGATGAATCTAAAGAATGCTTTGAATTTGGGAACACCTTCATTTCTTTATATACATTGTCACAAAACGTAACCAATAGAAATGAACAAATCTTAAGTCCAGACTCTATTCGATTAAAACAAAGACAGATTTGTCTCCGTTATTTCTTAGTGTCTACTATCTCATAAACCAAACTCGATTTGGTTCACCATTCTATTAAGTTCCTAAGGAAATTTTCACCCTGAAAAAATGAAAAGGACTCTCTTTTTCCTCAGTCCAAATGTTCTGGTCTTCTGAATAAGCAGACGTCCAGTTTTTTATATATCAAATAGAGAGAGAGATAATAGATCTTGGAATGACTAGTACTAGACCCCATCTTGCACCCAGAATGAAAAGAAGTACACATAAAAGGTGGTCAAAGCCTGCTCATTGGATCATTCATTGATATATTTAGCACCTCAAATAGATCTAATTCATTGGTCTATTATATTATTTTTATTAATAGAAAAAGCTCTTGTGTTCTTTAAGATATTTATTTCAGTAGGCTCGAGAGTTGGATTTGTCTGGCATTTCCCAGGTCTATCTCATCAAAAGTACTCGCAGGGAGCTCCGATCCAAACAAGGAATTGATATGAGTTAGAGATGCCTCATCTGAATTGTCGAATATTTGCTTCGTCTTTCTTATCCTGCAATTTGCATGAACCACAATTTAATTAGCAAGCATTTTAATAATTTTCGTTAAATCTAAATAATGCTAACAAATCTTTGATAATTGCCACTATTATAATCAATTAACTGTAATTTCTGTACGTTCTGAACCCAATATGAATTATCGCCTTCTCGAAATGTACTCATCCACAGCTGAACTCTTTTACCACTCTCTTTATTGCTGGTCTCAGTTCTGTACTCAATGGATCCGCTTTGGCAGTTTTGTTTTGGCTACTGATACCAGCAATGATTCAGTCTGGAGTCAAAAAAAATTTACTCCCAAATAGGATGCTTGCTGTCCCATTTGACGACAGAACTGTATCAAGCAAACAAAGAGAAAGAGTTCGCTAGAGAGTGCACTTCAGATAGTTATGGATTAGAATATAACTTCCCTTATGCATAAATAGCTGTCAGAAGTTTCAAGCAAGGGATATGGCCCACAAGAAGAAATGATATTCGATTTGACCTATAATTCCTTGATCATAGATATCTTAAGAATTATTTTACACTCTAAGGTTATCAACAAATTCCCTTAACTTTTTAAGCAAATTAATTGAATTTGACTTTGAGAAATTCAACTGAAATTATGAACGAAAAAGCGAGTTTTTACAATCCTACTGTCAAAGTTGCCTATGGAAACACACCTAATATGGAAACAATCCTCGCTATCACCAAAAGAAAAAAAAAATTAAAATTTAATCGTCCTTATGATGCAAGGAATTTTTCTCATCATGCTAAATTCCCATAACAATTTATTTCAACTTATCTCGATCACTCACTCCTCAATCCACTTAATTCTCTTCCCTTCTTCCCAAATTCCAACCTTTGAGCTTCCATCTGGCAGAATATATCTCCCTTAACCATGCTGTCTTCCTTCATGCCATTCACCATCATATTTCCTTCCATCTGCCCAAGTATAAACACCATGTCCTTGTTTTTTATCATTAAGATAGTCTCCTTCGTAAGACCGTCCATCTTTCCACGTGTATTTTCCTTTGCCGTGCATATTGTTATCCAACCAACTTCCTTCGTATCTTCTGCCGTCGCTCCACGAATAGACGCCGTAGCCTGAAATCTTATTCTCTACCCAGTTTCCAGAATATTTGGACCCGTCAGCCCAAGAGTAGGTCCCTTCTCCATGCTTTTTACCAAATCTATAGTTTCCTTCGAATCTCGAACCGTCGCTCCAGGTCTCTACTCCATATCCATGCTGCAGATCGTCTTTCCATTGACCTTCGTATCGAGCGCCATTAGTATGAGTGTATACGCCGTAACCATTAGCTTTATCATCAGCCCATTGCCCCTCGTAAATATCGCCATCCACATGGCAAAACTTCCCTTTCCCATGCGCTTTGTTGTTTTTCCATTCGCCTTCGTATCTGGCACCATCTGCCCAGATCTGAATGCCGTAGCCATCTCTTGCGTTATCAATCCATTCTCCATCATAAACTGCTCCGTTATGGAAGGTATAAGCAGGGCGTCTCTCTCTTATGCCTGTTGGATTCTGTAAAGGCGTGCTTTTGAGCTCTTCGCGGTCAGCCGGTCTTCCCATGCCTTGGCGATGTGGATTTGAATTGTCTCGAGCTTTGGTGGAGAGAGTTAGTAATGAAAATTATGAAAGTTGGTTTACTATTGTCGCCTTCATTGGATTGGTCTGCTGCTCCGTGGACTTTTCTTGATTTCGGATCATAGGTCTCGTATTTCACTGAAGCAGAGCCATCTTCTAGATGCACTTCGATTTGGTTTTCGTCTTTTTTACAGTTGCAGGTAGTGCATTGATTTCCCATGTTTTTCAACTAAAAACAGCCAGTGTGTAAAAAGTGAAATATACTTTATTTCTAAAGGGGGTCTTTTATTTCGTTAAAGACTCATTGAATTGAGAAAAAACTACATATTTTTACGAAAAGCTTGATTCTTTTTCCCAAAATATCTGAGCGTTCTCCTTCAGTTTGTGATATTGAGAGGAAAGATGCGGAGTAGCCGTTCTCTAATAAAGAACGTTATAGTTGCTAATTTATCTTTCTTTAATCAAATAAATATTTTAACGGTTGCAAAATTGAAATTGTATTCAATAATCACCAATTTGGTCTCTCTTTCTGAGCAATATATTCAAAGCCACGCCGATATCCTGCTTCCAGTAGTGGATTTATGATTCCCAAGATTGTTATGACAAAGTTGATAACAAACTACGATGCTCAGTGTTTCACAGTATCAATGAATCCGTACTTTGACTCTATTGGTACTTCAAGTTCACTTGAATAGAGAGTTAATCAAACATCACATATTTTATTCATGCTTAAATAACATTTTCCCTATGTTGCTGCTATTTTTTTTCCCTCCCCGATAAGGAAAATTGGTGTGAGACTTTATTGAGCTTTGAACTTTATATTTTCATTCGAAATTTTACTCCAAGTGAAACAACTCACACAATTGTCACTATACGAAACAGATTTTACGATTCGTGGCAAAAGAGAACCATTTTATTTTCATTTTCTTGGAAGGCTCACTTAATATTCCTCATGATGCCCCCTCTTTTTGATTTATGTTCAAATTAAATTAGCGTTTTTCAAGCTAATAAATAAAGCAATACGCAGTTATTTGATAAATAGACTAAATTTTAGACTATAACAATAACCAATTTCATAGAATATGCAACGGTATTCCATCTTAACTTAACAGTACTTATTTCAAAAGATTACATTTGATATAATCTATCAAACACATTTGGTGAGCGTCTTTTCACGGGCGATTTCTGAGTTTTTTTTGCAGGACTGGCTTCACGGCCAACCACGCCGTTCGCTTTTTGTCCATACAAGAACGATGAGTCTATGAACGAGACCGAAGCAGAAGACTTCATTGATTTTTGATTCCTAAACGGTGAATCCTGCACATTCATGAAATATTTCCCGACTTGAATAGTTTGCATAAACAGATCCTGGCTGCTGGTATTTAGAAACGACGGTTCTCTTTTCGTCATAGTTCCGGTATTCGACCTCTTATGAGAGACGAGAGGACTCATAAATCCGTTTTCACCTGAGCTATTTCTGCTCGTATCGATGATTTTCGTTGATATTGTCGTCTGCGCCAAGGGAGAACCCTTGAAATTTTTCAAGCTATCTAACTTTTTTGTCACTTTAGCCAGAAATTCGAAAATTTCTTCATGTAATCTCATGGCGGGCTCATCTTTCACCAGCTGATACAGCCGGTTGATATAATCTTTCATCTTAAAGAAAGTCACATCTCCTTCTGTCCCTATGAACAGCTCTTTCGCTAGTACCAGCAGCAATGCTCCTCCTTCTTCTACCTTCTGAGTCATTTTCCTCAGACTTTGTTCGCTATCTTCGAGTAATTTTAATTGCCTTGCCTGAGCTTCGACCACTCTACCCATATCGTAGAGTTGCTCCTGCAATCCTCGGTTATGAAGGCCCAGTTGAGCGTTCTTTTGGCTCAGCGCTTCGATTTGCTGAGTGAATTTTGCCTTCACTTTTTCGATCTCAGCTTCTGTGCCTTCCGCTTGCTCTTTTAAGAACAAATATAAAACGTGGAACTCCTTCAGCCTCGGGTATCTCTCCGCTTGCTCCCGAACCAGCCTGCCCTTCCTTCCTCGATCATTTGAGTCTGAAAACAGACCTTTAACTGCTCCCGAGTAAAGCGTAGCAAATTGTGTATAATTATCGAGCTCTCCGTGATGTTTTTGCAGGGATATGTCCTTCAGTTTCATCAGCATCAATGTCTGATTTTTCGCTTTCCTCGTCTCCTCTAAACTCTTATTCAACTGATTGTTCTTCTGGGTCAAGGCCTCGATGTTTTCTTTAAGCGTCTTAGTGCGTCTGGTGTTCTCTTGATCGATTATTTCAAGCATTTGGTTGTGCTTGTCGGTCAAACTTTTCTCTAATTCGACCAACTTTTTCTCATATTCAGCTGCATTCGATCGCATCTCAACAGTCAAAAGGAAATTCTCTTGGGCAAGCGCTTTGCTGCTGGCGATCAAGCGCTCCTCCTCGAGCTTCATCGCTTGAAGTTTCGTTTTTAGGTCAATATTCTCTTTCTCAAGACCATCATACTTTCCTGCAGCTTTCAACGTCTCTTCAAGTCGCTGAATTTTATCATTGAGCACTGTAGATTCATTTTGGAGTTTAAGTTTCTCGTTCTCCACGTACTTGATTGATTTTTGGGCCTCCTCTAATCGACGCTTCAGCTCCGCATTATCTTTGGTTTGAGCATCAAGCATTCGGGACTTCTGTTGGAGCTCCTGATTAACCAATTCCAGCTTTTTCTGATTTTCAATCTTCGTCTGCTCAATATCCAACTTCAGATCCGCAATCTGCTTGTTCAACTCCTCTGCATTCTCTTTCAGCTCCTGGATCTCTCGATCCTTGCCTTCAACCTCTCTGGAAAGGTTTCGGCTCTCTATTTCTCTCTCAATGGCTTTTTCTTCTATTTTCTTAAGCGAATCTCTGAGTTCCGCATTGTTCTCTTCAAGCTCAATTCGCTGCGATTCCAGTTGCTTCATCTTGGCTTTCTCTTCGTTCAGCTCATTCTGCAACTGATTTTGAGTTTCAATGAGTCCTGTGTTTTCTTTGGTCAGCTGCTCTATTTTCTCGTTTCTGATCGCAAGGTCATCCTCCAATATATCGCATTTTTCAATGAGCTGGAATTTCTGGTCTTCTACCTCCTTATAGTCAGCAAGGCTTTGCTCATACTTCTTCCTTAGCTCTTCCGAAGCTTTTTTCTCTGACTGCAGCTGCTCATCGACACTTGCTGTCTGGTGTTCCAGTTCCTGTAATTGCTTACTGAGCCGGTCTTTCTCAGACATGAATTTGTTCTGGATCTCTCTTTGAGCACGAGGATCGGCATGGGCTGCGAGCCACTGCCGGACAGCAGTAAGGACTTCGACCCATTTATCTCGTTCTTCTGTCGATTTTGCTTTAAGAACGTACTTTCGCTTATCACAGATCAATTCAAAACTACCTTTCAGCTGAATAATTGGGAAAGTGTTTTGAGATTACTCAATTGGATTAGGTTTCGCGATTCTTTGGACATCAGCGAGAGGAATTTTCCCTCTGACTTTCGTTTTATCAGATATCTCCTAAAGGATGATGATCTGTGTGAGATAAGAAAAGAGTTGAAGATTACGCTCTCAAGCTTGTAGTAGCAAAGGTTTCTTGAGTCATCCTGGATGACAAAGAACCTGTTGGCATGAAAACAAACGAAGGTGAAGTTAAGATGATGGAATTTGCTGGGTGCTACCTTTTTTTGAATTGCTTGAGACCTCCGGGATTCTGTTTGGATAGGAAGCCCTTATAATTTAGTATCTGTATGGAAAAGGAGAATGAACGCAGGAAATCTCATGGAAATACTTGTTCGAACTTATCGATATCCATATCTTGAGTGAGATTATTAGAACTAAATTTTAATTAGTTAACTCATCAAGGGCTTATTTTTCGAATAATATGATAAAATGAATCTGCTGTTAATCATAAGAGCCTTATGAAAACGTAGAATTTTTGTTGTCATTGATAGCACGACTAGCCATTATCACTTGTCTGAATAGAGTAATAGCATACCGAAATTTCTCGCTTTCGTGTAATTGCACATTGTACGCATCTAGTAACCTATTAGATTACAATGCACTTCTATAAAGCCCACTACAACTCGAATTTGATCCAGGTCGTTTGAATTGAAGACGATTTTATTGATCCTCACATCAAGGAATTTTAGTGTCCGGCTTTTCACAAAACAATCGCAAAGAAAACAATTGGAGTGAAGATATTGTTTACAATTGAAGATTCGCCTTAATATTAACAATAGATTCTGATTCATAGAAACATTCGCAGACAGTTTTATTCTTTTTCGTATCCCATAATTCATTTTTTTCTGTGAAAAATCGGGATTTTCTCTAGCTCCAGAAATTAACGCGTAATTTGATCTCCTAATCATCTCACAAATGCTGACTCCTCCTGTAACTATAAGAAGATTTAACAACGATGGACTTCCAGAGAGCTTGTTACGGAATTTTGAAATCAAAGCCAAGTCGTTTAGGTCAAAAATTCCAAATCCACTTGTTGTTCCATTAACAGTAAACTATTTCAATGAAGAGGTCGGACTACGCAGCCTTGCAGAGAGTATTACTCTTGTTCATCATTGAAATTGTAACAAATGACTTCACTATCAAGATCTTCCATGTCCAACTAGAATTTAGCAGGTGATCAGTATTTGTTAAAAATTTATAAGAAAATACCAGCAGTACGAATAGACTTTATTCCCAAATCTCTCTTGTAATTCAATTAATTATCAATTC
>ENA-UOTX01001781-UOTX01001781.1-compost-metagenome-genome-assembly--contig:-NODE-1781-length-13488-cov-10.582134_pt1 | contig 13488 bp, 6 predicted proteins | sample MGYA00238143_ERZ746982 | MGnify/ENA primary metagenome ERZ746982 (study PRJEB28758, sample SAMN06268862) | compost metagenome | isolation source: single cell | place: USA: California, Emeryville, Joint... | reverse complement strand
GGGAGGCCGCTTGGGTAGAGTCCAAAAGAGGTTGCCGTTTTCGAGTCTGTGGTCGAGAGGATAAACATGAAGCAGCTGTTTGATGTCATTTACAAAGAATTTCTCGAATTTGTTCCTTGACCACGTGATGCAGTCGTCGAAGTCCCTGGGCCAGCTTTTCACGAATCTATACGCTTCTGCTAGGATCTTGTGCTCTTGGATCAACAAGTCCTCGTAGGATTTAGCGCTCTCCAGCACTTTCTCGAAGCTGCGAGGTTTCTGGGTGAACATTTTGTTGAATTTGTCTCTGGCCCACTCAACACAGTGAAGAGTCTCCTCAGGGAACATCTTCAACGTGCAATATGGAATTTCGTTATCCTCCTGAGGATCTTGCTGCGAGCCATATGATTCAGTTTTGAAAGGAACAATCACTTGCACGTGGCCTTTCGGTCCCAGAGTTCCGCTCTCAAGCAGCGGTTTGCGAGCCTTGACGCAGCGAGAATCAACATACTTTCTCGCATTTACGTTATCAAGCGCGTTAGCTACGATATCCAGCTGACTGAAGAAAGTATTGCTGAATATAGGTTCAGTCTGATCGTAGACTTTCTCTACAAGCGGCCTGATATTCCCGCGGAGTTTACTATTCATAGAGACTGCAACGGCTGCCGCGGTAATGGATTTCGGTTTTCTGATATGCTTCTCTCGGAAAAGAAACTGCCTGTTAAGGTTCGAGTTCTCAATGACGTCTGGGTCAGTGAGATAAATTCGCCCTTCTTTTTCTTTCTCTTTACTCGTGCCGAGACTCAGCATCGCGATGTTTTTGAGTAACTCGCATCCAATTGCGCCGGCGCCGACCATGAATAGTCTGCTAGCGGTTAGCTTCGCGTATAATGTCTCGCCTATACATCTCTTTAAACCGAGATCCCGATCCTCCTTGAGATGCATATCTTCGCCCTTGTAACCAGCAACAACTTCGCTAGTTTCGTAATAGAAGAATTGATTAATCGGCACGTATTTCTTCGTTATCGCTTTGATCGCTTCTTGTGCCGCGACACCTCCCATAAAAGCTGCGAGAGGGGGAAACACGCCTGAACAAGTATATGAGAATGTTTTTACAATTCTTTCAAACAGCTTGATATTCGACTCTGAAGAAACAATAGTCGTCCATTGGTCTCCGTAGCGGTCTTTTACCTCACTCGCAACCTCTCTCAGGAAGCTGCTCGCGTCGTTTTCGGACCAGGAGCCTGGCAGTCGGTTATGTTTGTTCTTGAATTCGTCGAGTTTACTCATTGCCACGTGAAGTGGGAATACTCGAGGTACGAAATTCCAATCGCTGAAACTAATGGTCGGGTCGAATGGAGGTATCATCTCACGTTCAATCTCGTATAGGGATTTGAAGCTAATGGTAAGTTCTTGCTTCATCTGTTTGGCAACGCCATTGCGAACGTATCTCTTAAAATTAGACGTCTCGCCGATATAGAAACTGCTCTTATCAACTACTCGCACTTTATGATGCGTTCCATTTATCGACCTCTGGTGGGTGTCTTCAGAGTCTTCAACAACCTGGGTAATCATGATTTCGTCTCCATCTTGTAAATTGTGTTTCGTGCCATCCAACAGCGTCACGAGCCCTTTCTCGTCGTTAGAAATCGACTTGATGATCATGTCCTGGTACTCCTCGCCTGTTTTATCGAGAACCCGGAAGTTCTCTCCAAAATCACAGAAAATTCGCGCGAAGAACCCGAAGACGCTCGCGCTGATGAAATAGGTCCCCACGCTGCGACAGTACTTATCCAACGCTATTTGAGAGCGCTGGTTACCTTCGCAGGCGATCACCACGTTGTACCCGACTAAAAATCTACTGAGATCTTCAGCGCAGTTGTCTAAGTTCAGCTCAATGAAATCAATAATCACGTACTGATTAAGAGCCTGGAGCTTGTTAAGACAGGCTTTAGCTCTGTTTTTGCCAATATCGCTCTCGCTAAGATAGAATTGGCCAGAGAGATCCTCCATCTCGACCGTTTTCCCATCGCAAATAGTAAACCGCTTGACGCCACTCAAAATAATATTCTTTGCTATTTCAACTCCCAGAGCGTTCAGTCCAAACAAACAAATCTGCGCATTTGCTTGCTTCTCCACAGCCTCGATACCCATTGCTCCGATATATCTTGACCAACGATTCGTGACTTTCTCATCGTTGATATCAATAGCTCTTTGCTGCACTTTCTCTTCGTAAGTGACATCAATATCGTCAATTTTTTCCACGCGACTGTCAATATCGATCTCCTCTTGATCGTCAATGACCGGTTTTTTGGTCCATTGTACAGTCCGTGATCGGATTGTCCTATCAATTGCGATAGTTAACTTCCCAAACACCTCCTTAAGCTCTTTAATCGCTTCTACGAGCTTATTGTGGTAGGAAAGACTCGAGGCGGAAAAAATCGTGCTAAGGTTTGAGTTATGAGTTTTAACCAGCCCAGTATACTTGCCATTAGTTTTCTTCGCTTCTTCGACCCATTGATTGCATTCCTCGAGTATCATATCCTTCTTTAAGTAGAAATGAATCTGAATGACATCTTTGAACCAGGGAGCCGGGTTTTTCAGAGCCTCTACCATCGCGAATTTCACATTGGCGTATTTGACAATATTGCTGTAGCCTTCATTCAGCATTCGTCCTTCCTCCTGCTTCTTTGCTGCTTCATAGCCCGGCTCGTTGTAGTATATGTCCTCGGTCATAATAATGGATTGGATAGATATCAACACCTGCAAGATCGTCGATAGCTGGGGATTCCAGTTCTCGTTTGCGTTGCCTCGCCATGTTCCAAGCAACGACAGGCACACCTTGCCACAAGAATAGAGATTGGGATTGAAGCGAACAGTCCCGTTGCCTGTGGTTTCTAAATTACAGAGAGGAGGTCCCGTGGGATAGGTATCTGGGATGAAGATATCGTAGATGAAGGCACCGTGAGCGTAAGGAGTGCCCTTTGACCCGAATATCAAGGCTTTCATGACGTCCATGCGGTGTTTGTCGTATCGCATGAAGATCGCGTTTGTCTCTGAAACGGGCAGGGAGGTGCTGAGATCACCTAACTCCTTCAGAATTCGCTGCGTCTTTGTAGAATTCGGGTTTGAGGCGATATTTCCTTTGTAGTGGTGCTCATAGGTACCTCTTGCGTTTTTCATTGAGGAAGAGTCGACACAAAGCTCTTTCAGGATTTTGGGGTAGGCTTGACCAAGTGGCAACACTAAGAATTTCGAGAGGTCTGTGGTCTGCTCGATAATTTGAATGTAATAATATCTCTTTAAATTTTTGTCGATTTCTTTGAAAAATTCTATTGTGCTTTGCTTGGCTTCAGTCGCTGATTGCTTTCTACATCATTCATTAGAAACGGATTATAGAGTGCTTGAGTATCAATGATTAGTTTACAATTTTTCATCCGCGTTGCTTTTCGCTTCTTCTTTTCGCGAGTCTTCAAGGCTGTATTCGGCCTGCTCTTTTCTATTCAGAAGCATCTGATAGAACGTATAGTTAAGCTCAGCGTTTTTATTCTCAGATTGCGAAACGGGCTCCCAGAATATCTCACTGAGATAAGGATCATCCGACCACATCTTCAATAGACCTATGTATGAGTAAAAAGTTCATTCTTAACTCCTTAAGCAAAAACGAGAGTTTACCTGTCAATTGCTTATAAAAGGGACTCTGAAGAGTTGTGAGGTTATCTATCTCCAAATCACCAATGAATTTCGAAATTGGCACAATGAGTTTGAATTGCCGGTTTTTGGCCGCGACTTCCTTTTTCGCTTGAAGTGACAAGCCTCTTTCAAACAATGCTGCAAGGATACTCATAACATGCTTAAGAATCTTCTTTGATAACATTTGCTCAAGCTCTCGGGCTTTTTTCTTCGTAGCAACATTTTCTTCGCCTGCTTTGTCGTTTTTGGATCCGCTCAAGCTATTCCAACCAGTGTAAAAGTAATCATTTTGCTGATCTGGAAGCAGTCCGTCCCCAATTTTACCACTGTGTTGGTCTTGCGGATCAACCATAGACAAATTGCCAGAGTCCATTAATTTGTACATTTCAGTAATCTTCTGCAATAGCAAGTGGATCAGCTCCGTTACATTCACATTGGAAAGATGGTCATGAGAGCCTTTAGCCTTTATGATTCTCACCAACGTGCCATACAACCGCTGCTGGAGCTTTAAGTACACACAGCTCGTCTTGTAGTTATAGATGTCATTCTTAATAAAAGTATCGATCATGTGCACCAACGTGTAGAAGAAATACTCGTTTTCCACTAAAGAATCATGATATTTTTCTATCTTCATGAAAATATCAATCTGCTGAGAGAAATCGAGGTAGTCCGTCAGGAACTGCTTATTATTCATAGCTGCTATCAACTTCGTTTTCTTTACAATAGCAGCGAGTCTCTCTGGAGCAAGGAGCTCTCGAATTATTTTCGAGTCTTTCTTAGAAAGCGCTATGAATTTCTCGTTAAGCACGGCTTCATTGAGATTCAATTTCTCCTTCAACAGCTTCACTCCTTCCTTCGTGCTCAGGAACAGGTCGAGGATATTCTGCTGCGAGCCTTGGTACATGTCGATCAATTTCTGCGCCTGATGAGAGAGATCGATTTGCTCTTGCGGTACTATTTTGCAGGTGATTTTCTCTGCAAAGGTCTTCTCGTACCCTCTAAAAAGCACTGAAAATATCTGATCAATCGTAAAGTCCCTCGGCGCTAGCGTAACCGGATCACTGCGGAGATAACTCAAATGCTCGATGAGTGCTCCCTTTGAGATGCTATGTAGATCCATAATGAGTTCTTCACCGGATGCTAGCTTGGGGTCTTTAGGATACGAAAGCACCCAGCATTCCATACTTTGGATAAACGAGAAACTATCAGGGTCGTACTGAGGAGGATGAACGTTCTGGCCGCGTTTTTCTTCCTCAGAGACCATGCCTTGGAGATTTGCAGCTACTTTGTTATTGTCTGGATTTATCGGGAAGTATTCGATTAAATTGATTCCGTTGAAGGTCAGTGTTATCTTGTTGTCTGAAAAATCGACAAAAACTTTCTTTTTGGGATCTGTTTTCTCGTGTATTGTTGGATGAGTCGTGAAAGTGTTTGTATTTGCCGTGGGCAGAGACTTGGCCGTTATGAGACTGGCTGGAGATAGGATTATCTTCCCCGCGGTAGGTTTCGACGCTGTTGCATGCGGTTTTTGAGTGGTCGGAACTGGTTCATTAAACAGATTGTCAATGTTCAAATCAACCTCTGTTTCCTGTGGCTGGTCTTCGGAGGCGGATTGCTCTGCAGTCTTAAAATGCAGTTTAGTGTGCTGAGAATAATAAAACAGGAAATTCTCAGGAGAAACGAAAGCCGCTTTGTTGTTGTTTCCGCCGTAGTTGTAATTATATGTGTTATCCCAAGGATACAGTTTCACGAATTTCTCAGAGCAGAAAGCTCCGATCTTGCAAATCTCATCGTTGACTAAGCACTGGAATATAAGGAGCACCCCGTCGCTTTTCTGGAGGTCTTCGTGGAGGGGTTTTGTATTCATCGGGTACTGAGTAGAAAAGTCAACTTTGAAAGACCTTCGCCATTCGCAGGCCGAGATCTTTATTTCTGATCCTTTCTTGTTGCCTTTAGGGTCTAGCGAAAGTTTTTGAATGTTTTGAAGAAGATACGATCTTTCCTGATTGGTTAGCGCTTCAGAATTCAACGCCTTATCATCTCGAAGTAGCTTGGTGTTGTCGGCCCCTGCAAGGCTGCCTTTAGAGCGGTACTTGTTCAATGATGTTTCTAGCTCGTCCTCAAGGTGTAAGCATAGAGCTGCGGGCTTGAAACTGGCGCCAGCTAGGATAGGCACGATACAGCTGAGGATGAAATCCGTTTGCATTTTTTCAATACAAGTGCAGATATCATCATATATCCTCTCCTGGAATTTCTTGAGTTGATCTGATTCTAAGTCCGTAGTCAGATTGCTAAGGAGAGTCGTGATTAACTTCATGACACGAACAGACGCCTTAGTCGGCGCCTTGCCGAACACTGGGTTGTTGTTGCGCAGTAAGCCATAGAGAGCCACATGGAGATTTTGTTTGATGAATTGCTTTCTGACGAGATCATTGTTAACCGCTATGATGAAGAATCTGAATACTTGAAATAACATTTCGTCGTCCGCCTGAAAACTCTCGTTGTCTAAAGGATTCATTATCGTTTGCATCTTTTCTTCCTCAGCGAATTTATCTTTTGGGCTTGTCTGCTGCAGCGAGACTTCAACGACTGATTTAAGTGGTAGAATTATTTTATCGACGTACTGCGGCACGAGATTTGGCGGTGAGCTCAAAAACATGACTGAAAGAAACTTGAAGTAGTTTCTGTTGGGTCCACTTGGTAGACTTTGCACCATATGCTCAAGCACAAGCTCAGGGACTCTTTCGAGCTGGATTACATAAGGATCTGGAGGATGCATAATAAAAGCAATCAAGCTCAGGAACAACTTGTCTGAATTAGCTGGCAATTGGTCAAGGTGATTGGAGACGACTATTAGCAGTTTATTGAGGAAAGCGCTGGTAACATCCAATTCCATGCGGAACTCAGGCATGAGACAAACATTCGAAAAATTTGTATAACGCACAGCAGAGACACAGCGATGAAAGAGGTCTAAGAAAGAGTTCGCTTCATCAAGTTTATCAGATTCTGTGACAATATCGATAGCGTCGAGCAGTGTATCAAGTTTACGACAGACAAAGTTGAATAGCTTTCCAATCCTTAGATAGACTGAAGCAGCTTCGCTAATTGTGAGGATTTGGCACTCGAGACTTTCAAGCAGCTCATCTGGCCGCATCTCATCGAAGAAAAGGAAGTCAAATATATCAGATTCATTGTCAATATTTCTCGAAGGAAGTTTGCTCATTCCAGTCTTTTTGATTTGCTCTTGAAGCTCAAGGCCTCTAGATTCCTCAACTATGTAGCAGCCTTGATCTGGACGAGGTATATCTTCATCGTCATCATCGTTAAAAGATTCATTCTGGAGCAAATCGCCTCTGAATTCTTCGCCTTGTCCATGTTTTGTGTCTTTTGCATAAGCTACGCAAGAGAAAACATTGTGATGTGACAAATACAATATTATTTTACGATTGCTTGTATAAGGGTTGTCTAAGAAATCTTCGAAGGAATTACCGTAATCAATTCCTGCATCAAAAGCTAAAATTTTACAGAAACATGTGAGTATTATTTGAGAAAGAGGATATGAGTTTACATTGGTCATCGTAGTCATCGTAATTCATGATTGGGATAAGGAAATATGTTGCTGGTAACTGTACGAAGAAATTTGAGGATTAACTTTCTGATGTTTGGATTGTGACGTCCGATAAATTATTTATCTTTAGCAGAACCTTCTAACTCTAATTGAGAACAATATTGAAAGGACAAAAAAAAAAATGAAATGTCGCCATTATTTTTGGTGATTGCCCTTGAGACCGAGGAAAGTATGGATCAACTTTCAGAACGAAATCTGAAATAAATACATATCTTATAAATATCTTATAATACCAATCACATACAAAAGTATTCCTTGCTTTCTAAGCTAAAGAGTTATTATATCAGCAGTCGAGAGTTGAATTTTAGAGATACGCCTCAAGTGACATCTGTCTTAAATCAATTAGCCTGATGAACTCAATGGAAGACCGATGGTAAAAGGTATCAACCGCTATATAATTTATCATTGCAAATCTTGGTAGATTTGGTCAATTTTGATATCAAGATATCAATTTTATTTATATCCATATGCAGCCTTTAGAAATCGACGAACCGAAAGACGCTGAAGATGCTCTCGTTGGCGATTCAAATCAATTAAAGAATTTGCCATTTCAGTCGCTTACTAAGGGAATCAAGCCTTCTGTTTTGAAAAGACGAGCCCAAATGATGATAATTGCATTTCCTATCATCTTCTTTATCGTATCATGCGTTTTTACAGGATACCAAATCTATTGGACAAGAATATTTAACACCGAGCATCCTTACACCACAATTTCTAATATCCTTTACCGTCTTCAAGACATCAATTGCAATCACCCTATGATTAGTGATATCAAAGTCATCTCAGCTGAAGATGACTGCGACGCTGGCTACGAAGACAAAGGCATTGGAACTTGGGCCGGCACTGTTTCTGGATGTCATCAACCATCTAGCGGTACTATCAGTCGAAAACCTTGTCCACGGAAACCAACTCACATCGCGCAACGACCCAGCAGGACCCTTCACCAATGGAAAAACACGAAATTTTGCATTAAAAGCATTCAAAACTACAGAGAATTTAATAAAACCGCTTTCAATGAGAAAACTCCTCAGAAATGCGCAGCCGAACCCTCAGATTTTTACATCCCGAATGGACAAAATTGTCCGATCAGCGATATCCGCGTTGTCTCTCAAAGCACCACTATCCCACCAGGATACAAATCTCAACCTCTATCAGATGGCAATTATTTAATTTTCACCACCAATGCCAGCGATCCCCACAACCTCGTTGAAATAAACATCGAACTTTCAAATAAACCTTGTCTGAACCCTATGGTAAGCCCTCCGCGGCTTTTCCATGAAGCGTATCCTTTATCGAGGAAATCAGAGGAAGGATGCGGTAAATACGGATCCGACGAAGACACTGTTATCTTAGACACAACAAATCCTCTTACTCTCTACCACGAGAATGGCCTCAAGGCGACTCAGGAGAAATTGCCTTCATGGAAAGTCTATCATCAACAAGAGCAGGTCGTTCTTTATGCGAAATTCAGAGACGGCTTTTTACGTGACCCAAAATGCAATTTTTGCAAGCCAGAATATTCGCTAATTCCTTGCGCAGAACAATTGAAAATATCTGAAGAAGACATGAGTACTTATGTCTTGATAACGAACTTTATCTTGGTGTTGCAGGTCCTTTTGATCGCGTATAATATCATGAAATATATCCAACACAGCGGGGATTATAAGGCGTTGTTTGCTGATGTGGGACAACATAATACGATATTTTATATTGTGAATGTGTGGTTTTTTGCAATGCAAATAATTATTTCGACTGCGGATTATACTCGACTAAAAGAAGGCACAGAAAAGATAAAATGGATCGAGGAGCTTAACTGCTTTAAAAATGAAAAGCTAAACGAATTGTTTGATATTCTGAGGGGAGGTGTTTTGGACAACAGCAAAGATGTGTTGCAGGATTGTTTAATGGCTGAATTAATAGCGATCCTATGTGCAGCAGGGTTTCTCTTCGCATATAAGATCAATAAAGCGCTTATAACAAAAGAGCCGGAAAGTGAAGAAAATAATATAGCGACACCGCAACAGAAAGCCCTTCCAATTGAAAATAGTGAATTACCGAAAGCAGAAGCCACTACAGTTCAACTGAGAGAAGACATTGACCAGAATAAAGCAGAATAACGAAGTAAATGCCAATTAGTAATTGTAAAAATATATAAAGTGTTGAGGTGTTTGTGAGCTAAAATAGTTTATATTTTGGTATATGTTAAAAAAGGAAGTTCCTTCCGATCAAAAGAGTGACAGCTCGAATGCATTATGCTTGAGATAATAGCTTAGCTTTATTTATTTGTTTGGGATTAAGTTTAGAACAATAAATATGGGGACTGATGATACTTGTATTAAGAGGAATTACAAATTCGCTGAGGAAGCAATTTTCTCACCCTAACAGCATCTTAGAGAGAGAGAAGAAGATCATTGTTAAAGTAAAGCACCCTTGAGTAATTTTTGCAAGGTTTCATCATTTTTGATCATGCATCACAAGAAATCTCGAGGACAAATTAATTTTGGAGCCACTTTGACTACTTTAGTATAAATATTCACCCACCTAGATTAATCTTCAGAGTACTTAAATAGCAACAAAATAAACGAGCGGCTCATGAAACACATTGAAAATGAAAAAGATAATTATTCTTCTTCATATGGGCCTTTTCGCTTTTTCATTGGTCTATTTGACAAAATCAATCATCCAGCCAAGAGCTAACATCACTGTTCCCAGTAACGCAAGCTTAGAAGTTGAAAATTTAAGACTGCCGGATTATTAATCTCGAACAACAGCTCACGAAACCCATTCTTCGTGTTCACCGACCTGCATTCCATGACGTACCAAGGAGGGCTAACAACAAGACTGAGTTCAAGGATTTAAGAATTGTAGCACCTATCTAGAATCGGAAATCACTCGAAATTCAGATAGAATGAAGTCAAAAAACTCTGATGTCATAGGGAAGGTCGTTACTGTTGTTGTTCCCATGTTTCGAGCCTCTTCAGACGCAAAACCCAAATTAATTTTAGCCAGGAAATTAATGTCAATGTTAACACTCTAATGTAAGGGACCTTCCATTTATCTTTCATCTATATCAAATTGCATAATTCAAACCAATACGTATTAACTTATTGAGAACTAAAACCTAGTAAATCAAAAAGTTGCCAAGTTGTAAGAGCTTTCATTAGTCAAGTAGGATGCTTGCTGGTTGAAGGCTTTCAATGCCTTTATTCAAAAACAATATACTTGATCCCTTTAAGTAACTTGGGAGTCTCAAAGCCTCAGAAATCATTTTTTATTGCTCTGAAAATCTCTAATCATATTTTGATTCGGCACTCTTGAGCCTTTTCGAAAATTTTTATCTCTGAGTATAATACTTAGTCTAAATACTTTATTTGAATAAACTTTCTTTAACAGAGCAGTCGAGAAAAATGGGAAAATTGTCCGCTTTTCTCTTTGTTGGAATGCTAATCTGCATGACAGCAGCCCAGTCTACCGTACAGGAGGGTCTCAAGACTTTCGTTGCTAGCAAACTCAGAAAAGCACCTCTAAAATCACCTTTTTCGAGCTCTCAATACTCAGATAGCTTGTCTATCGAAGATTTCAGCTCTTCAATATTTTCAGGCATCAGTGCACGCATTGGTCGCATTCATGAAGCTGTTGGTGATGCTAATGCGCATGTTAAGCTGTTAAAAAAATTCCTGGAAAAACACAGAGTGGAAGAATCTGAACTCGAGTTAATTGGACTGAACGATGTCGACGACAGCAGCATTGAGTTTCCCTTTTTGGATGATGCCAGGCTATTTCCAATGATGATCAAGAATCTCACGACTAGATTTGCTCCAATAGAATACTCTACACTGACTCCCAATAAACTCGCAGAAATGGTCAATAATTTCGCAAACAATACACTAAAAGCTCTGTCTGATGACGAGGATAGTACAGAGCTTGCTAAAGAGTCAGATCTTGAATTATTCGGACTGAAGAACATTGCTGTTGACAACGGCACTAATAAGCAATCAGATATTGAACTCTTTATTAAACGTGAGCTCCCAATGGGTCGAGCTTCTCACAATAAATCTCATGGAACTCGAAGTCAATCCACTGTTGATATGAAAGAAAAAGGAAAAACACAAAAGTGGCACGAACTGTTCCTAGCGAAAAAACCTAAATCGAAAGATGACAATACACCAGTGCGCTGCATTACTCGCAAAGTGATAAGTGTGGGTACAACTAACTTCTAAGTGAATTCATGAGTTCGCCAGTGATCTATCAACGAGCTTCGCTAACTCATAACTTTATCATTGTATTTCTAAACTTCATAATTAAAACGTGAAATGAAATTAGCAGCTATGAAAGACGATACTGAAAAATTGGTGTTCCTAATAGGTCTTAAAATTAAAGTGAGGAACCTTCCATTGATATTTCATCTGTATCTAATTTCATAATTCAAACTATGTAGTAACTTGATGTTAACTAAAACCAAGACATTTAGGAGTTGCCAAGTTAAGGGCTTTCATTCGACCAAGTAGGAAGCTTGTAGATTGAAAACCTCACTGCCTCTATTCAAAGCAATTTCTTTAATACCTTCAAGCAACTTGAGAGACTCTCAAAGCCTCAGAAATCACTTTTTATTGCTCTGAAAATCTCTGATCATATTTTGATTCGGCACTCTTGAGCCTTTTCGAAAAGTTATACGTGCTTAGTGAATAATTATTTGAATAAAACTTTCTTGAACAGAGCATTCAAGAAAAATGGGAAAATTGTCCGCTTTTCTCTATGTCGGGCTGCTAATCTGTATAACTGCAGCCCAGTCTACCAGACAAGAGCCTCTCAAAACTTTTATTGCTAGCAAACTCAGAAAAGCACCTTTAAAATTACCTTTTTCGAGTTCTCAAAATTCAGATAACTTGTCTATTGAAGATTTGACCTTTAACTACATTAATGTTGCTGGTATTAATGGCACTAGACTTGCTGAACTTGCCAAAAAATTCATTAATAGACTGGAAGAATATGAGCTTGAGTTATTTGGACTGGATGATGTCGATGAAAGCAGCATTGAGTTTGGCTTTGTTGAGAAATTCACGAAACTTGCAGGCAGGATCAAGAATTTCACGTCTAAGTTGGCTGCGACAAGAATGAGTACTATGATACTCACAGGAATGGTCAATAATTTCACAAACAAGACACTAAAAGCTCTGTCTGATGACGAGGATAGTACAGAGCTTGCTAAAGAGTCAGATCTTGAATTATTCGGACTGAAGAACATTGCTGTTGACAACGGCACTAATAAGCAATCAGATATTGAACTCTTTATTAAACGTGAGCTCCCAATGGGTCGAGCTTCTCACAATAAATCTCATGGAACTCGAAGTCAATCCACTGTTGATACGAAAGAAAAAGGAAAAACACAAAAGTGGCACGAACTGTTCCTAGCGAAAAAACCTAAAGTGAAAGATGACAATACACCAGTAGGCTGCATTGCCCGCAAAATAATGAAACATGTCATCGGTACAACTAACTTCTAAGTGTCTTGATGAATTTGAGGAAAAATGGTTTATTGTATCTTCGCTGTTGCTGTCAGTGCTATATCAATGGGCTTCGCTACCAACTTTATAATTGGATCTCTGAACTTCATAATTAAATGGTGAAATGAAATTCGCAGTTATGAAAGACAATCCTGAAAATTGCTATTCTTAATAGAACTTTGTGAAATTTGAAAATATGTAGATTTCTTCCATTACTGACTTTACGTTGCTTGCCGCACTGCTTATTTATTTGAATATTATTTCATCACTTTTCAGTTGACTTTGGAAGAAAAAATGTTCAGACTATTAAAGTGAGGAACCTTCCATTGATATTTCATCTGTATCTATTTGCATAATTCAAACTAGTTCGTATTAACTTAATTTAAACTAAAACAACTAAACTAAAAATTGCCAAATTATAAGAACTTTCATTAGCCAAGTATGATGCTTGCTGATTCAAGGCTTTCATTACCTTCAATCAAAAGCAATATTCTTAATCCCTTTAAGCAACCCGGGAGACTCTTGAGCCTTTGAAAAGTTATACTTGAATAAAAGTGCTTTGTGAGTTCTTTATTTGAATAAAACTTTCTTTAATAGAGTTGAGTATTCAAGAAAAATGAGAAAATTGTGTGCTTTTCTCTTTCTCGGACTGCTAATCTGCATGGTAGCAGCTCAGTCAACCAG
>ENA-UOTX01001780-UOTX01001780.1-compost-metagenome-genome-assembly--contig:-NODE-1780-length-13488-cov-25.107151_pt1 | contig 13488 bp, 3 predicted proteins | sample MGYA00238143_ERZ746982 | MGnify/ENA primary metagenome ERZ746982 (study PRJEB28758, sample SAMN06268862) | compost metagenome | isolation source: single cell | place: USA: California, Emeryville, Joint... | reverse complement strand
CCTAACAAATATTAAATCAGGCATTAAACTTAAAATAAGATTGTCTGTTCTTGAGAATTACAGCAAGAGAATCAATGTTGTTGATGCAAAGTAATACCATAATCGAGAGTTGCCGATAATTTTTTGAGAGGGATAAAAATATTTGGATATTACTGCATATATAATTATTATAGAAAGTTGCTGCGTATTGTTTATTTACTAACCTCAAATTAATCCACAAAAATCTCGCAAAAATCAGCCGTCAATAAACCCCTTAATTTTTCAATGAAAGAAGGCAGTGAGATTGAATTTAACTCTGAGATGTCTATGATGAAATTTCAGAAGCCCAGTGAAAAGTATAAACCCATTAAAGACCTATGCAAAGCGGCGTTTCGATGTTGAAATCGATCTTTATAGTGGTAGGTAGAGAGTCTGCAGACACAGCCTCAGCAAATCATATCTAGATTGAATGAATCAGCACTTGCTTTCAGGTGGCAATCAATTTAATCGCGGATGAAAAACAAAATAGTGAGTGAGGCTCATTGCCTTAAATTTTTCATCAGAGAAGACAATGAATGACTTTATCTTCAACAACGCGATTTTTTTAGAAATGGAAATGTATCATTGATATCTCTCATGGAAAATTATTGAGACACATTAACTTGCTTTTCTCATCAAGATGAATATATTTCTTTCTGAATGTTTCAATAATATCTCGAGCAAGACCACCTAATTCTTATGGCTGATTTAATAAGTGATTTTCCAAAGAAAATTGAAGAAATGTAAGGCAACACGATTAAAATTTGAGAATTTTTGTCTAAGAAATCATTATATGAGAACAAAGTTAGAGAGAACAATTTTGAACATCTAAAAAATTAGACTCAAATCTCCTTATAACAACAGCGAGAACACCAGTTAATGATTGCTTATTTGACCATTCGTACTAAGAGAGCAGAACTAAATTTAATGAGAGTTTAGGAAATGATGCTCCAAAATTAAAAATTGGGTGATTATTTATCTTTTTTTGTTTCTTTTTGATTCACAAATTTTCTGCAACTGGAGAAAAAACGGCCCTTGTCTACTCAGACGACGAGTTCCAATTCAATGTTCCTCAGGATCGTCCTCAAAAAGAAGGAGAAACACTGCCTTCACTCATCCGTGACCCCAGACTTACCAGCTTCTCCCCCAAGCGATAAGCCAACCCCTGGAAGACCCTCAAGGCACAAAAATCCAATACGCTCTCGTTCAAATAACAGAGAGTCGGATTTACAAAGCCCTGACCAAAGTCAAAATCTGAAAAAATGATCAGTACTCCGGCAATTTTACGAAAGGCGGTTATAACCTTAACTCGCCAAAGCGGGCACAGCATAACAAAGGCTTAAACGACGAGTTGCTTAAGATTCAAGCGCTAACGAAAGAGCTCTATGAGAGTATCCAGCAGATGCCGATGAGAGGGAGGTCAGCTAATAATAGTGATCAACACAGGACACTGGTTCCTTTAGATAAAAAGGAGGGATATTTTGATGATGGTACAATGGCGAAACGAGCAAAAGTTGATCCGACTGCCACTCTAGAAAGCATCATAAGCATCCTGGGCCCAAGATGCCGACTGAAACTAGAAAATGGCACCAGCAACGAGTTGAATTTACTGCGAAAAAATCATAATTAACCTATAACTATTCCACCCTGTACTACTATTTATTTTTCCTCAATTATCTCGCTTTGAATAGTCGTTTCGAAAGAGAATCGAGACCCTTCATCACGATTGCACATCGAAAGGATCGATCATTACAGCACGGCACCTCAAAATGAGATTAGCTCAATTTCAGAGTTGTTAATTCCATTGTTAGGCGAGTCTCAGAAAGTGACAGAGAGCAGATCGAAATCCGTAGCACCTTCCACAAAAAACTCTCACTTGACAGAGCGAAACGTAAGTTCAAGACCTCAACCTAAGCAAAGCCAAGTGTCAGGAAGGATTGACAATGTTGTAAAAGTGAATAATCTAGTGTAAGCCGAAATTCTCCTTCCTATCGACGATACACCAGGGACAGTCTATGAGATGAAGAGCAGATAACTCCTAGCGAGAAGGCTCCGATAGGCGAGAAAAACTTCGATTTTAACTCCGATGTGGAAGCTTTTAACCTCAGGCAGCGTGCTTGAACATCTAAAACGAGGGAAATCATGGGAGCCGATATTTACTAAGGCGAATCTACCGAATGATCGCGCTAGAGCTCGAGTCATTAAAAACTCTTTCACATGGAATGCTCTTGCTTTGAGAGTTAATTTAATCTGTTCTAGGACTTTGAAAGAGCCGAAACTGTGACCAAGCCGCCTCATATTGTCAAGCTTAACAATAAGCTCTTGAAAAATGCTAAGGCGTATCTCAAGGAGCCTTTTCACTCTCTTGAAGAGCTTGCAAACGATAGTTATAAACCAATACCCAAGTTTACAAATCTTCTTGAAGTCATCGTTGAGTTTTTCCATTATGGGTTTTTCTTACAACCTTGAAAGTACAATCGCATAGATGAATTGAAAGCCTATCACTAGTTCGTAGAACTTTAATTATGATCAGAGGTGGTGGACTAACCTGAAGAATAAAGGCTAAAGAAGAGAACGAGGTTCGTTTATGGAGCTATTCTAATGGGCGGAGGTCGAGAGTAGTTAAGAAACTAGATATTGCAAGGCGGTATTTGAGATATTTGGGTGATCAAGCGATTCGGAAAAAAGCCAAGTCATCAGTTTCGCAAAGCTCACCCCATATTTTGAAAAAGCAAGAAATTGCGAGAGATTATTTGAAAAGTTTGGGTGATCGAGCAATTCAGTAAAAGAATAGACAACGAAGTCAGTCTCTTATGCGTAGTTTACCGAGCGCAATGGGGAGATTATATGACCAAGCAGTTTTCAGCAGACTGCGAGTACTTTCGAGGAAATCTGAGTTATTAGTTTTAGTTTTCTCTTCTATTCAGTTGAGAACGAGACAACCATATCAACAAGATTAGTTTGATCGTTTACACAAACGTTTTCGACTTATCAAATCATGTGCAACTCGTTCAATCAAAATTAGTGATTTCAGTTGATTGCCAGTAATTTATATATATTTCTTTCAAATTAATATTAGCAACATCAGATTGAATTCCATTAGCATTTATCAATTCGCTTCATTCTTTGGATAAATGCATCTGATGAGGATAGTTCATTCAAATCGATAAAACTTTTTCCTCTATCAGTTCTGTTACTTTTCAAGCTCTATTTCCAGTTTTGTCCATAATTAATCTCCTGCTCCTACTTCAATATTATTGTCATTGTTTTCATATCAAAGGTTTAATGAATGACTTTGGTAATCTTGAATCAAAGCTCTTTTATATAGAGTTTATTTCTGTTTCTTTACTAAAATCAGGGACTACAAAGACAATATCAAATCCTTAGAAAAGTTTACAACAGAAACGTGAATTTCTAACTTTAGTTCGGTCTGCTTTGGCTGTTATTTCATTTGATTAATGCAAAGTCATGGTAATATTGCATAGAGTCAGCTGCTCTAACTTTTGTCTTTCTAGCGCCTCGTATTTTGCTGAGTTTTTCAGGAGAAGATCAGAGAGTTCGTTTGAAAAAGCTCGCGCATAAGTTGACTCATGTATCAGTTCTCCCATGGTTTCATCAACTTCAGCAATTTTGTCTTCTGTTATTTTTTCTTTGGTCAATTGCTCAAGTATCATTTTGTTCCTTTGAGATACTATTACTTGCTTTATTATCATCTTGCTCGCTGTGAGAGGATATTCAGTAGAACTGAAAATCTTATCACAAAGCCAATTGCCATTGATATTGACATAGATTCTTACTGTGCTATCAGATGATCCTGATGCGATATACTTTCCATCAGGCGAAAAGCTCACGCTTAACACACCACTTGTGTGACCTTGAAGAATTTTGATCCATTTGAAAGTCTGCACTTCCCAGATATTCACTGTTTTATCATTCGACCCTGATGCGAGATACTTTCCATCACCAGAAAAACACACACTATTCACCTCTTCTGTGTGACCTCGAAGAGTTGTGGTGATATATTGGGAGGTCTGCACTTCCCAGATCTTCACTGTTTTATCACCTGACCCTGATGCGATATACTTTCCATCAGGAGAAAACCTCACGCTTAGCACTCCACCTGTGTGACCTTGAAGGATTGTGATACATTTAGAGGTCTGCACTTCCCAGATCTTCACTGTTTTATCACCTGACCCTGATACGATATACTTTCCATCAGGTGAAAAACTCACGCTAGCCACAAAAGGCTTGTGATCTTCAAGAGTTATGATACATTTGGAGGTAAGCACTTCCCAGATCCTCACTGTGCCAATTCCTGACCCTGATACGATATACTTCCCATCAGGTGAAAAACTCACACTTAGCACTCCACCTGTGTGACCTTGAAGGGTTGTGATACATTTAGAGGTCTGCGTCTCCCAGATCTTCACTGTTTGATCTCCCCCTGATACGGTATACTTTCCATCTTCAGAGAAACTTACACTATTCACCCACCATGTGTGGCCTTGAAGAGTTGTGATACATTTAGAGGTCTGCGTTTCCCAGATCTTCACTGTTTTATCATTCGACCCTGATGCGAGATACTTTCCATCACCAGAAAAACACACACTCCTTCCCTCACCTGTGTGACCTTGAAGAATTGCGATACAATTGGAGGTCTGCACTTCCCAGATCTTCACTGTTTTATCACCTGACCCTGATACGATATACTTTCCATCAGGAGAAAAGCTCAAACTAGTCACATGATGTGTGTGGCCTTGAAGAGTTTTGATACATTTGGAGGTCTGCACTTCCCAAATCTTCACTGCGTTATCCCATGACCCTGATGCGATATACTTTCCATCAGGTGAAAAACGCACGCTAGTCACCCTGCCTGCGTGACCTCTAAGAGTTATGATACATTTGGAGGTCTGCACTTCCCAAATCTTCACTAAGTCATCATCTAACCCTGATGCGATATACTTTCCATCAGGTGAAAAACGCACGCTGCCCACACCACCTCTGGGATTTTTAAGAGTTGTGATACAGTTAGAGGTAAGCACTTCCCAGATCTTCACGCCATCTCCTGACCCTGATGCTATATGCTTTCCATCAGGAGAAAAGCTCACACTATTCACCCACCCTGTGTGGCCTTGAAGAGTTGTGATACATTTAGAGGTCTGAACTTCCCAGATCTTCACTGTTTTATCTATTGACCCTGATGCGATATACTTCCCCTCAGATGAAAAACTCACACTTAGCACACCACCTGTGTGACCTTCAAGAGTTGTGATACAATTAGAGGTCTGCACTTCCCAAATCTTCACTGTTTTATCATGTGACCCTGATGCGATATACTTCCCATCAGGTGAAAAACTCACGCTACTCACATCATGTGTGTGGCCTTGAAGAGCTTTGATACATTTAGAGGTCTGCGTTTCCCAGATCTTCACTGTTCTATCTCCTGACCCTGATGCGATATTCTTTCCATCAGGAGAAAAACTCACGCCGTTCACGCAGTAATAGTGACCTAGGTCAGGAAGGATACCAAATTTAGCAGCTTTGAGATTAGTGTTCACAAGTTTTGCATAATCAGCTTGAATGTTTCCCAAATTTGTATAGCTTAAGTCTGCTCCAGTAAAATCAACACCTGAAAACATACCATTCCTGATATTGGCACTCCTGATGTTGATATTACTCAAATCCTGACAGGTAAATGAATAATTAGCAGCAACAAGTATAGTGATGCTATTTGCTGCATAAATTCCTGCACATTCACTCTTATCGGTTTTCGTCAAGTCAATAGCCTTCCTTAAATGTTGTCTCAAGGTCGTGTCGCTACTTGCTGCATCTGCGATAAATCTTACCAACTCTTGATCAGCAACGATGCTTTGGCTCGATAAAATCCGGCTGTTGCCGTTGGTCTTTTTCATCTCTTCTTGGATCGCTTCAAGTAAATAACTGTTTTTGATAGTATCATGAATAAAACCAAGTTTAACTTCTTGACTTTGCTTTTTGCTCTTTGAGTCGCTGTAAAATTTCGTTTCTATTTTCAAGGGCAGCAGCTTTAAGAGATAGGATAGAGTTTGCTTTTTGAAATAAGCAGTGTTGTCATAACACAAGGCCTGAAAGAGAGCAAAACCTTGATCAAGTCTGAATCTACCTTGTAAGTGTAGTTGTACTGCGATGTATTTGCCAAACTCTCTGAGTCTAGCACTTAGTGTCCTTTCGATGCTAACGCTTTCTTTTTGTTCCTGCCTTTTTTCTTCTTCTTCCTCCTGGTTTTTGTTGGTAACGATAAATTCGGACTTTTTCAAAAGCAGTTGAAGCTGTTCTTTCTCTTTGATTCTTTGGAGCTCTCTCACTTGATAATGGCTGATATATCTGAAAAAGATATCTTGTTTGCTGATACCTCTTCTGGCATTGTCTTTATCGTCATCTTTGCTTTCTTCTTCATTCAATTGAGGGAGCACCTCCAAGATAATATAAAACATAAAACCTGTGGTTATCATGTCTTTTAGTCTCAAGACTGCTATTTTGTTTAGAGTCTCATCAACAAAAGCGCCACCTTTGGAATTGTGTTTGGCATATACTCCGATCATCTGCTTTAAGTTGGCATGTCCATTATAATCAATGGGGGCAATGTAGACCGTCAGCAGCTTGTCAAATGCATCGACTTGTGGAGTAAACCACTTATAATTGCTCTCATTTTCTAGATAGTCAGTGCGGCAACTGATGAGGAGCTTGAGTTTGGTTGTAGCTTCTTTTTCATTAAGAGGAAATAACTCTTTCATGTATTCTTTGACTAGAGTCTCACGACGTGAGCTATCAAGGCCAAGCCCTTCGTCAAAGCTATCAATGTAAAGGTGTACGCCTTTTCTTCGGAGATCTTGGAATGTTATATGAGTTCCAAGCACACGGTTCATCGAGTCGATGATCATTTTCAGTTCAATACCATTCGCCAAATTAAAATAAACTGGGAGCGGCTGCCCTGACTCCCAGTTTCGAATGACTTCTATAAACTTGAGTTGAAGCGCAATCGATTTCCCTGATCCTGCAGAGCCGAATACTACCATAATCTGTTGTTTGTCTTGGTTCGATGACAGGAAGTTGTCAAATTTTTTGAAGAGATCTATAGTCTCCTGGCTTTTATATTTCTCAGGGTCAAGAGAAGTCACATTTTGGGTGAGGTACAGCTCTTTTGTTTGGAGAATGTCTTCATTCAAACTGATGGAAGAGCGATTAGTTTCAATCCTTTCGTTCACTTTAGCGATGTAGTGTCTCAATACCACGTCTTCCTTGTAGCTGTTGTCGCCCATGTTGTTGAGCTGAGATATCGCTTCTTCAATGGATATCCTCTCATTTGGCTCGGTGTGTGTCAATTTATCAACTAACTCTTGTATCTCTTGTTTATTGTTGTAGTCGCTGTTCTCTAGAGCAACTTCTTTGATAATTACCCCACAAGTAAAAGCGAGAGCCTTGGGCAGGTTAATTGTGGTGTTTTCATCATCATCTTCGCCCTCCTCAAGTTCAGGAGGTCTATATCCTGGAGTGGTTTGAGCAATCTTTTTCTTGTTGAAATTATCAGCAGAATCAGTCGCGGTGTTTATCTTAATTGTCCCACCCATGTCAATCATCGTTGTTTGTAAGAGATTCGGATTATATAGCGCGTTGTCAGGCTTCAAATCTGTGAAGGCAATTTGTTCATTCAGGAGACCCAATGTGGTCTGCAATGTGTCTATCAAATACGGTTTTTGATATTTCCAAACCTGATATTTGGGATCAGAAAAGATGACTGTTGCAGAGTTCTGAGGAACCATTTCCATCATAATATAAGCCTTTCGATGATCAGAGTTATCACTTAGTTTAGTGGTATCCTTTTGTGGGTGCTCCGACACAATAGTCATGTCGAAGATATGCGGAGCAAAGACCTTCTCGGCAACAGTGCCACCAAAATAATCTGAGAGAGTTGGTATGGTGGCGTCACCTAAAGCATTTCCCAGACAAAATGCTTTGTCCTCTTCATCTGCCTCACTCCATTCTTTTTCTAATAAATCTTGGCATAGTCTCTTGGCTAGAGTCGTTAGATCTTTTGTTTTTTTAACGCAAATTATGTCGCCAGGATTTGCTTTGCTTCCTCTAAATAGATTAAGAGCAAATCTGACTTTCCCAAATCCGCCCTGGCCAATCACAATCTTGTCGTAGGTGGATCCTCCCTCTTTTTCATTTATCTTTCCGTCTTCTAATGCTTCTTGCTGGTCGGGTCTAACGATCTTATCGTGCAGGTAATTTTTTGTTACTATCTCATCGCGCACCATTTCCTCTTGTTGTTCTTTCGACATTCGATTTAGAAGCAGAAATAGCCCTCCGTCTTCTCCGCATACCAAGGTATGGCTGAGACCAAAGATGGATTTGTCAAATCGGCCAGCAGCAAGCGCTTGAATCAATCTATCATGGAAAGATTTGTCGAAAAGGTAAGTTTGTAACTTCTGAAGGCAATTAATGCCCAGTGCTTTTCTAGAGCTCGAGGGTAGCCAGACCATGTCTTCTAAGGATGTTCCAATTTCTCTTTGGAAGTCTTTAAGCAGACTTTCTTTGGAAACAAGGGATAGAAGGCGGCTCTTTTTTCCATTTGGGAAAATATGAGGAACGCTGAGGATTTTTTTGGCTATCCTCCAATCGATGGAGCTAGTGGTTTTATCTTGAGTCAATAGGTTAAGGACCAAAGTTTCCATCTTTTCTCTCATATCGTCATTTTCTTCAAAGAACTTTCGCTGCACGTGTCCTATGACGTCTAAGAATCGAGTCCATGGTATAAAGAGCTTTCCTCCTTCTTTAAATTCTTGCTGTAAGTGCTGCATGATGTCTTGGAATTCCTGAAGGGCCTTGTCAGTATCTTCATCCAGCTCCAGGAACTGGAGATAATCCATAGCAATCTCCAGTTTGCGGAAAGCACCCTCAGGATTTTTGACCCAATCACCGACGTTGAACTCATCGGGATTAGTTTTCGATATCTTGGTAGATAAGGTGTGGCAAGTTGTTGCTACGTTCCTTCTAGTCGATTTAGAAGCTATCTGTGAGTCTACTTTGTGTTGCATTTGCTGATTGTTGGTTAGCGTTTGGTTTGATTTTGAATTTATTGTCTGAGTTTTTAAAAATGTTAATAATATCGGGTCTTGTGGTTGCTTAAATAGCCGTGCGTATGGAATTCTGGAATGCGCATTTAATCGAATATGACGTACTTTCTGACAACAGATTACGCAATAAAATCTAAAATACTAAAAGAAGAGCTGAATGATGACGACAACGAAGTTAGAGACCATGAGAAGAGGGGATTTAAACTCAAACCGATTAAAGGAACATCGATAATTTCAGAAAAGATCCATCTCACTAAGCGGTACTAAGCAATAGACTTTATTCTCTGACGTGTCTAAAATACAGGAACAACGTGGGAAGCTGCAATACTCTAGTGAAAAAAGCACCAGCAGCAACAAGAGAAAGTATTAAATTTAATGAATTTCTTTACTGTCTTGATATCTACGAAATAACACAAAACTAAGAGAAGAGATAAAGATCTACTTTGTATGAGACTCTATCTAAGAATTTATCGTATCGGCGATATGTCTAAATATCGCTCATGCCAAGCACCAATAACCAATACAAAATGTTTTTCATTTAAGTTCTAACCTTTTTGTTTTTCTATCTAATGGTCACTACTACCTATATCCTTACTCTTTTCAAGACTATAACCGCCGCATATTGTAGACTTAGATGCTCTCGTTTTCCAACGCTCTTAAATTGCGGCTAAAGGTCTTCTCAGGACAATTATTATTTTCTTACTGATACCCATTATTTGAAATCAAACTCTAAAGTCTGAAATTCTCAATGTTGAGCGTTTCTCTAGAGCTGCTATGGAGGGAGCAGCGATCAATGCTTGGAGGGCTTCAAAAGTGACTTGACTTCTAGGGGGCGCTGCAATATTTATCTTTGTCATTTCAGTCATATTCGTAAGTAGAAGAAGGCAATCGCTTGTAATTTAATGTTCAAGTTGTACCACTGTTATCTGACAATAGCGATCTATTTTTGACAATTATTGACATCAAATTGAGGTGTAAGAGGCCTCATCTTTGACAAATTTATGATCAATAGATTACTCATGTAAGCCTGTTTCGAGCAGAGTGTTCTGAGGCAATTTTGTTATTGGACGTCGAGATGATCTTCCTTTCTCTCTCTCGAGTACGTTGGTTGGTTTTGAAGAACCACGATGCCTTCCAGAGATCCCTGAAAAAATTTATTCACTCATTTTTGGTATTTTAATTGCAGTACTTAATTAATTTTTCCTTGAATACGTAAGTGATTCCAAAAATGTGCTTTAGATGATGAATCAAGAAAGGGTTGTTCTTTGTCCATTTATCAGCTCGATTTGAGAGAATCCCTTTCAATTGTAGTCGTAATATCACGAATTCAGAATGGATGGTCGTTCGACCTGGTCTCTGAGAGAGAGCGTTTCTGTGCTACTCCCGTCCAAAGACAGTGTTTTTACCCGCAATTTGAAATTTGAGATTTGTTAAAATTCAAAAAAGGTGCTCAGCCATGAGAAAAAACAGTAGACTCAAAAATGGCAGAATAGAGAATAAATTGCTCGAGGTTTAGGAAGATAATGAAGGAAAAGAAGATAGAGTCAACCGACTGAGGAAATAAAAAATCAAAAAAAAAAAACAGAGGAAAAAATTTAATGATGAAGATGAGAAAAGTCGGCTAATTGGGATCCATACAACTTCAATTCTTTTCAAATTGCCTCTCAACGGGCATACAAGCATCATGATCTAACATTTGCTTTGAGATTTTCATCGGACAAGTAAAAAAGTAGATATGAGAGTCTACCAATATGAATATAGATATAGTAGATATATAAGACCCTCTTTTGTGAGTATGAGCTCTTTATTTAACAAAACATGAGAAAAACTTCTCAAAAATGTCACGAGGTATACAAGTTATGAGTGAATATACATGTATTCTTCTTCAAAGATAAAAATGTCCTTAACAATCTAGTCATATTTAACACCTACCTCTCATTAAACATGAAATTTAGCAGAATCAACTTGCGACGCGTGAATTGACAGCAAGTTCCTCTATTTATGGTAAAAGTTCCTAAAGATACACAAAAAAACTCAAAAAAATCTAATTCATTAGGAAAAACATACAGAATGGCCGCAGGCCCAATCGCAAATAGCTTCAAGACGACGTGTAAGAGCTTTGATAATTCGATTCCCTCTATTAATGCTATATTTTAACGAAGAAGAAACGAATCCAACCAGGCCATTGCATGCTAATCTCTTCATGCAATCAAAGTAATTGTCCAAATATCCCTTGTTGTCTTCGTTTTCGGCTCGATTGTGAGGAGACTTGAGCTCGTCGGCGAATTCTCACTTGATTGCCGATTGGAAATTCGTGAAAATATGGTGAGGTATCCAAAAACGCCATCAGATGAAGAGCGATTCCAGGTGCACCAATAGAGGTTCGAATTCTGAAAGATCCTTAAGCAGCCTCTGTCCATTGATTAAGTCAAACCGATTTTTCAGAGGTTGATAACTACTCGAGAATAGCACTTAAATTTGATTCCAAACATCGCAAGAATTATCTCTTCGTAAATGGTTAGCTCGAGCAAAAGCTTGAACCCAGTCAATCATCTTCGACAATTTCAGCGTAACAATCTTGAAAGCCTACCGCTGAAAAAGCGGCGTTAACTAATACTACGGTTTGCGAGTTTGGTGTAAGTAAATGCAGTAAAGTTCCAAGGAATTCAGAAGCGTCGGTATCGTCTAGTGGTTAGGACCTCACGTTGTGGCCGTGATAACCTGGGCTCGAATCCCAGTACCGACACTTTTTTTTGGTTTTGAAAGATTCATTAAGTACAATTTTTATTAAATAAAAATCCTCGTTGCACAAAAAAGAAACAATAAAAAGGAGCTGAAAAACCCTAACTTCAGCGAGAATCAAGGTATACATAGCAATCTATGAAGAGTATTTAAAAAAAGAATATCTACACTACATCTCTAAATTATTTTTTTAATGAATACTATTATTGCAATGGAATGACCTTAGAAGTCCAAGGTACTTCCCGATAATCCATTAATTACTTATCAAAATTTACAACAATCATATCCCTCCTTTTCTGATTTAAAATTAGAATTTTGCGATTGATATCTCAGTGATGAGAACATGATTTAGTCAATATCAATTTCATTGCTCACTACAGCCCTAAAATCAATACTTTTTACAACTCCTAGCTAGTTCTCTAAAGGAATAATACTAAATGTTAGATTAGTAGAGATCTTTCTTCCATCTTTTGATTCTTCTTGGCTTGCTCTGCTGTCTCAGCCAACACTAACCCCCTCAATTTCGCCACCAGTTTCTCAAGTCCAATCGAATCGAATGCTTGCCGCTTATCCCGATTACTTCCTGCCCAATACTACTCGCCAGCGGTCCACTCGGGTAATTCTCCAACTCTTTCTGCAAAATTCTATACGTTCCTACCGAATCCTCATCAGGAGCGTCCAATATATAAACAGCACGCTCGTACGCTCAATATGTCTTAAGAGATCATGTCCAAGTCCTTTATTTTCATGCAATCCATCAATCAACCCGGGATATCTGCCAATGTCATTTCAAGGTCTTCCAAAAAACAGATTTTGTCTACCGATGGCGAGAGAGTGGTAAAAGGATACAACGCAATTTCGGCAACGCTTTGGTTAAACAAGTATTTCAACTGAGTTCTCATCTTCCATTCTTATTATGAGTTGTAGCTGCTTTTATTTTCATTGATATAATATTCAAGAGATGCAGTTAAGTATTAAATTCCAATCGGGGCATATTTTCTTCCCACCCCATTTTTCTTTGCTCACAGTTGGACGATTTCTATTCTAATTGATTATTAAGGCTGTGTGTTCGAGCTTCTGTCATTTATCTCTTCTCTAAGTTTATTATTCTGTAATTCTTATGAATTAATGTCAGCTAATTGAGAACCGATTTTGTCCTGAGACTCATTTTATATTTTAAGCATTGGTCCACAGTTTTAAGACTAAGAAAATTTTTGATAAATCACTTTTAGTTTTTCTGGTTAGAGTTTTCACTTTTCCCTAACTAATCATCTTGTTTTCAAATCGATAGGAGTTGCAAGATGAACTGAGATATATATAGAGAACAGGAGATACCTGCAGCAACAACCCTCAAAACTAATCAAATGTTTATTCTCTACATATTTCTTGCTGCCTTTATTTTGACGTGATGAATATTCTTGATTGTTTCTCAAATAAAGCAAACAGTTAGAGCAGCGCCTATTAATTAATGAGAAGATTTATTATTGATTTAGCAACAGAAAGTTACTTGGCTTCGAGGTAAATGCGCGATAAAGTTTTTTTCCAGTTTTGACGTCCAATAGTGCTGCTGCGCATTCATAAGAAGCGGTTGCGATCATATCGCCACTTGGAC
>ENA-UOTX01001779-UOTX01001779.1-compost-metagenome-genome-assembly--contig:-NODE-1779-length-13514-cov-6.888676_pt1 | contig 13514 bp, 9 predicted proteins | sample MGYA00238143_ERZ746982 | MGnify/ENA primary metagenome ERZ746982 (study PRJEB28758, sample SAMN06268862) | compost metagenome | isolation source: single cell | place: USA: California, Emeryville, Joint... | reverse complement strand
GTTTTTATTTTTTTCTTCTTCGGCGACATTGTCGAAAAAATCCCCACAGTGTGAACTATTCATCTTGCTTTGTCTCCATCGTCCTTGTTAACTCAGCCCCTGAGCGTTTCAGGTTCTGAAAATCCTGTAAGGTTCGAATCGCCTTTTAATTAATCTTTTTATTAACATTTTTTGTGTGATTTTTAATATTTTTAGGCTTGCTTAAGCTTAATTATTTTTTTAGCTTCAGGCCAAAACATTATTTCTGGCCTATTTTTCGGTTGATTTTTCTCGTAAGCATTTCGAGTTGCAGCTCAATAGGCTCTGCTGGGTAGGTTTGCGTAAACCACGCACTCTTCTTGATTTCTTCAATCGTAATCCTTTTATTTGATTGTGGTTCAAAGATTTTCTGCAAGAGTTCTCTCAGTTCAGGAGAGAATATTTGGAGGTCTTTCGCCATTAATGCTTCAGCGATTCTTTTTTCTTTATAACTCCAGAATTCGTCCCAACGCTTCCTCGCAATGAGACTAAACCACCCGTCCTGAGTACTGCATTTTGTGAATGGCGGCTGTCCTGTAATCATAATAAATAGCAAAATTCCACACTGAAACACATCGGCTTTCGTTCCATCGTAACCCTCCTCAACTGCATTTCTTTTCCAGACCTCAGGAGGGAAATAGCTCGATGTTCCACAAGTTGAATTAACCAGCCGACCTCCAAGCTTCTCTTCGTAAGGAGCAGCGAACCCGAAGTCGCTGAGTTTGAAGTTGAATCTTTCATCAAGCAGCAGGTTTTCAGGCTTGATATCTAAATGGCAATAGCCATTGGCATGCACATGATCAATTGCATCAATTAATTGACCAAAGTAGAACCGGCAGATTGATTCAGGGAGCGGTCCGCACTCGAGATAAGGGTAGAAGTCGCCGTTAGGAGCGTATTCAAGGACCACTGCGTTTCGGATACGAATATCAAAATCAACTTCAATTGCAACGGATGTAAGAAATTCCTTGCAAGCGATGATGTTAGGGTGTGGAGGTAGCGAGAGAATTTTTGTTTCTTTGCTGAAAGCCTCATCGCTCAAGTCCATGGTTTTTACGACGCAAAGTGAGGGTGATAGGTCAGCTTTGGATTTTTGGACGTCGGTTTGAACTAGAAAGACTCGATTTAGATGCCGATTACCAAATTCTTTGATAATCTTATATTTGTCTATTCTCCCATACGATTCGAGTGAAAGACCATTGATTTGAGGAGTTGGTGTACTGCATTTCTTTGGCAATTGATTTTGGAAGCTCGACTCAAACATGGTCGTTTGTTTCATTGGCCAGGCAAAGTTGTAGGCCGTTGTGAATGGATTGTTGGCGGATTTTGAGCGGATGGGAGTGAGGAAAGAGATTTCGATCATGAAGGAAAATCAACGGAAAGAACTGATAGAAAATAACTACTGCGCACGGTCTGATGGACTTTCTTTGATTCCGTGAATAAATTTATTAACTACTAACTTGATTTAAAAAACAGCTTTATCAGTATTCTTTGATTTAGCTCCCGAATGTCAAAATATAAGATCTCTGATGAATATTATTATTATCAGCTTTTGCGAAATTTAAATTAAAGAGGTTATTCGTAAACTTAACGAAAATAGAGGCATTTTAGAAAATTTAAGATTAGAGGTAACCCGGTAGGTATATAAGTTGCTAGCGAGTTTGGAACAGAGTGAGTAGAATCTTTCCTGATGATTTAAGTCACAATCAACTCATATACTGATAAGATGAGGCTGATTAAATAAAAAAGAAATTGAACATTTTCCATCGAGAACTTAACCTTGAGCCAAGCTCATAGTAGGCAATTTTATGGTGATTGCACCAGCATGATGAATTACCTTTGTAAAAAAAATGTTTTAGTTCCCAAAAAAAAACTAAAAGAAGTGAAAGAAACGAAATCTTTTTCTAAATTCGAGCCTTACTCTTTCTTTCATGGAAAAGCTGCTTCGAGAACGTACAAGTTCTTATTGCAACGTTAAAAACAGAGGAATATTATATTGTGTCAAATACAAAATCAAAATGAAAGACTTTAATATGTTAGATATATCTACGATTAGGTGCGTTCATTACTTTTTTGCAGCTGATTGAATCAACTCAGTAATAATCTTTATCTCCTTATCAAGTTGAGAAATCTCATTATGAATGGCCGTTCTCTTCTTTTTTTGATGATCTGAATATTTCTGCTTTGCCGAAAAAATTTCCTCCTTTCTCTCAGCAATATACTTATCATAATCATTATCATCACTGGACAACCTCGGTTTTATTCTCGTGCTGACTCTTTCTCTTTCTTCTTGGGACTTCTCCCTCGATTTTTCTCTGAGGTAGTCACTCACATAGTATTTCTCAGGCTCCTCGACGAGTCTTCGCCGAGACCTCCAAGGGCTTCTCTCAGACCGATACTTTTCTGCACTATTGTTTCTAATATAATCTGACGACTGATACTCATTTTTGGCTTCCCATTTCAACTCCTTCTGACTCCCCTGCTTCGTTTCACTTAACTCCTTCTCGAGAAGCCTTCTCTCCACATTTTGCTGCCTCTCTCTATCTGTTTTATAAATCAATTTGTAAGATTCCTCTTTCAAAGCCTCAAATCGACTTTTTGCTGGAGTCTGCTCTTGCCTCAACGACTCTATGTGTTTTCTGGCATTATCGAATCTCTCTCGCACGGTATTCGTCAGGTGTCGCTGCCGCTCTTCATTCTTTGAATGAAAATCAAAGTGTCTTGATGAATACTCATCGAGAGGCTGGTTCAGAAAATTGCTGGAGTTTTCCTTCGCGACGGCTCTCTGAGAAAGCTGTATTGAATTATTAAGGTCTTTTTGCTGAGCTTCGATCGTTTGGAGCAGTTCCTTCATCCCTCGAACATGCTGATACGGTTCCATTTGCATTTTAATCTGGTGCAACTCTTTGTTGATAAGATCCAGCCTCTGAGTTTGATCCTCTGCTTTACTCTCCCATGTTCTCATAAACGCGGCGATATTATCAAGTACCTGGTGGAAAGATTGATCAGCGAATGGACTTGCTGGGCTGTGTTTTTCTACTGAGCCTAAACCAAGGTTTGAAATGCTTAGTTTTTGATTATTAGACTTTGGCTGCTCGATCTGGCCACTGGGCTTTCTATCTTCCAAAGGCGATTCATATAGTTTATTGAATGTACGATTTTTCTCTTTGATGTCATTGAGGATGCTCTTGTATTCTTTAATTAAGTTTAGTCCCTGGGTCTTAAACTCTTTTGTTTCATCCTCAATGCTTTTTGGAGAAGATCCAGTTGAGTCTGAGGGCTTATTTTCGGGTTGCGACGAGAAAAATGACCTTGCGAGGACTTCAGGCAGTGACTGATAGCTCTCTCTTAACGACTGCTGCTTTTGTTCGATAGTTTTTTGAATCTTTTCAAACATATCGAATGCTTCATTCAACGTGGTGCAGGTCATTGCAGAAACACACATCAGCTTGAGTTCCCTGAATATGTTTTCCGTGAGAAGAAAATGCTCACTAACTTTAGATTGAAAAGCCTGTATTCCTCGAGTAAGTATTGCAATTGATTCTTTACTGGAGTTAGGCCCACTGGTTTGGCTATCAGGATCTACATTTGTATCTATGTTCATGGCACTTTGAAAATTCTAAACCCAATAATTTAAATTTTTATTTGAAGTAAACGAATCTGCTTCATTCAAGCCCAAATCAAGATTGAATGTTGTAAATAACACGTTTGTGAAGGTCTGTCGATGAAAAGACTAAAACCCTTTATCTAAGATGAGAAAAAGGGATATTCAACAAATGGAAAGCAGACCTCTTGTAGATGGTTATTTCTGTCCTTTAGAATATAATCCCCATGATTTTCTTTATAAGATCAAGGTTTGTCTTGCTCTTCAATAGAATAGTTTTTTAAAAAAATAATAGCTTTATGACGATATAGACAGAAAAAAGTGAGAATATCAACATCCTAGGCAGCAGAATCATTAAAACTCTACATTATTTTGAAATCCAACCCGGAAACTTGAGGTCACTTTGGTTAAGTTGTAGGCTCATAAGGTCTATCATCCTCTCAAGAATGGCTTCAAATTCATAGTAACCCTCTGGAAGCTAAGAAAAAACCGAAATGTTAAAGTTGTCTTCTAAAGAAATAGTATTACATGAGAACCTTCGATATTCCCTCTTGAATTAGAGGCGATTTGAACAAGTAATTGAAAATCAGCAATGAGAGCAGATTCTTTATCTGTTGGCGATGGCTCGGTAGTATCATTATTTGGAACTAAATCAAATGCATCCAGTTGCATAAAGTCTCTATTGTAATTATTATCGTCTTAGAAAAAGGGGAGAAAAAAAAAAGTTACTCTGAAAAACCTGAGCTCTGTTTAGTCAAATCCATCAAAGAAAGTTCAGGCCAAATATCCTTTCCTACGCTTGGCTCCGGTGTTGATAACATCTTGACCTTTTTATTTTTCTGTTGGAGGCGTGACTCTTTACTCTCTTCGTAAAGTTCGTCTGTTCGAGATTCCATTCTAGTTTTTGCTTTTGGTACAACCTGTATTCTGTCAATCTTACTCATCAAGTCGCTGTCTAAATCAGAATTATAGCAAAGAAGCTAAGTTTACGGGCGATTCTTTTGAAATAATGGATGAGAGTAAACCAAGACTGATTTCTGACTAGTGCCCACACGTTCGAAGCGATACATGCTTAGCTAATGAAAGTAAAAGGGTTGATAAAAAAAAAATTGAGGTCCAAGGCAACCTGCTTGATGAAAGAATTTAATTTTGAGTGTTTGTACATCTTCGGAAAGGCCGTCTTCGCAAGCTCGTTGGGTCTAAGCAGCGCGACTTCGGTTCCATTTTCACTCCAGCGGATTAGTTCTGGATACTCTTCACTCTATTAGCAAGAAAGTTGTGATTCGAACTAAAGAATTCTCATACCTCTAACACTTTGAAGAGGTTTGAAAGGAAAGCTGACCGATATTTCTTCTTTCGGAGTCCCGTAGATGGAGGCTGAATAGGAAGCATCTTTGGTTTGATTTTTCAAGAAATTTTTTTGTTTTGAAAAAAAAGCGAACAATTTGAAGCTATTTCAATGCCAAACAACTTCAATTATAGCATCCATTTATTTCAACTGAATATGAAATACACTGAAGGATTTCTAAACACAATTTTACACCGTTTCTGGTGACTAATTAAATACACAAAAAATAAATAGCTTTTTGCAAGGGTGTTAATGAAAAAAAAGCCCCCTCAGTGGACTAACAAATATTCATGGCCCTCTAACTGATGCTTAGATCACATCTGAGTGAATCAATATGGAATTTTAATGTATATTCCTCTAACTTTCGAAACTTTACCTTGATGAAGCTACTACATGCAACTGGCTTGTGAAATTTTAAAGAAGCACTCCGATTAACCCATAACATTAATTTCGATTTGAATACGAAGATCTGAAGTAAATAAAATTTCAAAGTACCCTTTATTGGTTTCTGCCCGTAAACACTATCCTTCTAAGTAGAACATTTCTCTCCATAAATTTAGTTTTTACTGATGAAAAATTGGGTTTGAAGTGCTTAAAATCAAGTGATGGACTATAGAACAATTATCTTGCTGGCTAATCATTTCGAATGTCAAGCAATCAAGCCTCTTATGGATTTTTGTGTGAACTTAAGTCCACATCTTTTGCATTCGAATTGGGCAGCTAGAAAAGCAATGAGGCTCTTGGAAACATCGAGCGATTTTTCAGAGATACACCATCAGGCAAATTTTCCTAAGGAACCTCCCTAATTCTCAAAATTTGAGAAATTTTTCGCATCTTGATTGGTTAAGTCCTTCCATGTATTCCAGATTTCATTCTCTCAATGTATCTATATGCGATTGTTTAGAATTTCATCCTAGTTTAGTAATATTTTATCTTCATCAATGGATCGACTGACAAGAGTCAAGAGACAAACTATGATGTCCACTCAACAAAGTAGTTAGTCTGCGTTCTACTACAATCAGTTCAATATTCGTTAAAAAAAACACGCATAGACTCTGATGTGAGCCATCGCTAATGAACTCCAGAATTAACTTTTTATTGGAAGTCAATTATGTTACAATAGAAAATTAATCATTTGGTATTCGAAAAGCGCTTAGAGAAGTGATTTAGAAACAGAATTCATGTCAGTAAAAACTGATCCTTTTTCGGTGTGGCAAAATGCCCAAAGAAAAATTCTTCCTAAGAAACTGAGAGGTTGAATCGAATATGATCGATCACTGTTACAATTGTAGCAAATCCTGCAAGATAGTCGATTGAGAGACAATCCTGTTAGTTGATTTTAATCCTAATAAGAATATAGTTGACATATTGATCACTCTCAAGCAGAGTCTCACATCTAAATATATAGACTAGCTTAAACAAATTTTGCAAAGCCCCACTTATCGTGTTATAATGGGCAGGTGATTTATTTAAGAATACCAAAAAAAAAAACATACCTCAACTTGGTTGACTTGAGGATAGGTTGTATAGAATAAATGAAGGGAAAAAACTAAAGCTATTGTTAAGCATTATAAGAGGCTATAGTCATTTGAGAATGTGGATGGCAGGCAGTTCGATATCACTTTGGTCAATTAGATGAAACCCCAGCATCCTCTCGAGAACAAATCGAAATTCGTAAAATCCTTCTGGAAGCTAGTCGATGAAGAGGTATTTAATAACTAGACGATTGAAATAATTGTACATCAGTTCCTTCAATTTTTCCTCTTGAGTTGGAAGCAATTTGTATTAATAACTTCAAATCATCTGTAAAACAGGGTTGCCCTCCGTTTGTGAACTGCTGAATATGCTCAATGTTTCGACCTGCCTCGAATTTGACTCTAATATAGACAAAGTTATTCGAACTCAATGGCAACAAATGCGAATTACTCTTCCCAGTCTGAACTTTGCTCGCTTGGTTGTGCTAATGAGATCTCAAGCTGCTCTGTTACTACCTTTTCATTCAAAGGTGCCACTTTGAGTCGCTTGTTTCTCTATAAATTTATAATGTTTTCAATTTGAAAATATTTCACGTTTTTACTTGAAAATGTTGCTGATTTTGACAAGTTTCATCAGATGAATTCTCCGTTGATTGCTGTTTCTTGGATGTAACGTGAATTCTGTCTATCTTAGATATGAGATCACTGTTACGAAATATTGGACAATCAGTAACTGTTAATGGCAAAGAACATTACCGACAGCCTTTTTGAAACAAGGGATGATAGAAAACGAAAGCTGAGTTCGCTGAATTACTTATCCGATGAAATTGGTACATATATAACTGTTGAGGTAATGTCAGATCAGTATACTTAATTGAAAAGGTAACCTGCTTCGTAAAAGAAGTAAACTTTGACTGTTTGTACATCTTTGGAAGGGCATAGGCAGCAAATTTGTCAGGTTGAAGCAATTCTATTCGAGTTCCGTCTCCATTCCATCGGATTAGCTCTGGATACTCTTCTCTCTAGAAACAGAGTTAAATTCCAGTGGGTATTAATTATACCATACTTCTAATGTCTCGAAGAGTTTTATGAGAAAGTTTGATCGGTACTTCTTTCGTGATCTTGAGGAAATAAAGGGAGAAGAAAGCATTTGCTGTTTATTAAATGATTCCATCAATTATAATTTTTGAATTAACAAAACAATTGAATATTTAAATGCTTGAAAATGCCAGTAGCTGTAAATTTTATCGAATTTATTTATTCGCTTGTTAAAATTTATTGTGCTTAAGTATCGCTGCTTTTCATAAAATATTTTAAATACTTTAGATATTTCTAACCTCAACCTCAAAATTTATATGAGATCTGCTGAAAACTTTCTTAGTTTGAGAGAAGTTGGTACTGAGAAAAATCAGAGTCCTTAATTTACTCGATTTTAGAGACTCTGTGTTGGTTGGGATAGAAATGTAAATGCTTAAACTTTTTTTTATTAATCTGAATTGAGAAAAAAACCTTTTGTCTACATGATACGATGGCTTGAATTAGTTAGACCATAATTCAGTTTTTCAAGCTTCTTCTACTTTAAAGCAGATTGGTTTATTTTTCGATTTAGTTCATGCTGAATTAGCTACTAGAGAAGCTTCCAATTTTAGCCAAAAAGAGATCTTCATTTTTAAAATTGTAAAATAAAAGCAACTCATGCGTTTGTCTATCTGTATTTTTTTTTTTCAGTAGAAGAATAACCCTGGTTATTAATTTCAAGAATAAACTATTTGAAGACACTTAAATTCTAATGCTCACCAACGATTATGAAATATTTAAGGATCCATTATCTCTGCTCTTACCTTCTTCTCACTACCAGAGGTATAAAGTTCTTTTCCCGCTTTCTCTTCAATCAGAAGAATTCGTAAGATTTGATTTGGTTAAAATAATTAGTTATTTGAGAGATATCTAAATACTTGCTTTTCTTAGCTTTTATTTTTTTTTATGATATTGTATTTTAATTCATAAATTAAATTAAAATAAAATGTAAAACAATTATCTCCTGAATAATAAGCCAATGTGTTCATTACTTGAGCTCAATAGAATCGGATTTCTCAGCATCCAGCAAATGCTGTTAGATTGGCTGAATGCAACGAAAATATATAATGAAAGAAATGATTCTGAGGTTATCATTTCGAATTAATTTTGGCAAGAGAATTCGCATTTAATGGAAATATCCTTAGCTTCTCCTTAGAAAAGAACCAAATTTTCATATACTACTCTTCCTCTCAGTTGATGAAGAATCTTATTCTCAGCTCCACCTTTATGGCCGCAATGGTCAGCTTGAAAAACCTTTTCCCTCTTCCACGGTCCGCAAAATCATTCAACACAATGAGTCTTTTGCTAAATATGATAAACTGAAATCTTTTGGTCCCTCCTTCCATTATCTGGAATCATAATGCGGACGAACCTCAGAAATACCTACCATTCTGCTCGTATTTGGAGATGTCCGGATGTTAACAATTTTCTCGCCTGTATTCTCTCGAAAGCGCGATTTTCTAGCCTCATGGAACCAAAATTATCAGAATTACCTAATTGACCCTACTTAGTTGACTAAAGTATCATTGACAAATTCATATCTCAGCAAAATCGGCAGTATGAGACGTAACATTTTTACATTATTAGACTTATATCTCATCAAACGTCTGAAAAAAAGTATTCCTACAAGAAGCTCAAACCAGCAAATTGCTAATCCGAGGTTCTCAGTTCACTCGACATCAATACATACATTGCAACAGCAACAGATTTCAACTCACCAAACGATCTTTCTAAAAGAATATTTGCTTAATGTGAATGATTACGATCAATTTTAATGTTCGATAGAAGAAAATTCTTCTACATTCAAATATCAATCTTATCTCACAATTCAGTTATTAGCTATTTCGTCTTCTCATTACCACTCCATTCAAGATACTCTTCGTTGCCAAGTCCTCTAAAATTTTCCATAATAATGCTCATTCCATAATTCACCCATAGAATTTTAGCTTGAATGAAGATTTAGCGTTAAAATATTGAATTATGGCGAATAAAAACTGTACCTCATGACAAATTTCAGGGGCATTTATTTAATTCATAACTTAGTCCTTGTCCAAGAATTTTGTATCGTTTTTTTCTTAAAGGCAAACAACTGTATAAATAATTGCCTGAGGTCTCGTGTTTATTGTTAGAGAAATAAAAGTTTCAATATGGAAGCCATAATCTTTGAAAAGGTCCCTTCTCAGCAACATTCTCAGGTTCAAAAGACCAGTAACTCCGTGCACTTCGACGGATTCGTCTCACCTCGCAATCGCCTCAACGTCATCAATATGAACCAAATCGTTTCAAGAAATCCTTCTTTCAATAAAATCAACAAAATCTCATCTCAGCTCTCTCACCTGCAATCCATCGTCAGCAACGTTGAGACTCCAAAGCAAGTTGCAAGCGACAATCAAATCACTCATGCACCATCTAACCCGTTGATATCGAATTCTATAACCGATGAACATCCCGTGCGTTCAGTGAAAAACCAGCCGAGAATATCCAATAATCCGCATTTGCCTTCAGTTTTTTCCACGGACAAAGCGCATGCCATTAAGATAAAGTAAATGCTTCTCAAAACAACCTCATCAACGCAATATTTTTGATAGGAAGCTAATAAAAAACCAGATATTGAGCAATTATGATGAGCTTTCAGTCGAGCAGGAGCCTTTAAGCCTTGATCCTTTCCGGCAATCAACGCCTAACCATAGAAATCGCAGTTCCAAATCATTTTTGTCTCCAACTAGAGTGGTTAGTCCAACTCATATTTCCAGCAATGTCAATTTAGCGCAGAGACCGAGCTTCAATCACATCTATGGCAGATCGGAGAAGGCGATTCGGCCAGCAAACAATACAAGGGAGTCTGCGAGACGGATTCCTACTGAAAATTTGTTCGGATTGAAATCGGAGGAGAGCTATATCAATGCGAGCAACAATAGCGGAATGCAATCATCGAGCAGCAACAGCAAGAAGAAGATAATTATCTTCAAAAAGTTTCTTTCTAAGTCCCCTGAGAACAATATTCCTGTGCTTGATGGGATCACCAATCAGTTATCCAGTGCAATGAAGTTACTGAACAAATTGTCTTCTCCTATGGCCAAGTTGAAGTCGAAAATTTCCTTGAACGAGATGATTACACTGAGAAAAGTTCGCACAACCCAGAGCAACGGGATCATCAAAAGGATGTTGCATGCTCCGAGTCTCAATATCTATGATATTCAGGTACTTGATTAGTGGAAAAAGGTGTTTTAAAGAGAAATAATAACGTCTTTAGGAAGAGCCTATTAAAGGGCCTGAGAGTCTGAAAGAATGGATTAATTTGTGGAAGAAGTCTTTTACTACCAAGGAAAATAAGCATCTCCTGAAAATATTCACTTGCTTTTGGAACTCTCCAGAAGGGAGCGTCTCCGTCTTATTAGAAGCTGCGAACAAGAACAGTCTCCAGGTGACTTGAGTTTCAAAATCATTTATTTACTGATTGAACATCAAATATATAGGACATGTTGGAAATGCATTTCTCACTACCTGAAAGCTGCATCCAGCAGTTAGCGACTAGTCTTATCAATGGCTTGCAAGAAGTCCACACGGTCATGAAAGAATCTCATGGAGCGATTTGTCCAAGTGAAGTTTTTTTCGACTCGCAATTTCAACCAAAAGTAGCTTTTTCATCTGCTGACTCAGTCTAATTGCCACTTTTCGTTTGAATAATAGCTATCTCCTGGCATAAGTCGGCATGCAACTGCTCAAAGCGCGAGTTCGCAGCAATCGAATGAGAAGGAAAGCGATAAAGAAGAGAGCTCAAGCAGAATGCTATATTTCAAGCAAGCTGGGCGTCATGCTGGAGAGCTTCGATCTTGCAGTCCAAAAGTTTCACAGCAAAGTGCGAGATTAGTTCCCAAAAAGCTCCCTCAACAGTTTGCAGCAGATATCTTCGATTTTGGGTATCTGTTGCTCACATGCGCATTGGGAAGCCTTGAATTTTACGATTCAACCGGCTTTTTGAACCCAGAAAATTTGAAACAAGTAATTGAACTCTATCTCAATAACCGACGACCAGGCCGGAATGATTGCTGTCTGCTGCACAATGAAGCAGACCTTAGGAAATTCTACTCTGGGCTGAATTCGACGACAAAGCTACGGAACACTGAACGAAAATCTCCCTTGAAAAATAACTTCCAACTGAAATCTCCAACCGCTGATGAAAATAACTCACTGAGCAATAAAAAAGTGCAGGCTCCTTTTTCTTTGTTAGAACTCTTACAGAAAAATAACAGATGCTCTGACAGTTTTATTGATTTCCTTTGCAATTGTTTGAGATTGCAAGGCAGACCTGAAGCAAGGTCGCCGATCAACCATGTATTCCTTAGCACAGAGCATGTGTCATCTGGTCCGCTGATGAAATTATCAGAGCTAATTGCCACGAATCAACGAGATGCAGAGCCTCAAACAAGCGAAAAGCTCAATGAAGAACACTTGGACCGGGTATGTGAGGCGATCAAAATCGTCCTTATGAATGGAGACGCCCACGAGAAAATGCGAAAGTTTGCGAGAGAGAAACTCTATGAGAATCCACAAACAAGAGAGCATCGCAAACTGCAAGACCTTGCGAATGAATTAGGCGTACCTATCAAGAAAGTCCTTGAGAAGTTCCAACAGGAAATTTTCACGGATTTATAATACATTAAAGAAGAACTACGCTAATCACTATACTATTAATATTTTTGTATTGAAGGAATTTTGACGGTCATTTAGAAAGACCAACGCTGCTTTTGAGGCTTACTAGGAGTCTTCGAAGTAGCATTTTTGATCAGCTTACTGAAAGAATCACAAAGAAATGATCTAGAGATGGTGCTGCTGATAGAATCCCTTTATACATGCTTACCTATTTGTATTTACTTTGATTTAACTCTGTTTTTTAGCTATACTTAGCCAGAATACACCTTTAATAGAGACTATGTTAGACAATACACTCTGAATCTAAAATTATTAACTGCTAAGGATGGCACGGACCATTGGGATAGATTTTGGTGGGACTTTCGTGTATGTCTTTAACGTTGTGACATAAAATGCAAAAAAAAAACAATGAGAAAGAGTCAAATACGCATATTTTATTCAGAAACGAGCATATCGATTTGGTCTTTGATCTTATTAAAATTCTCGTACAAGTTATTGAGCTCTTGTTTGTTTAATTGAAATACAACGGAGTTAACTTCGTTCGTGTCCTTCTTCAAGCTGTCAATCTGCACAAAAGCTAAAGGATTCTGTGTTCTTTCTGCCAAATTATTTCCAAGCTCAATATCGATTCTCCAATCCAAGTTTAACAGTTTTTCGCTCTGAACAATATTTTCGCCGAATTTCTCCTGGAAGGCTATTATATCGCATCACCTATGAGACAAATCAAGAGAAAGAGCATATACCTCTCGATTGGTCCTCGATGAGGTCAGTTAATAGGAATTTGAGCTGTTCGTTAAAGCCACCTGGGAACACTGTGTCGATTTTTTTGAAATTCTTTTGAGAACAGAGCTTCAGCAGGTTGATCAGTTCGAGAATGAGCTGTAAGCAGAGTTTAATTCAGAAAATAGCGTGAGGTGTATGTACTTTATGGGTTTGCTTTTCGTCGAGGCCGATGTCTGTGCCTAATCCTTGCAAAATCGTTGTTTTGTATGACTCGTCAAATTTTGCAGTGTAGTTCTTCAGATAAAAGCAGTCCTGAATAAGCTTCTTGACGTACTTCTTGGAAGGAGCCTTTGCAAGTGGCTCGAGAGCAGAAAAATCGACTGAGATTTCTTGTTTGATCATTATACAATAAGTTTATAGTTTTATACTCAAGCAGATCGAGATATCTTAGCTGATATAGATATCTATCTATTTTGGAGAAAAGTAGATGCAACAAACTCTTAGAATTTTATGAACTTCGATTGATTTGGTAGATATCCCAATCTCCTTACTCCGATACTATAACTCATGAACGGCAGGATAGATGAGACATTGCAATTATGACAAAATAATAACA
>ENA-UOTX01001777-UOTX01001777.1-compost-metagenome-genome-assembly--contig:-NODE-1777-length-13546-cov-6.705695_pt1 | contig 13546 bp, 6 predicted proteins | sample MGYA00238143_ERZ746982 | MGnify/ENA primary metagenome ERZ746982 (study PRJEB28758, sample SAMN06268862) | compost metagenome | isolation source: single cell | place: USA: California, Emeryville, Joint... | reverse complement strand
GTTTTCACTTTAGTCGAAGTTGCTGTATTGGTTACGGTTGTGGTCTTGGTAACAGTAGGGGATGTTGGAGTGTGTTGCTTGAATATTTTCTCGAGAAGTTCTTTCACTTTGTCACTCAAGTCCTCCAAATGATCAGACAAATCGAAGTGCTTCTGGCTCTTCTGAACGGCTGAGAATGCAGTTGGTCTTCTCACTGTGACTGCAATGGAGGCCAAACAGACGAGAAGAGCTAATATCATAGTGGTTCTTCTGTTCATCGTGTTAAAGCAATGAGTTTACAATGCTTGTGTGCTTTATGATTTTTCTTTAAGATTATTATATGATTGCACTCCATGAGCATTTATAGGCAAAGCATAAGGATGAATTCGTTACTGATTGAGTCCAAACTAGCCATCTAACCTGATTTTCGTTCTATGAAAGAACGTTATTTAGATTTATTAAACTTGAACCAAAGCCCGTTTTTGATTTAATCAGAACGAGTCTGGTAAAATTAATGTTCTTAAAATATATCAAACCAAATAATCAAGAACCTAATGTAGGATGTTGAGCTAGTTTCTTAGTTTGTCTACTCAGTGAGTTTATAACATCGATATCGTGTTAGATTGCAGCCATCAAGAACTTTTTTCCCTTCCTTAACCACCAGCGAATGAGTTAATTTTTCATATATAAAAGCAGCAAAGTTATAAAATTGCAATAAGGAGTGTGGCATACGATACCCTGACTGAATTGAGTGCTTCTCGTAGATATTACAAAGTCTGGCGCTGCATATTGAGAATTTTGAAACGTTCAATAGGTTCGCATGAGACTTGGAATGAATCAATTTAATTAAAGCCGGGAACGAAACCAAATAAGTTGTTCGAGTATGGAAAATCTCTACTTACTTTTCCTGCTTCGAACTGGCTAGTTTTGGAATGAGCAGAACGTTACAGTCAAATGGTCGAATGTCTATATTCACAGTTGACATGTCTGAAAGAAATGCCTATCAAACAAACTTCCACCTTCATAGTCGAATTGCAGGATCCCAAGGTCGCTGTTTTGTATAGAGCTGGCAACCATAAATATCGAAATAGGGTTCATTACTATAGAAAAAGATGCATTATCCTACTACTGGATTTTAGTATAACATAAGAGTCGGTTAAATTTAAAAAAATTAAAAAATGAACCTGACATATATAATTGCCACGAACCCTTAGGACACCGAAAAACTCGTGCTACGTATTCGATTTGATGATGCGAAGAACGTTTTTTGAAAGACCTAATGTGGTAGAACATTTCTTTTGCTCATGCAGGCCATAGAAATCATTTATACTTTCATAAGCGGTCAGATTCACTAATATTCTGTGACCTCCTCTTCGAGTATGCGATACCCGAAAAAATATTTCTAAGCTCATTGAAAGTGGGAAATTAAAATAGTTTTTCTTCTGAGAAAACCCAAGTTTTTTTTCAAAACTAATATGCCTTGATTACTGGATTTTAGATCTAATGAAGAAAATAGAAGATAAGTTTCCTTGAAATTCGGTTATAACCAAGCTCTAAATTTTGAAAATAAGTCTTAGGGTATCTTATTATCGGCTAGGGAGAACATGTATTAGTTACATTAAGTTCAGGGCTAGCAGATGCTAAGAAAAAATGCCAAGAAATATAATATTGTTTTGATTTAGCCAAACTAAAATCCGTTATGTTATTCAAAAAATTCAATCAAGTCACTCATGCATGAATTTAATAAAAAACGTATGACATTCAAGAGTTGGGCAAACTCAAAACGAATTTAATAAGGAGGATGATGCAATATTACATGAGCTAAACTTGATTCAATCAAAAACGTATCAGTTCATTTCTGCCTATAAATTCCCTCTGAGAACGATCAATTCATATAATCATTTTCGATAAAATATCTAATAATCCAAAAAATCTAAAAACCAACTGCCTTCACAACATGGCTAAAAGAATTACTCTGATATTAGCTCTTCTCTGCTTAACTTCCTTTGCAGTGGCTTTGAGACCAACTTCACTATCTGAACTCGAAAAGAACGAATGGCATTACAATGATGATAATGGCTATGACTTGGACGATTTGTTGCAGTGGTACTGGAATCTTCGTCATGGAGGAAACACACCAGCGACTACAGCAACATCATGGGTAACTAAAACCAAAACTGCGAAGGTGACTACGACCACAACTGATTGGGTGACCAAAACTAAACGCACAACCACCGTCAAGGCAACCACCACCGTGACTCAAACTTCTTTGGCTACAGTGACAGCTACTGAAACCGAAACCAACATAAATTACGTTACATTGACCAACACCGTCACTGAAACCGATGTTGCCACTAACACCGTGCATGAAACAGCCACTGAGACCGAGACTGCAACTGTTACCCAAACCAATGTTGTGACAGAGACTGAGCAAACCACCCTCACTAATACTGTGACCACGACTGAAGTTGAGACACAAACTGAAGTCGATTACGAAACTGAAATCATTACACAAACTGTTACCGAAACCAGCGTCACTACAACGACCACGACTACCACTCCTCCTCCAACCGGCGCAACAGGTGGTGGAATGTTCACAGATAACCCAACTGCTACTGGTCTTGACTACTATTACTATTATTACTAAGTTCGAACTCCCTCAATCCAATCCAATCCAATGCAACAAGAGTCTTTTCACCGATAGATATATGATAAGATAAGTAAGACTCATACAAAAAAAGCCTTCACACACATTTGCTGCCTTCCAAATATTTTTTTGTTGTTGTTCCTTTCCTGAAATGTATTATTATAATTGTGCCGTCCGTCTTTAGATGAGTGAGTGAGTTGTGTTGCTTCGTCGAGTTGACTACTACATCCGTTACATATTGGTTTTTCAAACAGTATCTATCATCTTTAGACCTCAATTCAACAAATTTGTCTTTATTCAAGAAAATAAAATACCTAAACCATTATTCGCTTTGGGAAATATTTCTACACTAACAGAGTTTGAAATAAGGAACGTCGATCCTAGGCATTGGCTTTCATAATGACAAGAGTCAATTTTTACGTCGAATCATGACCTGCGATTAAAGTGAATTAGTGCTTGTTATCTATTTCAAAACGTATTTCGCATCACTCTCTCTAAATAAACCCCCCTAAGTTATTAAATATTCTCATATTAGACGATATAAAGTTCTTTGAGATACAGGAATAATGCGAGATTTGATATGTATCCAAAGACATCGCTCCTTGAGCTGAAATCGCACCCCAGTACTCTAGTTTCACGTTGCCTCCGATATTCTTCTTTCTTAATTTTCCTTAGCTAGTTGCCAGGCTCTATTCTTATGGACCCGATCCAGCTCGATCTCAATGTCTTCAAAGAAAATGTACGGTGATCAATTTGCCTTATCAGCAAGCAACCTATTGCAAAATCTACGCGTAGCATTCTCTTTTCGTTTTCATATTTCACACTCTGATCAATGCTTATATTTAGCATCCTTTTTTTTGATAAGATCCTGCTGATTGTAGTGGTTGCAAACCAAAAGCGAGCTGCTACTTTTTTCAGAGATGCTCCTTCGAGTTTTTTCTGGCCATTTGGATAATTTTCTCCTCGGTTTCTTCTGTAATCTTTTTTTTTTTGCGTCCTCTTCGTTCGACTCCAATTTCATGACCGTTCTTCGTTCAAGACATCCAGTGCTATAGGGCCTGTTGCATCCAAATATAGGACGAGAAATTTTGTTCTATCATCAACGCCGTATTTGTCACTCATCAGAAGTTGATTTTATAGGGGTTTCCAAATTAACTGGCTAATGCTATTTATCTAGCAGTGTTCGAATTATTTGAGCTTAAATGTGAATGAATTTCAAATTTCAAATATGGATTCAGATCCCTCCATTGAGCATTTCAATAGGCTGCAGGTTTTTGAATCTTGATCGTGATCTATCAATCATTTTCACTCTCGATAATTGGTGAGTTAAATAGAAAAACCAGATTTCTTGGAATTTCCAGCCTGAGGGAAGACAAGATTAGAGCTTTTATAGAATCCGCATGAATGCTTTTGGGATTGATACAATACCCAGAGCTCTTAAATTTACCTCATAAACTGAAACAAAGTACATTTTATTTCAAGATCTCCTCCATATTATTCAAAAAAGAGCCACAGAGAGTTTTATCATTTCCTTGTAAACGAACTGCTTGTAGAATTCATAAATTGTAATGCAAGTATTATTTGTTCGCTTGTTATGAACCAAGAAAATTTTTTTCAGATTCGGAGATTTTCTAAACATTAGACATATTAATGCCGATGAAATTAACGCAAAGATCGCTAGACCACTCACGATTATAATGTTGTTGTAGATTTAAAGCCAAGTGTAGAATACCATTCAAATCGTTTCCTCATATCAAAATACGAAAACGACAGGTCTATTGATTTCTTGAATCCTTGTAGGAATTGAACTAGTGAAATTCGAAATCTACAAGAGATCAAGAAGCGTCAAGTTCATTGCATATTGATTATCTTAAAAAAGGATGAGACTGAGCAATTGATGAGCTCAGCATCATACGAAAAATTTGAAATAGCAGTTCTAATCAAATTTGATCAGGTTATAACCCGCTCACTTTCATAATGCAAACAGAGGTATGAATGATGATTTTATTAATTGTTGATCACCATATGATTCTTCCCTATCATTTTGAACCGTCCTAGATAGCTGCATACGGTGCAATCTGTGTGGAGATATGTTGTTGGCGGCGGCATCTAATGATACAGCAGCAACAGTATTGGACTTGAAGACAGGAAAACCGTTTGTTCAGAAAGGACTTCAGATAGAGGTAAATAGTTTCTTCGAATTAATTTGAATAAAGGCCAGTTAACAATTAGAACCTACTGAGTCTGTTTGTTTCATCTAACCGAATGATTAAAGCAACTACAGAACACTTTTGAACCAGCACTTCTACATAGAATTAATTGAAGTAGCTGGCCTCAATCCCCATTGCACTTAAAATTCTCATATTCATAAATTGTTGCGATTTTATTCAAAGACATCAATCACAAGAATCAGGAAATTTGTAAAACAAAATTAAGATGAAAGGTCATTCAAACATTACTAAGCCTCAAAATAAAGCACAAGACACAATATATTGACAATGAAGGCATAGCAAATCTAGTTCTCATACTTTTTCATTTCAAATTACTATCTATTTTCTCTAAGAAAATAAACTGTTTCCTGAGATTACAAGGATTTTCTAATATCAAGATTAATTTGATAACCAAATAAAAAAGTTTTTAATTTCCCATTCAACTCAAAAAGCAAAGATAATGATTAGAAAATCACAAAATAAAGGATCTGAAGAATCAAAACCGAGTAGAAGTGACCCTCTCTTTGACTCTTCACTCAAAGAGACTTTACAACCTGCAGGTAATTCGTATCACTAAGCTCCTCAGCTCTTCTATTTTTTTAAACTCTTGTTGACTTGAATATTCCAACTTCCTCAAAATTTTTGATGCTTCAAATGACTGTCTCGGATAGGACATACACATTCACAGTTACTTGCCTGGTGCTCAGCGCAGAGTAACGGCATCCGAGTTGTTGATTTTGTAGCAAAAAATAACGACACTGTCTTCGAAGGACCCAAACTCCAAACTCCTGAAAATAGTAGTTTAAGTCTTTTAACTTGATTTAATATATCAATAATGGTTTTATACTTAATAAAGATTCTTATTCCTATTGGCCACTTATAAAGGAAATCGCAGATTCTAAACTACTTGTTTCTCTGCAACATTGCATTAAAGGAAGTGCTAAAATGGAAATATTAGATATTTCACGAAGAGAGACTGTGAGAAAAGTTTATTCTTTTGAAGAAGCTAGAGAAGGTGACTTTTTCTTCACATGTCCTCTAGCTCCTTACTCTATAAGCGTTCCCTGATCGCTTTTTTCAATGATTAGAATACTCGTTTGTTCTCCCACATCATTAATGTTTAATTTCGTTCTCGTTCTTTAGTAACGGGGCATGGCGATGTGGCATATAATCACAGAAGAAGCATCCTTGCTGCATTGTGCGTGAAGAATAAAATAGATTACCATCTGTTTAAGATTGATACTCACACCTGGAAGGTTGACAACGTCGCCAAGCTGTGCCGAAAAACCAAATGGCATCCCCAATATAGCGAGTTGTTTAGTAAGTAAATCTTTTCTGGTTACACTGAGAAAAGAGAGTATTCTTATCTAATGACTGCTGCCAAAATTCATGATTCTAACTATTTTTCTCTAGGAAATGTTGTATCCGGTCTTGATTTTGATCCAAGCGGAGACTCTATCGCAACTACAGATGGATATGGCAATTGCTTAATTTCAAATGTAGACACTAACCATTGTACCTTTCACCTCAAACTAACTGAAAGTAGCTATTGGGGTAACTTGACTTACTAATTTCTAGACTCTTTCGGATTGTCTTCTCTCTCTCCTCTTTCGATCTTTCATGAGTTGTCTTTATTCTCTAGAGTTATTTCATCGAAATGAAGACCTTTCTTACAATTTTTCAATTAGATTTTGTCGCTCGTTGTCGATGGAGCACCAATTTTGGCGAGCCTATACTCTTCATCAAATATGAGTTGAAGTATTTAAATATCCTTGATGTTGAGAAGAAAGTCCTTACTTTAACGAGCCCCCTTGAACTCGAAAAAATCAGTACTTGCTGCCTAAGCATTTTATCATTTTGCTTGTACTTTCTTTAACCTCGACTATTCCCGGAACTTTCGCTCTTCATTCATCATAAGATATAAGACTCACTCAAATAAATATATATAGATTTTACCCATTGGATTGACGTTTGTCCGAATGATGGAAATTTGCTTGCATCAGTCGGGTATGACAGCAATGTCAAAATTTATGATCGGCGAGTGTCGAAGTTTATTATAACTCTTGAAGCAGTCCATAGAGGTAAGAAATAATACTTTAATTTATTTACCTTTGGGTTGATTTGTCTTCATTTTAGGTCCAATTAACTGTGTGCGATGGAATCCTAACGGAAATCTGCTGGCGAGTGCTGGTCATGACCATAAAGCAAGAGTGTCAGAATTAAAGACAGGAAAGGTCATTTACACTGGAAGTACTCCTGATGGAGGTAGTTTGGTTTTTCTTTTGTTAATTCTCATCATGTTTATTATTATTAGAGTGTGCTCGGTCTGTTTGTTTCATCTAAGCAAACACTCAAGAAAGCAATTCAGAGAAACGGCATAAGAGGTAGTACGCAACCAGTTGATATTATTGAATGGATTGTTAAGATGACAATATACACATAATTAGTATCTATAACTACACTTCTATATATCGCTGTGAATTTATCTGCGTTGAGATTACAACAGGTTATTGAATATTAGTCGGATTATCATACTTTAGAAAAGCAATATCAATGTTCAATTTTCTTCATTAGTTTTTGACAGAAAACTTCGGTTGAAGGTAAAGAGTATGATTTAGTCTAGGAATAGCCCGTGAAGTCCCACTTTTACGTGTCTATCAACCTTCTGAAATCTTTTTAAATTCGCTACAAATAATTTAATAACAGATTTTCACAAGTGCCCTTATGTTCTAATTCGAAGGAATTTGATTAATTACAATTATGAATAACCAAAATATTTCATATCTGACTCAAAATTGATGCAGAAATCAACCATCATCGCCAATCAAGAGCTCGAACATTCGAAGCACGGTAACATTTATTCAACAATTGATTTTCCCCTCAAGGAAGGTCTAAAGCCCATGCGTAATCTGCGCTAAGACATATGATCTTGATCTTTTACTCGAATACTTTGCTCTCCTTCCATATAACATGAAAGCCTTTCTCCTTTTCTCTTAAGGCACAACTGATTGAATCTGAATAGATCATGAACGCTCACAGCTGCTTGCCTCATGCTCAGCTTGGGATAACGTAATCAGGATTTACGATTTTGAGACTAAAGAGAAATATGCCAATTTTTTCGGTGTTCAATTAAAAACCACAAACCGTATACGACTAGTTTTGAATTGACATTGGCTTAAATATTTATTGGTTTAGAGTATTTCAGTTGGACTCATGTTAAGGAAATCGCAAACACAAAATTGTTGGTTTCACTTTATCACCAGTATTCAGCTGCTGCGAATATGGAAATTATCGACTTATCTCAAAAAGGACAAGTGAGGAAATTATACTCTTTTGAGGAAGTTCGTGGCGGTATTGATTCAGATGTTCAATTATTTTTTATTCATAATGTCATCTTAAAATTTCTCTTCGTTTGCATCTTACTACTTTTTCCTTTAGTGACGGGGGAAGGTGATGTGACATATAACCCGCGAAGAAGCCTTCTCGGCGCAATTTGCGTTGGAAATAAGATAGTTTATCACTTGTTTATGATCGATGGACGCTTCTCAAAGGTCGAAGAGGCCGTCATGCTGTACCGAAAGTCTAAATGGCTTCCGCAATATTCTTCTTCTCAAGGTAAATTAACAATTCGCTTGAATTACTATCAAGTCGTATGGCTTTTCATAAAGTAAATAATTTCGGCATTACAGTTTGGTTTCATTTGTTGATGAATACTCTGACCTCTTTTCATTCAATTCTTATTAGACAATTTTATTGCTGCCTTTGATTTTGATCCAAATGGAGAGATCGTGGCCACAATTGATCGATATGGCGCTTGTTTAATCTCAGATATTGACATAAATAATTGTAAGTTCCACATGAACTTGGAAATGAGCAATAACTTTCAAGGTAATTTATTATTTTTTTTCTCTCCAAGATATATTGGAAATGTATAATTTTGTAAAGACAAAACTGGTCGCTGTAGATGGAGTTCGAATACAGGAGAGCCTCTCCTCTATCTCAAATATGATCTAAAACAACTTAATATTCTCGACGTAGAGAAGAAAGTTTTCAATTTAAAGAGTCCCATTCAGCTCGAAGAAGACGGTAAGTTCCTCTTCTATATTTGGAATTCTATACTTAAGCTTCTTCAGTCATCGCATTTTGAGTTGGTGCTCCATCTGTTTTGTAGATATGACTCTTTCTCTTATTTACTTGTTAAAATTACTCATGTTGTTCATATTGGGACTGCAAGACATCGCCTACACGAGCTGGATTGATGTATGTCCTAATAACGGAAGTTTATTGGCAACAGCTGGAGAGGACCAAAATATAAAGATTTATGATCGACGTGAAGCAAAAATTGCCAAAATCTTTGATAAAATACATTCCCGTAAAATCATCATGCAATTGCTAAGTCAGTTCAATTTTTGAAAAAATTAGAAGGGATTTCTTGTTTGCGATGGAATCCGAATGGAAATTTGCTAGCGAGTGCCTCGTACGATGGTACATCCAAAGTGCTGGATTTTCGGACTGGAAAGATCATTCATACAGGGGGCGCGTCAGCAGAAAGTCAATAATTCTTGCGTTTCGTTCATTCTCATCATTCTGTGATAATGAATAGAGAGCGTCATGTCTGTCTGCTTCATTTGAATAAACATTCAATTAGAGAGAATAAATGATGATGACGTTTAAAGTCGATAAAATATAGTGAGCTAGGCTTGACATTTATGATTGCCCTGCTTAATTTCATGATCTCTGAACTACTTAAGAAATATATCGGGGCAAATTTGAATGCGCATAATCCAAATGAAGGTGTCTAGAGGGGAAAAAGAGATTCGAGGGTATGACATATTGTTAAAGATTTATTTCATATCAAAACAGGCCCAAATAATTCAAAAAATTATTATTATCTGTCACCGTTTTTGGGTTTTGAGAAGAGAAAAAATAAAGAGCATGCTAGATACTGGCGCCAGTTCTGACAGAAAACGAACCTTTAGGATGAAGAATTCTTTGCGATTTTAGAGTAAGCTAGGGATTTTACAAAATATGAAGATGATAATGAGAGCATTATAAACTAAAACCAAAGACTTTAGTTGGCAAACAGGAAAGCATTTATACAGGCTATAAAAAAGCAGATAGACTACTTTTGAAAGGTAGTTGAGAAGTAATTCCTCAAACAATCGATTTTGCAGCAACTTCACGTAAAAAATCAAAATAAAATTATGATATATCAAAAATCGGCGCGGCTTCTGTCTTCACCATTCTTCGCGAATCATCATTATTACTACTACTGCTTTTCCTTCTTCCTTTCTTCATAAATATTGCAGATGACATCCTCGAAGGTATCTGCAAATCTATTGATGCCTGATTCAACGGCAGTATCGCCTTGTCTTGCACTTGTCCTCTCGAATATGACTTTTCTTCCTCTTCCTCCTCAGGTTCTTGCGATTCTCTTTGAGGATACTTCCATTCAATCAATTGCCTTCCGCCATGACGCGGAGTCGATTCTAACCGAGAGACAAACACTTTCGATATATGATTTTTTATCACAGTTTTTCTTATCCATCGTCTCTGTCGAGAGGTAGACTTTAGAGCTTGATCTCTTTTTTTCAGTTCATTTTCATATTCTTCAGTATTTCTCAGCCTTATCACAAGAGTTAATGATTTATTAGTTTCACTAACTAAACTATGTTTACCTATCTGGAAGATCGATACGAATGGCATTTCTTCTGTGGTATCGGTCAACATGAGATGGATGAGTTCTGTGATACGCTTTAAGTGATCGTAGAGTTTCCTGTAGAATCTTTTTTTGGTTCCTTTCATCTTGTATTTTTTGAATTATCCTTCTGATCCTTAAGAAGATCAGTCCACCCAAGTTTAGTAGGATATAACACCCGGGAATCAAAGCGGTGATCACTATCATCACATTGCATGCATATTTGATTCCATAATGGTCCGTGGAGAGTCTAATGAATGCTAGAGTGAGAGTGATCAAATAAGCCCCACAGCATAAGTTTTCAGCGATATAGAGGTACTTGCAGGGGTAAGGCGCTTTTTTTTTCAGGAGGTAGAAATACGCTTGAATAAGCCACATGAAAAGAACCCCTTTAAAGATCGGCGAGACATTGATAATCGAATTGATGACGTAAATTGTGACTTTAAAGAGGATTATCACAACTCCCCAGTAGTATGAGTTTTCGAAGTAGCTATTGTAAAGTGACCCGAAGACAATCCTCAATGATTCTGAGACATGCAGTCTCTTTTTGATTTTGTACAGGATTAGGAAGATGCCAAGTGGGATGAGGAACGCCCAGAACGTCAATGCAGGGATAACTACGACCTTTTTGAAGAAATTGTATTTGTCGGTATCACATTGGATTGAGTTGTGAGCCTTGATGAACATGGCGTTGATGAATGGGTCGAGCTGAGAGCAAGTCAGATACTTGCAAAGGACGCCGACAATGCTGGGTTGTTCAAGCAAAATTAAGATGACGGTGACTAGTCCCACCCTCTGCAGTGACTTTTTCCGACCAAACCCATCTGGATCTCTATAGATGAGATTTCTGAAAAGCTCGAAGATGGCCACGAGTAATATCTTTACCACGGGAGAAAGAACATAGAGTAGCACTCGGAATTGCAATGCCTTGAATGGATCGGAGATGTAGAGTAGGTACAAGCATTGAAGGGAAAATACGACTTGAGTGTATGGATTTCCCACGGGGTTTGTGACTTTCAATAGCGATGATACCGTGCTTTCGTCTATGTTTGCAACGACATTTATAATTTGCAAATAGGTTGTGAGGATAACCAAAAACTGACCCGGTCGGATTGTATTCACTCTCCCCCGCTCTTGATATTGAGCATGAATGCTTTTGTTTTCTCTGTATGTAATGATAGACATCACGATTTGATAAACGATTGAAGCAGCCAGCAGGAAGCTTGCCACGGCGATAAGCGCGCTTTTCTTTGAACACAAAACGCAGGTTCCCGTGCCCGCGTACATGAAATACCCTTTCTCTAGATTGCATTGAAGACAAAGAGGTCCTGTGAATGGGTCTGCGCAAGTATTGTTGCCCTTGCATCTGCTTCCGCTGTCATTGCAATTTATCATACGTACACTGGTTGACGAAACATTGCTTTTATAGAATCCTGGCTTAATAATGATATTTGACCCTCCCTTACAGATGGCTCCACCGGGGCATTCAGAGCATCTTGTGCCATTTGGAGTGAGTGAGTAGGTCCCAGGGCTGCAGTACACACACTCATGGTCCTTGGTGTTGTTTATTTCACCAGACAGGCAGCTTCGAAGCCGAATGGAGAATTGCTGAAACTGGGTATACACGCGAGAATTATATGTCGCATTCACAAGTATCAATTCACCAGCAAGTCCTCGAAGGGTTACAGTGCTTGCAACATCCTTGCAAACCGAGTGCGAGCAGTTGGTGCTCAAATAGGTTCGATTTTCTCCATCTCTTGAAATGAAAACCAGAACGAGATCAGGGCTATTAGACTCATCGTACACGGTCTGGAGTCCTTGTGATCCATTAGAGACGAGAGTCATTGTAATCTGGTACTCTGAGAGGGAGTATGATGTCAGGTTAGGAACAATGGGGTTATATGGAGGCGTGTCTTCGTATTCTAAAGCGATTGATGAGCCGTCGTATAGTGAAGTAAATTCGACAAGAAGATTGGCAGGTGCGACTGAGGCGACCGTACCAAGCGGAGAGGCAATGATATTTTCGGCGCTAAAATACGTTAGATTGAGTTGATCGGAGACACTGTAGATGATAGGACCGGCCAGTTTCGCCCACACGCGGTCGAAAAGGTTATTTTGGATTGAAGTTATGGGCTTGACGATGTAGAATGCTCCTCCCCTTGAATAAGCGAGTATATTTTCGAGAATATTAGAAACAAAATCGAGGGAAAGTGTGTCATTAGGAGTCCTTTCATAAATAATTCCTCCATTTTCGACGGTAATATTTCGAAGCGTGCTTTCGTAAATCCTGAGCGTTCCCAACGGAGTTTGCTAAGGAGTATCTAGTTGCCGACTTAAGGAGTTAAACATGATCGCATTTTGATTAGGCGAGAATAAGTAAGCAACGCCACCATCGTCTTCACACACGACATCTGAGAGAGTCAGATTCATGAGCGTAAGGTTGAATAGTTCGGTTACACCGTCTGCATATATGACTCCGCCATTTCGAGTTCCAGAAATTCCTGTTGCAATATCATTCCTTGAAATAACCCTAAAATATGGCTCTGACGTCAGAGTCGACAGATGGTGCTTCTGAAGAAGGTACTGAGCGAATATCAGACCGCCATTGCCATTGCAACTAATGGCGGCAAAATGGTTATCCTCAGTCTTAAGAAATATCCCTCTTGACTCGCTAATCCAATGAAGAAATGTCCCGTAGGCGGAAGAAATGTACTTAAACGAATTTCTTGTCACTTTGAAAGTTGGGTTTCGTGTGTAAGTGTTATCTATGAGCGCATTCCCTGTAATATTTGGGGCTAAATCATTCGAGGGGTTAAGTATCGCTCCAGGTCCAAATGCCTTAATGAAGGAAAACTGGCAATTAGAAATAAAGGCCACAGAATCGTACATTGACTCTATTGCGCTTATTATCAATCCAGTTGATCCTGTAAGCCTAGTGAAAGTGCAGTTATTCATGATTATCGCAAAGCCAATTTCTTCAGGACCTCTCGCCAGACCCCTTCCTAGACGGCT
>ENA-UOTX01001776-UOTX01001776.1-compost-metagenome-genome-assembly--contig:-NODE-1776-length-13548-cov-5.608047_pt1 | contig 13548 bp, 6 predicted proteins | sample MGYA00238143_ERZ746982 | MGnify/ENA primary metagenome ERZ746982 (study PRJEB28758, sample SAMN06268862) | compost metagenome | isolation source: single cell | place: USA: California, Emeryville, Joint... | reverse complement strand
CAATAATTTTGAAACACATCGGTTTGTCCATACGTCTCCCTCTTCGCTTTGCTTTAATTTGTCCCAACAATATCTTCTCACAACAAACTTCAGATAAGCGCTTTTTATGGACGATCGTCATAATGAAGAAAACAAACTAAGTAGAGAGGCGGCTGACAAACTTATATCAATTTTCCAAATTCCCCATCCTGATCGCTCATTTGAGGAACATCAAGAAGCCTTTTCCATCCTGCGAGAGCTCGAGTTTTTCCGTTCCAGATTTTCGGAAGATTTAAAGCGGGAACAGTTCTTAGAAAAATGTGCAGTTGCGATGAAACTCGAATTCTTTCCTCCTGGTTCTGCGATATATCACTACGGGGAGACTTCTAATAAAATCTATATTGTTGTCAAAGGCAGAATACGACGATATGTTAAACGCGCAATTGAGATGGCATTCGATGATTCACCAAAAAAATACTCTCAGCTCAAAGACTTCAATCAGTCCATTCTACTCTCTTCCCCAGCAAATTCAGAACTCGTCAAGAGCGATGCATTCCAACACAGTGTAGTGCAAGTTGAAAACCACTCTTCTCCATCACGCAAATCAATCTCACCAGTTATTTCTAAATGTAATTCTCCTATGATGGGAATACAGACGCCCATAGCTTTCCAAGATTACACTCCTCAAACGAACAAAGGAGTATCTCCCCTCAGTCGTAAACTTAAGTTCGGATCACGGCAACAAACGATGGGAGAGTCCACAAACCCTCATTCTGGGCACAGACTTAATAAAAGATGGTCAATCAGTCAAAATGATTCCCCTTCGAACTCGTCCCCCAAAAAGAAAATGAAAGGCGTCTTGTTCAAAAGCAAGACAAACCAAATCAGTTTATTTTCTCAAGCCGTTGATCAACTGCAAGCCGAAACCAGTCCGACACTCCAAGTCGCACCTCTTGGTCAATTACTGGAGTTGACTCCGTTATCCTTAGACACAACTTTCACCTTACAGCTGGACCAAGAAGACAATTTTAAGAAATATCGGAACTACGTCTTTGAGGAACGACCCGTATTCGAAAGGTTTGTGGAGCATAAGCATAAGTATTTTATAGCTGGAGAATTTGCCTTTGCACATAGAAGAACTTATCATCCAGGGGAATCCTTTGGAGAGATGGGAGTCACCTTTGACTCTCAGCGTATCGCATCTCTTGTCACAGAAACCAGCGCTTGCGTACTTTCGATTGATAAGACAGCTTTCAAACGCATTTCTTCCGAAGAAATAAAATACCATAAAGACAAAGTACAGTTTTTGCAAAGTCTTTTCCCGACTTTCCCTCCAAAAAATGTTTCAGATTTTGCTTCATATTTTCAGCGCAAAGTCGTCTACCAGAACTCTGCTATCTACAAGCAAGGTAATTCTGCAGATTCGCTCTATTTAATCCGAGACGGAGAAATCGTCTTCTCTAGAAGAGAAACAATTATTGAAGAGAGCAAGGAGAAGCCAACACCCCGAGGAACTTCAAAGGCAGTAGAAAGAACATTAAATATAGCTACACTGACGACTAAGCAATTCTTTGGAGAGGAAGTGTTGGTCAAAAAAACTCCAAAAAGAGTGTTCACAGCTACCGTTGCAGGGCATCGCTGCATCATTTTGAAAATTTCAAAGAAAAATTTGTGGATGCTTAGAGACCTCTATCCTGGGATCGTAAAGCAGATAGAAGCCGAATGCCAAGCAAAATCACAATGGAGATCTGATAGGATCAACATTCTTGTAGAGAAAGCTCGTGCCGCAACCATCTCCAAACCTTTGAAGCTTGAAGTGAATAACAATTCAATGACTCAGAAAATCGATGAGATAGTTAATGAAAAAGTTGTTGCTGCAAATGCTGAAGACGAATTTCGAGATGTGATTGAGAACGAGCAAGGCTTTCCCAGGTTTACAAGTAAAAAGCTGAACTATAAAGAGTTGAGTCCGGAAGAGCAAGACCAACTCGAACGGTTGGCAGATGTCAAACTCAGAGTATCACACGATCAACTGAAGGCCAAAAATAAGTACGAACTGTATCATGCTTCTCCGATACAACGGACTCAAGAGCCGTTCTCAATCTGGAAGATGAATCTCAAAAAGCGGGGGATTTATCATCCTGTGGTCAGATCGCTGCTGAAATATAGATATGGTGATGAGGAAGCAGGTATTAAGCAAGAGCCTATAAAAAGGGAGAACAGAAATAGTGTCTCTCTGAAAAGTTTGAATAACAGTGTCAGTCGTATCATCCAAAAGCGATCTCCTCAAGGGCATGAGCACTCATCTGTTAAGAGCATTCCATCATTTGTTGACAGTTCAAAAATGCTATCGAACTTGAACCAAAGCGTCATTAATGAATCTGGAATGAAAAATCCTATACTTGCGAACATATCGTTACCTGAGATAAAAATCGAACGCTCTTTGAATCCGAGCAGAAGGGAAAGCGTGGTTGGCAGTGGTTCACATGTGAAGTATCGCTCAGAGGTCAGTAGTATGCTTAATCGAGAAGGAATGAGAACGATTGATACATCAGCAGTGCCATCAATAGATTTGAGTAAAATGTATGAACAAGAGAGACAAGGAAGAAAAAGAAGTAGCGTTTCAAGTTCAAAATTGTTGTCTCTGGTTCCGTCGAAGACCAATTCTCCTGTCCCCGAGCGCAAGAGCAATGCTACGATTCTTGATCTAGCGCCTGTGAAGAGAGGCAGCATACCTTCCTTGCATACTAGTACTCAAATTAACCTGGATGAGAGTATATCGATACCATATCATTACAAAAGCAGTTATCAAAAGAAAAAGAACCATATATTAGCTCCCTTTTTTGGAGAGAACCATCTCAGCTAAATTTGGGAGTATTTTATTTTCAATTCAATTTCGTGTAAATAAGTCGATTCTTTGGGATGCCTCTTAGTTTAAATCTCTTTTTTTTGTTATCATCCCTGTTAATCAGTCTAATAAAATATTAGTGATTTTTTTTTTTCATTTCCACTTTGATACAGACAGTTATCACAATTGCAAGGCTAAAAAAACTAAATAATCGGCACTTTTAGAAACAACATTCATTTGGTGCGCCACGAAATCATACTCTTGCTCTTCCGAACAGGAATTCAATGAAAGAAAGGAATCATTTGATTGAAAACGTTCGACTACAACAGGAAAATAATAGGTCCCTCGTTAATGAAATTAACGAGATTGGCATTATTCTACAATATCAAATAATGCTTAAATCTTAGAATCCCAGCTATAAAACTTCGAAATGTGAAGAACCAGGTCGAAAAATCTATCTATATTTAACCAATAAATCCCAACTTTATCATTATTGAATGATTGTATAAGGCAATTAGTCTTATGTCATATAACTCGACATCGAATGACTTCTAAATTTGACTAACATTTTGAGTGTGGAAAAAAAGGCAATAATGGAACACCTACGAACACATATGCTTGCTATACATTACTGATTCATGAAAAATTAATCAACTATTTTTAACACTCTGTTTTCAAATTTAAATCTCATTATAAACTAGTTATAAGGGGGGTTTTATAACAGTGCAAAAAACTTACATATCTTTAAATTACTCAAAAACCGGACAACATCAATGCCACCAAAAAAGAAAGTACAAGCTAAATCCGTAGGCAAGGACGAAGACCACTCTGAAGAAGAAGAACAAACAACCAAAACCAGGGGTAGAGGCAAGTCAAAGGATGACTCCAAAGACGATGCCCCTGAGACCAGAAGATCAGGTCGTATTGCTAAAGCCCAATCAGAAGCTAAGAACGGCAAAAAGAAAGCTGCAAACAGTCCTGATGATGAAACCCACAAAAAGAAAGCTGGCAAAAAAGTAAAAGGAGGAAAGAAGAAAGCGGAAGAGTCGGAAGAGGAAGAAGAGGAAGATGACGAGATGGATGAAGAGGACGACAAGAAGGGCTCTAAAAAAGAACCCGCAAAAATGGTCAAAGCAATCACTAAAGGAGGAGTTGCTGTTGATAACCTTTGCGATTTGAAGAGCAAGGCTCACGTTTACGTCGATGGCGGAAAAGTATATTCTGCCACTTTGAACCAAAGCAACATCAAGAAGAATGCCAATAAGGTATCTTTTGCTTTCTTGAGATGTCATTAATAATCTTGGGATAGTTTTACATTGTTCAATTATTGCAATCGGACACCGATAACAGTAAAATCATTATTCTTTAAGATATACTAACGAAAATTAGCCAAATTCTGGGTGTTCAATCGATGGGGAAGAGTGGGAGCTGATGGACAACAAGCAACCAAGGTAATATTCAATGTTTAGTGTAGATTTCTGACCATCTCTCATTATAGGGACCTTTCAAGAATCTTGCAGCAGCCCAAGCTGAATACGAATCTAAGATCTATGATAAGACAGTGAAGGGAGATTATAAGAAACTCGATATTGTTTATGACGACGATGCGACTGCCAAAGATGATAAAGACGAAGATAAATCCCCAGCCAAAACAAAAGCAAAGCCAAAAGGCAAAGCGGCCTCTAAGAAGAAGAAAGCTGATGAAGAGGAGGAAGAGGACGAAGAAGAAGACGAAGAGAAAGACGGAGATGATGACAAAGAGGAAGAAAAGAATGGCAAGAAGGATGAAAAAGAGCCAGCGAAATTAGTTAAGGCTGTCGTTAAGGGAGGAGCAGCCGTAGACCCTCTTTGCAGAATGAAAGATAAGGTTCATGTCTATAGTGGTGCACCTGGAAACAAGATCTATGCTGCCACATTGAATCAAAGTGACGTCAAGCACAATAATAATAAGTTCTATATTGTGCAACTTCTGCAATCTGATACAAATAAAGGTGACGACATTGTTTTTAGAGATAGCTTGAAATTCATTTACTTTAGACCAATTCTGGGTATTCAATCGATGGGGAAGAGTAGGAGCAGATGGTCAACAAGCAACTAAGGTTCTTAATACATTAAATTGTATAAAAGGCGAGTGATTTCTCTTTGTAGGGTCCTTTCAATTTACAAGCCGCCGTTGCCGAGTATGAAGCTAAAATTTACGACAAGACTCAAAAAGGAGATTACATCATGCTAGCGATTGCTTATGATAACGATGATAATGCTGGTAAGACATTTTTGTATGTAGCAGAATTCACAATATGAAACAGAAGAGGCAAAAGAACGTCTTGAGAAGGATTCTTCAGCTAGCAAGCTTCCCACGCAAGTGAAGGACCTTGTTCAACTCATTTTCGATTTGAAGATGATGAACAATGCAATGAAAGAAATCGGTTACGATGCCAAGAAGCTTCCTTTGGGTAAGCTCGCCAAAACTACTATCAAGGCCGGCTACGATGTTCTCAAGAGAATTTCTGCTGCAATCTCTAACAAGAAGAGCAGAAGCCACCTTGAAGATTTGTCCTCTGAGTTTTATTCACTTATCCCACACGATATCGGATTTAAGTAACAATTCTTGATCTTTCAGAGTACTAAACCAAATGCAGAAAAATGAGCACGATGACTATTGACGACGAAAAGACCGTTAAAGCTAAGCTCGAAATGCTTCAATCACTTGAAGAAATGCAAATCGCCACCAAAATTCTCGAAGAGGCCAAAGAAGCTTCTAATGTTCTCGATAGCAACTACGCTAAACTCAAGTGCGAGATCAAGCCTTTACCAAAAGACGTAACGAAGGGCTTTTTTATTCGATGTTAAAGTAGTATTATCATTATTAGAGCAAAGACTACAAGCTATTGTTGGACTATGTCAAGAACGGACACGCTAGAACTCATACTCAATGGAGGCTCGATGTCCAAGAAATCTTCGAAATCGACAAAGAAGAAGACAGAGCCAGATTCAAGAAGGACATTGGCAACCGAATGCTGCTTTGGCACGGTTCTCGTTTGACCAACTTCGTCGGTATCCTTTCACAAGGTCTGAGAATCGCCCCTCCAGAAGCTCCAGTCACTGGTTACATGTTCGGTAAGGGAGTCTACTTTGCCGATATGGTCTCGAAGAGTGCTCAATATTGCTTCACAACTCGTGAAAACAACACCGGTCTCATGCTGCTTTGTGATGTCGCCTTGGGAGAAATGAATGAACTGTACTACTCAGACTACTATGCTGACCAACTCTTGACTGGCACAAACAAGAAAAGGTACCTTGAAGTCATCACAAAGTAGTTAATTGAAAAAATAGTACGAAAGGCTGTGGTAAAACCGGCCCTCTTCCTGAATCATACGTTACAATGGATGACGGAGTCATAGTCCCCGTGGGAGAAGGAAAGGACACAGGAATCGCTCAGGTAATTTTATTTTTTGGTCGTTTCAGGATATTAACTCGGAATGTTAATATAGGGAGCATTGATGTATAACGAATACATCGTATACGATGTCGCCCAGATCCGCTTGAGATATCTTCTTAGAATAAAGTTCAATTATAATAACTAAGAACGCTCTCGTACATCCATGATAAGGATATCTATTAGACAAAAATCTAAGATTGATATGACATTTCTATAGTAGTGATTAAACAAGCAACGCGTTCTACATGAAAATAGAGTATATTTATTTATTGCAACAAACTCTGAAATTGAAAATAAAGGAAACCTATTAAAATAAAATGAGTGATGATTGATTGGCTGGAATAGATGAGTTATTTTGAAAAAATTTTTAAAAATATTGGAGTAGCGGGGCATCGATCCCCGTGCCTGTCGCATGCTAAGCGACCGCTCTACCATTTGAGCTACTACCCCGATCTGATTACGTCTCGCAGTACAGTGTTGAAAAGTCATCTAAATCTTACTCCAGTTCACATAGAGCCTATGAATCAGAGCAGAATGATTATTATTAGAGAGAAGCAATATTCAATACATGGTCGATTTAGGTTGCTCCCTTGGTAGCTTTCAAGATGTTATATCATTTATTCAAGGAATTGAAATCCATCCCAAATTATCAAGAGGACTAACAAAAGCTTCTCCTAGACCTTAGAAATGAAATAAAGGACATAAAATTGAAAAGGATTTCGAAGTGAATTGAAGCAAAGTAATGATGCTTTTTAACAAGATCCATATGATCCAAAGAAAGAACATGCCGGCTATTTTTTCAAAAGATGGTCACAGCCTATCCAATATTTTTTATGCAATAAATTTAGTACTGCGAACTTACTATTTCCAATTTAATTTCTCGACTTAAATCATAATATTTGGTGATCGTCTCCTATTTTTGCCATGCAGACCCAGATAGACAAAGGTCAGCAAACGCCCACCGATGAAGTTCAAAAAGGAAACTCTTCAAGCCAACAACTAAGAATACTCTCAAGGTTCATTATCAAAGAAAAACTTGGATCCGGCTCATTCGGACATATTTATAAAGCTTTCGATCAAGAAAGAAACGAATTTGTAGCTCTTAAGATAGAGCCACATTCACACTCAAACAATCTGACACTCAATCGGGAAGCAAAAATATTAAACGAACTCGAAGGAGGGACTGGATTGCCCAGCATTTATTATTATTCCAAAGAAGACAATTACTCTTTGCTCGCGATGACACTACTCGGCAACAATCTTGAGAAATTATTCAAATCCTGTTCGAGAAAATTTAGTCTTCAGACGGTGCTCATGCTGGCGGACCAGATGATCCGCAGAATCGAGTATATTCACTCAAAAGGGTATCTGCATCGTGACATAAAGCCCGAAAATTTTGTCATGGGACCTCAGAGAGATCAAAGATCGTTATATCTCATTGATTTTGGGCTATCGAAGATGTATAGAGATTCTAGTGGGAAACACAACTCCTACAAAGAAGGTCGTGGACTCGTCGGCACAGCGCGGTATGCTAGTATTTCAACTCACATTGGGATTGAGCAGAGTCGTCGAGATGATCTCGAGTCAATTGGCTATCTTCTCATTTATTTTTTGAAAGGGGTGCTTCCTTGGCAAAATATCAAATCGCAAAGTAAGGCAGAAAAGTATAAATTAATAGCAGACTGCAAACTGAACACCACAATCGAAGAGCTTTGTAAAGACATTCCGAAAGAGTTCACAATTTATATGAATTATGTGCGGAATTTAGCATTTACGGACCAACCAGATTACAAGTATTTGAAAAAAATATTCCGGCAGTTGCTCGTGGAGAGCGGGTATCGATTCGATTTTGAATATGATTGGTGCAGAACAGGTAGCAAAGGACCTAGCGAATACAGAAACTTGAGAGAAATCAAAAACGTTGATAAAAATGTCGAAAATGAAGAGCTTGAACATATTGACAGGAAAAAACATCAAGAAGTGTATGCAGGAATAAAGAATAAGGCATTGGTATATAATCTGGAGTTTCGGGAGAAGAATGGAGCCTTAGCCTTTGCTCCTCCAAGAAACGCGTCCAAAGGAAATGGAACTGGGAGACGCGAAAGATTATTCTGGAGTCCAGATCGGAAGGTCCCGTTAAATCGTCAAACTTTTACGAGTGCGATTCTGGACCAGCCGAATCCAAGCAGAAAAAATAATTTCAAAACCGCTACGACGCTGGCACATATCAAGAGCTCTGGAAATGATTCTCCTTCTGTTCATCCCGGCTATCATAGCCAAATCAATACGAGAAGGGCAGGCAGGAATATGATGCCGGATAAGCCCTGTTTTACACCTGTTAATTTCGTCGTTCTCAATGAAGGAGACCATTCTTCGCCTAAATCGACGGTAAGCGAAGGAGGTTTCTCAGACTTTCGAGAAGATCAGATCCACTTGAGCCAAGAGCAGGAGAAAAAGAACCTTTTTGATGAAGCCGCAGAAGTAAATCCCACTCAGCTCCCGACAAAGCGATGGCACGAGTCAAAATCTAAGACAATGGGCTCGGTGATATCGAAAGACAGAGAGCCAGTTAGAGCAGAAAATGCTGCAATGTTTCATAAGACTGGGAAAATGCTATCAACGAATAATGTGCACAGCAGCAAGCAACCGCAGCCGAATCTAGTAGATGCCTGGCGAACAGAAGTAAAAAGAGGATCAGAAATATAAAAAGTATTTTATTCAAGTCCGATATTTTTCAAAAACAGGTATTCAAAAATTTTAATAATTAGCTTACCCATGCCATATTTGCATGATAGCTAAAAGTTGCTCTGCCAACTTTCTTTAAGCAATAATTGTAACGCTTTTTATTTATTGTATTGGTGCAAGTGATTTCTTAGTCTCTTCTGTAGGTTTATGACGATAACAATGAAATTATATATATATCGTAGAAAGAATGAAGTAAAACATGTTTCATGTATCATCTACAGAGATTTGAGAGCACAGAGAATATTGTTGAGTTCTATATATTCATTTTTTTGGTTAGTAATTGATATTGTATCCTACATAGCATACTTTAAAGAGATTTCTTAGCTTGGAAACACAAACACAAAAGATATGTAAACGTGACTAAGCTAATTAATTTTTTCTCTATAGAAGTATCCATTACAATATTTCAAATTTTAACCCTTAGTTATTGTCTCATAGTTACTTTTTCATATAACCTTTTTGCTGAGAAGTAGTTACTGTGCCTCCTTTAGTTGATACATAGGATTGCGAGCCATAACCCTGAGAAACAGGCCGACTATTAGTATTTGATTGTGTCATAGTACTGGTATAACCCGAAGGATAGTAATAGTTTCCAGAACCCGTGCCTGAAGTGCTCATCATACCATTAGAACTTGTTTTCGTGTAGCCGGAGTACCCCTGCGAAGTAGATTGCTTGGTCATACTTGCTGTTGTGCCTTGAGATTGCGATTGCTTTTGTGGATACGAGCCACTTTGGCTGTAACCACTTGTTCCATAAGAACCACTAGTGGTGGTTTTTCCTTGTGTCGTTTGGACGGTACTGCTTTGCTTTTTCTCAACTGGAGCTTTTTCCTCTTGATGAGCATACTTTGATTGCGACATTCCATATTGAGTTGTTGTTTGGTACTGCGTTTGCTGTTGTTGTTGCTGAGGAACAGATTGAGATTGGGATTGCTTTTGTTGTTGAGGGACAGATTGAGATTGAGATTGGTATTGTTTTTGTTGTTTTTCTGGCTGGGTTGAGGTCTGAGTCGGAGCATATTGCTTCTCCTGCTCGTAGTTACTGGTTGAAGTCCCTCCTTGTTGAACACCCAACTGCGCTAAGTATTTCGCCTGCCATTTTTTCCTCTGCTCTTTTTTTCGCTTTGCGATATCGTTATAAAGGGCCTCACGATACTCACGAATCGAAAATTTTTTATTATCATTCATAGAGATTTTGATAATGGAATCACAGACAATCTCTTCCTCTGGCGATGAAAACTGTTCCACATACTTATGTTTAAGGGCTTCTTCGGCCGTAAGACGATTGTTAGGATTAAAACTCAGGAGCTTTCTCAGGAGATCCAAAGCGGTTTCAGAGGCCTTTGGGAAAAACGAATGGAAACTCCTTTTTTTAGTGAGATTAATAGACCCAATGATATTCCAAGCAAGTGGACTTTCGATCGATTCGATGTCTTCAGGTTTAGGTTTGCCTGTCAGTTCGAGGATTCTCTCGATTTGATTGAGGGTCGAGGTCCCCGGGAATATGGCTTTCCCGACGATTAACTCTCCAAGAATACATCCCACGGACCATTGATCCACCGCTTTTGTGTATTTAGTCGAGCCCAAAAGAATTTCAGGAGCTCGATACCAACGCGTAGCAACGTATTCCGTGAGCACAGGATTGCTTCCGTCATCATTATTATCGGCAGCCACTGATCGAGCCAAACCAAAATCCGCGACTTTAGCATGACACTCAGAGTTAAGCAAAATATTTGATGGTTTAAGATCACGATGAATAAGGTCTCCTGAATGAAGATATTTAAGCGCTTTTAGAGTCTGGTAGATGACGTATTGCTTATGAATCTCCTCGAGAATGTTAGCTCTAATAACCGCATGAAGGTCAGTCTCCATGAAATCAAATACGAGATATATATCTTTATTGTTCTCAGCCTTGATGATATTTAATAGCCTGACAATGTTCTCATGTCCGTTGATCTCCTGAAGGAACATAACCTCTCGGAAGGTACGCTGGGCGTCAGTGGCGTTGTGGAACGCATCAAAAACTTTTTTGAGAGCAACAACTTGTTTATACTTGCGATCAATTGCCTTCCATACGATACCATAAGCGCCCTTACCAAGTTTCTGAATAATGTCAAATTTGCGGAGGATATGCGGTTCGATTTCTTCACTCATTTTTGGAAGTTATGTAAAGTCAGAGTTTTTTGATGTTATTATCGTTTATTTTTTTGATAAGAAAGTTGTCAAATTTCAAAACTTAACATACAATATTTAATTGATACCACTGGGACATACTTAGCTATCAGTAGTATAGAGTCACTAATGACTAACGAAGATGCTTTTTTCACTAAGAAGCAGCTGTACTTTCTTCTCAAAACAGCATTCAATAGAGTTTTGATTTTGTGGGTGTTATTAAGGCGTCAAAAATCATCAGTGTATTATGAAATTGTGAGTTTTATTGGCAATATTGAAAAAGAAAGCAAAAATTCAATATTATCGAAAAGCTTGTTGATTAAGACTCAAAGACGGCATGTCTTCTCTGAGTAAAAACTCTATTTAAAAAAAAGCGAAACTGCTAGAGAATGGTGATTGGTCAGAGAATATTCATAACTCGCGTCATATTGACGACTTTACTTTCTTGAAAAATGAAAATAACGTTATCATGAACTCCTGTTTCAATATCTAAATTGATAAAAAACAATACTGCCAGGCACTTCGAACCAACCGAAATCACATCAAATACATCATTGCCCTCGAGGCTTCAATTCTAACATCTTCGTCGAGACTTGTACAGTTTGTCAATAGAACGTCAAATGTTTGTTGCCTGATAAATTCCATTCTGCTTACTCCTAATGAGAGAAAAAGCCGGTGTTATTCAATGAAGTACAAGAGAGCAGATTACTAGTGGTACACATGGCAGCGATTAGCTTACAAAGTTCCACCTGCATATCAGGGACATTGGTTTTTAAGCTCTTGAGTATAAGAGGAATGGGATCTATTCCACATTTTGAGAATGCTCCTCCAATGTTATCGAAGTTATCTAGGGAGGGAAGGAAGGAATATTAGGAATTTTGCAATAGAGAAACTAGTCACCATCTTCTTCGTAGGTTTGAAGAATATTGTAGATTTCCAAGATGTTGCTGTCTTTTAAAATATAGGGGTAGACTCTCAGATCTGCAATGCGCCCAATGCTTTCTCTACGATCTTTTGAGTTCCCAATGTATTTTATGTTTGTTGGAGCATTGATAGGGACTGGCTCTCCTTGCTGTACGCCGTCAAAGAAATAGGTTATTTTGTGAGCCTTTTTCTCTGAGCCTCTGGAAAAGGAGTGAGACTCAAGATTGTATGAGAATGTTTTTACGACTGATCAGTATTGTTCTCAACGGTTACAGCTATATGGTGCCATTTCCGAGGCTGATTCATTAATTTGAAAAGGTTAATAGGACTCTCAATCAATTGGCCGGTCGCTTCATCAAACGTCCCAATGCAAGTACCTGGTTGGTTTTGTGAGTTGCTACTCTACAAGAATTGATATTTATACAATTTTGATCGATCACGATTAGCCCACCGAGACCTTCCGCTTCTTGAACCAGCGTGTGGAAGTAAGTTGATTCTAACTCAGGTTAGATTGATTTATTCTCTGCTAAAATTCTTACCATTTGAAGAGAAAGGAAGATAAACCCAGCAGCAGAAAGTATACTCTTCCAAAACGATCCCTTTGCCAGGAATTTCAAGTACATCGCCCTGACCGAACTTTGCTCCCCATCTTCCAAAAATTGCCTAATTACAACTTATTAGTGCGCCATCTCCTAAGAAGTTTCACATTCGCATTCTCTTTGAGCTTTTCTGGTTTCCCTTGAGTAAGCAAATTGTGATTTAAAGAACTATCGATTGAGAGCTTCGCCGAATTGAACTTTAACCAGAGAGCCATTCCTTTTGAAATAACCTTTAGTTTTCCGCTGTTATGGAAAAGGCTTTTTACCATCAGGTGATCTAAAAATATTTGTTAATATTTTCGCGGCCTCTTTCACGATGAAAGGGTAGGTCTCTTCGTCTCTTTCAAGACTGAGCATCTCAATTAGTCTCTATCGTATTTGTGAAATTTAGCAATTCAGACAAAAGCAAGTGAGAATACTCTGATGATGTTGGATTGCAAGAGTATGAATCTTCGATGTTGATCAAGAGCCAAGTGTGCCAGACAACATAATGCCTAAATACATGATTTGTATGAGAGGAGTCGCCAAGAACGAGTGCTACTCTATACTGAGTTGTGGCATTGCTCATGCCCATCATTTTAAAGATCATTTTATAGAGGGCATGCGCGTCTTTAGATTGGATTTCTGGAGCAAATGCATCATCAGAAAAATGATATCAAAATTCCTCTTTACGCATGTTTGTGACAGAAGCGAGCACTAACTTCGCATCTTGGCGAATTTCTACGGCTTCGAGAGTTGGATTATATTTGAACCTTCCGATTGTCACAGTCGGCTCTGCTTCAGCTTCTTCTTCTCGATAGTGGAAATTTTGGCATTTTAACGCTAATTCTATAACTTTGTCT
>ENA-UOTX01001774-UOTX01001774.1-compost-metagenome-genome-assembly--contig:-NODE-1774-length-13563-cov-4.562583_pt1 | contig 13563 bp, 12 predicted proteins | sample MGYA00238143_ERZ746982 | MGnify/ENA primary metagenome ERZ746982 (study PRJEB28758, sample SAMN06268862) | compost metagenome | isolation source: single cell | place: USA: California, Emeryville, Joint... | reverse complement strand
ACCTCTCAAAATTCTCTCAAAGACAACATCTTCACCAGAGAAACATCCTATCGACATAGAAAGTTTGAGTGATCACAGCCTCCCTCAAGGAGTGAAGGAAAGGCTCAAGCACTTATCACGAAATTTCATTTTTCTCATCGTATCTGATAAAAATCTCATACCCTCAGATCCTGAGGATAATAAGATCCAAGAAGACGTGAAAATCGTGGCTATTGAAGATTTATCTCCTGCTGCATTAAAAGACAAAGTAAATGAAACGGATGCTGCTTCTGTGAGCGATGGGCTGGAATTATATCAAGCTTTACACGCGCAGAAAGTCCGCGAACTATACATCCTAGGCGACGGTCTGGAGCATTTCCTTCTCAAATACCCATTTTTGCGCCATGAAGGCGTCCCAGAGCAAGAATACCTTGAAGAGTCGAAAATAGGTAATATCAGCCATCGAATCAAAGGATTTAACTAACTTATGACTTTTTTTCTTTTGCAGAGTTTTGCAACTATCCTAACGAAATAATCGACCAGATATTCTTGGGTAACGCGACCCAAGTCAAAGATAAAGAGATCCTAAAAACTTTAAAAATTACACATGTTTTAAACACAGCCGAGGAAGTCGAAATTTGCAAAGAAGAGCTCAGTAAAGCCATTCCAATGGATTTTTTTTGTAATCATATTTTTCTAGATTCAATAGGAGTGCAATACTCCAAACTGCCAATAAAAGACTTTCAAGATTTTGATATTAGCGAGTTCTTTCAAGAGGCTTACAAAAATATATCGGATATCATCAAAGAAGATCCAAAAAATAATATTTTGGTCCACTGCGCAAGAGGAATGTCTCGCTCGGTTGCAATTGTAGCTATGTACTTGATGAAAAAGAACAAATGGAGCTATCGAAAGGTGAATATAATATAGAAGTGGTTATAGTTGACTGAATAATGAATGGTAGGCAATGGATTTCATTTCAAGAAAGAAAAGCACATGTAATTTGAATATCGGATTTGAAGAGTTTCTTGAGTCATTCGAGAAGAATAACTTCGAGTTCAATGGAAGACAAAGCACTAATCTAGCCTGCTGATCACTTGAAATAATTTTATTTCAGGACAAACTTAGCGCGGTCAACAATTTTTTTGCGAAAAGCTAGAGAGCGCGACGTGATGTATGATGGAATAAATGTATCTAGTTGGTGCGATGAAATGAAATTGCGCCCAACCTTTCTTGCCATAACGATTTAACAATTTTTGGTGATTTTAATAAGTAAATGTATTGGTTCTATTGAATTGATGATAATGTATTCGTTACAACATCTCTTCTGTATAACGTGAAAATGACTTGATAGGATCAAGATATTTACCCAGCTAGATTACAGCTTTCAATCAACCAACGTTCATTCAGTTGACCCATAATTGATGCGTCTCGAACATATTGTTAGACTTTGCACAATTAGAAAGAGGTTTTTCAGTGTGATTTTTGTATTGATTTCAAAATATTGCAAAAAACTTGTCTTTTGTCAGCTCAACAAATTTTCAGGCATAGTGCTTAACAGGTAGGATTTTACATCCCATGAATCAGCAAACATCTTTATCAATAAAAAATAGAAAAAATGCATTCGAACCTTTGAAGAAGCAAGCTGATACACACAGAAACTATTAACTGTAAACACTGGTTTAGCATATTTTTTTTATTATACCTTGGCAGCTTTCATCTTATTCCTGTAAACTACGCGCATTCTTGAGGATCCTCAAATTGCGCTTTGGTCCAGAAACAAGTATCACAATCTGCAGTTTTCGCTATTTTAGTGCTCAGCTGGAATCCATCATCAATAATTTTCTGAAATTTTTTTTCTAAGTCCTCAGCCTTAACTTTACTAATGACTAAATTGAAAGCCTCAAGCGCATTCAAAGAGTTCTTCGCGGATGCTTCAATATATCGAAGTCCATAGCTTTCAGCCTTTTGTAGACCTTCTTCATAAGTCACCTCTCGTTTATCTTGATCGCATTTATTTCCCACCAAAACCATTTGTACTTCTTTCTCTACGCCTCCCTGAATAACAGAAAGCCAGCTATCAATGCTGATAAAACTTTGTCTGTTCGTCACGTCGTAAACCAGCAAAATCGCTCCGGCTAAGTTCAAGTATTTTTTGGTTATTTCTTTAAATTCATCTCGTCCAGCCAGGTCCCAAACTTGAACTTCCACTGAAGTGTCGTCTACATTTAAATTGAAGAAATCGAAAGCGACCCCGATTGTTGGTTCTGATAATTCCTTGAAATCTTTGCCACTGGCGGTTGAGAGAAGACTTGTTTTTCCGACTTGAGTATCTCCAATAAGGCAGATTTTGAAGTATGACTCGTTGGATGCGATCATAATTGAGACTGCTTGTGATAATGAAATGAAAGATGATAGTTAATGTTTAGTTATGTAAGTGATACTTTGACTTAAATAGCCAAAAGGACAAACAAAAACGGTATGGAAATATTTAATTTTATGATCGTAAGGAAGTGTAGTAAAAATTTGATATCATTTTGTGTAGTTTTCTGATAGAATCTGATATTTTGGATTATACAAACCAGATACGATATTTCATTAATATTTATCCTTAGATTTTCTAAATATGTTGAAGAGAGGTTTCACGGACTACTCCTAACTGTTTCAAGGGAAAGGTTGCTATTATCCCAAATATTGAGGGTTCATTGAGAAAAGGTCGGATTCCTGGGAAGGGTTATAGTAACTTTATATTTCAATTTTAACGAGTTACCCCATATCTGTCCTGGAGCCTATGGTCGAAATAACAGTTACTCCGTGGCTATTCAAATTTGTCTCGTAATGGCTATTTCATCTTGTTTCTTGCGGATCAATCGACTATGATCTCGAGTGGACAAGTCATATTGATGCTCATATTGGGTTTTTGTGAAAAGGTTCTCTTTCGTCACTGAGTTAGTTTTTTTTTTGCGGAAAAACAGAACAACTTTTGGTTTTTTCAGAAATAAGTGCCATGCTCCTATTATGCGCTTCCCCCAGAGCTACTGTAAAATGTGTGCGAATACTAATTGAAAAAATTCTCCTTTTCCAAAAGTGAATGAGTTTAAAAATAAAATAGTTCTTCTTAGAGCTTTCATGGAACATTTGGTTACTTAGTGATTGATGAACGCAGACCCTCAAAAGTGCTCTATCACTTGGAGCTTTCTTTTTCTCATCCGATTCCCTTTGAAGGAATTTCCAATGTATGACCTACCGCTTATAAATTACGAAGAACTTTCTCATTTTTCCTACTGTTTAACTCGATTTGAAAAAGTCAGCAACAGTTAAGAAAAAATGGTGCTTAATCAAACAAAATAAGTTGGAATTATACTCAAGAATTGACATTGTTACAGGCACAGCATACATACTCCCAACGGAAGCTGATTCTCCAAACCTCTGGACAGGAAATTTTCATTCTCTAGTTCGCATTTTGAACTTTACTTCATATCTGCTCAGATAGGTCGGCATCCATCTGGTTTCAGAGCATTTTGAATGGTGTTGGTCTTACAATATGCCTTGGAAATTAACGCGTATTTTTTTTTTAACCGTCCAGTAGAAAATCATAAACGAGAACTCTAAAAATTCTGTTTTTTGAGTTCCGAAAAAATTTCGAACAGAATATTTAATTCTTTATCACTATCAGTAGTCTACATTATATTTATTTAATAGTTCGAATATCTTTGATCAAGAAGTAAAACGCGTCTTGATGACTGAATTACTCAAATCACAAGGTACTAAAATTCGCCTTCATGGTCTTCATGCCTTCATGCCTTCTTTAGACCTTTTGAAGACTAACGAAAATGCTCATCTCGATTTTTCAAAGGTATTTCTCGCATTCGCAGGTTTCGAGAACTCAATCTCATGCTTTAGGGTCATCAAAATCAAGATAAAAGTCACCACGCAGGCCTCAAGGCATCTGCTTCATTGAATGCGATCCCGAAATCACAACTGGCTCTACCTAAACTGAGCGAAATCGCCAGAGATGATTAGTAATAATATCAGCATCGCTTTTTTTTTTAGCAATAATATGAACATACAGCACGTTCAAGCCCAAGATTAGTCAGAGATCTCACCAATTAGCTTCGAAATCAAACACGGAGAGATCTGTCATTGATTCTCTTTACAGGGATGCTACCGATCGCAAAGAAAAATTAACGAAAAAGCAAAAAGACGTAATGATTAGCACAGTTATCACTATGTTCTTACGTTCTACGATAACCAGACCGATGAGTATATACAAAAAGCGGCGAATTCGTCGAAGATCACTAATAGCTCACATAAGCTAGTGATGCAGAGGCTCGATAAGCTGATTAGAAACTTAATCCAAGAGGCAGATGAATCGAACACAAGCGACAGTATCACATTCGAAAACCTCGGGTCAATTCTACAAAGGCTGGGAATATTCCAGAATCTCCAATTTCACAAAGGAGACCAGCTCAACCAGTCAACATTAACTCTGAACCATAGTAAAATTAAACCAGAACGTCTTAGTGCTGAGGTACTATATGACTATTTTCTATCCCGCTAAATAATTTGCTCTATTAGATCGCATTCCATGAGCACTTTTGGGATTTCCTCACGATCCCATTCAACAGAGAGGCAGCCTCAAAAGATTTAGTTTACGACGTGATGATGGTGCTTCTGGAAACCAAATCCGCTCTTGCAAAGGCCGGCAAGTTCTTAGCTGATGTAATGGACGCGAGCATGCAGATGGAAGCAGAAAAAGCAGGCACCGCGAAGAAGACTTTTGAAGAGATGAAAAAAGAGCGCGAGTTATGGAGCACTGAAAAAGTGGTCTCAGAATTTAGGAAGCTCTTCACTGATAAGACGAATTTTATGAACATATACGCGAACACGAAGGTGTTGAGCGGCTCAAAAATCATTCAAGACAATGCGACTAACAAAGAATTTACGTTTAAGCCTACTATCTCAGAAAAAGCCAAAAAAATGGACGTAAATTTAGTGCTTTGTAAAGCGAAATTTACATCTGATTTATCTATAGAAAGACCAATACTTGAAACGAATAATGAAGGCATTCAATGAGATTCAAGATGAAATGCAGATCAATACAAAGAACAGACATGAGTTGATGTATGAGTATTATAAGTTTATGAAAAAGAAAAAAGAGGCTAGTGACCAGATAATCATTCAAAAGGTAAATCTCTCTGGATTTTTTTTGGTTTGACTAACAGAATTGAAGGAACTTGAAAACTGTACTTTCCACCCTAAGATCAGCAGAGGACCTCGCAAGAAGAGCAAATCAGATGAGGAAGAAGAAGCCGAAGAGGAAGATACGAAGAAAAAGGGTCGCGTAACTAAACTTTTGAGGAGGCTTGTCTAAAAACACATTGAAAAATAGCATTTTGCATTATATAAGATGGCGAAGAAAGAAAAGGAAAGGAAGGAAGAACAAGCGGAGATCGCAAAAGAGGAGAGAGAAGAAAAAGAAATGGCTGAATGCACTTTCCATCCGAAAATTTATACCACCGAGGAGGACCTTGAGAAATTGAAGGACGAATCGTTTTACGAGGGAGTACCCAAAGGTTTCAAGGTATTATATGCTTTTAGTGGCGTAAACTAATCGTTATCGTGAAAAAGAGTTTGGTCGAGAGGTATGAAAGAGCCAGAGAAGAACGCGAGGAAAAGAAGCGATTCAAAGTTGCTGGCGATAACTATGAAAAAATGAGGAAATTAGAATCCAAGCCACCTACTTTCCTGTCAAGAGAGAAACCGAACAAGAAAAAGGATCTATTGGTGACTGTGGATGTGAACGTAGCTCCTGGAAAGTAAGTTTTTGCTGCTGTTTGGAACAATGAACTGATGATTCAATGTAGGACTGGAAAAATCGGTCTTCACAGAGGGGACGATCCCAAAGCGCTAGCAGAAAGTTTCGCTAAGACATATACTTTGAGTTCAAAAATGAAGGATTCATTGGTGACGAAGTTGCAATCGCTTCTGGACAAATATTTAGAAGAGGAAAAGAACGAATCCACGAAGGTATCAAAAGACAAAAGCAAAAAAGCAATCAAGAAGAAGGAGAAAGAGGTTAAAGAAGAAGAGGAAGCTGAAGAGGAGGAGGAAGCCGCTGAAGAAAAAGAAGAAGCGGTAGAAGAGGAAGAAGCTGCTGAGGAGGAAGAAGAAGCCGCCGAAGAAGAAGCAGCGGCTGAAGAAGAGCAAGCCGAAGAAGAAGAGGCTGCTGAGGAAGAAGAAGCTGCAGAAGAAGAGGCTGCCGAGGAAGAGGAAGCCGCTGAGGAAGAAGAAGCTGCTGAGGAGGAGGAAGAAGCCGCTGAAGAGGAGGAGGAGGCCGCTGAGGAAGAAGAGGCTGCCGAAGAGGAGGAAGCAGCCGAAGAAGAAGCTGCTGAAGAAGAAGAGGTCGAATATGAAGAAGAGGAAGTCGAAGACGCCTAAGCCCTGCTTCTCACGTTGCTACCCGAAATAATAATTTGATAAGAACTATATAATTCACAAAGATCTAAACTCCCATTGAATATAAACGCATTATTCATATAAGTAGTGTTATTGCTTCTCTTTTTTTTTTCTCAATAACCAAGTTCGAGTCATAAAGAACGTGAAAACCTAATACACCTTAACAGATTAAGGATCACAACGAGCTAATATTAGTCATGAAATTCAGACCTTTGTTTCACAATTGCAAGTAATAACCAGAATATGAGCAATGTATGAAGGAAATTCAACATATAGTAACAAAGTAAAAAAAAATTGTTTCTCTATCAAAACAATCCAGTTATCTTTCCTTCTATATTTGATATTATTCTAATAGATTGATCCTCGTTTTACAGATTGGATCTATCAACACATAAAGTCTTGTGGCACTCAATCATCGATGAAGCTGCCGTTTTGGTCCTGCTTTTGCGTATTGCTATCGGTGTCAGGTAGGGAACCGGTTTGGCTTTTAGATTTATTAGAGGTTGTCACTGATGGCTTGCCAGGAATGACAGACGGAGAAGGCTTGTAAATCATCTTCTCCATCAAATTTTGATTCTTGAACACTGGGATATTGTTAATAGCAGACTGCTTCAACGAAAACGTGATCACAGTTCTGCCGATCTGTAAAGCGATCTTCTTGCGCTCAATTCTATAAGATTTCCTTAAGAGGATCAGTGTTCCGAATTTGGAATTGTTATCGATCATCACGAAGTTTCCGTTGATGTATTTAATGAACGCATGAAGTCTAGAGACGGAAATGTCATTTTCCCTCAGATCACACTCATGGCCACGACCCTATTATAAATTATTACGAATTGCTACGATTATCGAATAGCTTACCAGTTTAATGGCATGATCTTGGTCCGACAGACTTAAAAGCACAAGCATTTTCGAGTTATCAGCTGAACTTTCCTTGGATTTATCATAGAAGACTCTCTCCAAAAGGATATATGGTGTCTCCGGGCGCTGGATAGGGATCACTTGCATTGCTTCGGTTTTCTCACCAGTTTCGACGACATCAGGTAGAGAGGTCTTGCAAACTTCGCAATTGAGTTTTTTCCAATAGGTACAAGCGACGCCTGGGTTCACTTTCTTCTTAACTTTGCTGCTAATCCAGTCTTGGAGACATCTGATGTGGACGTACTCGCTTGTTCCCTTGCAGTTGCAAGGGTTGACCAAGAACTCATCGATTTCCCCTTCTTCTAGCAAGCAAATCCTGCACTGCTTTTTCACCTCACTCTTTTCGAATCCAACCTTCTTTTTGATCAGACTGAACGGTGTTGGCTTCTATACGTTAAGTAAGGTTAATAGAGAAGGGATGAAATACACTTCTGGTGCCATCGTTTGTAAACATTGAGCTTAACTTAAAATTATGGTCTTGGAACTCTATCACTCGGTACTCGATTCTTCCCAACCGGATTATGTCTCCGAGTTCGAGATTGTAACCCTGTAGAATCAGCTTAAACGAGCAATGAAAGCGCGTTGGTTACCCTTTGAGTGCCGTCGTCGTTTTTCAGGCTTCTCACGATTAAAAATAAGGAATTGTTCTTGTTGTACTCATAGTTCGGATTGTCATCGATTTTCAGGAAAAAGTTCTCTAGAAAACCAACGTTAAGCGTTAATTCAGGCGCCATGCTGGACTCAGTACCATTTTTTTCATTTTCAGCGACTATGTTAAAGAGTGGAGCGGGTTCTTTGCTGTTTTTTTCTTTTAAAGCGTCCAAAAGAAAGTCTTTCGACGATTTTATGACAATTTCACTTCCTGAGGCGAATTAGAGAGGTTGAACCTGAGGCCATGAACCGGAAGGTTACCTTCTTTGTAGACTTTAGAACTCGATTCGACTTTACTCTTGCTGAAGACCACATTTTTGCTTTCGTAGTCAAATAGGCCATGAGAATCCTTCGCCCAAGTCACCGTCTTGATCTCCACGCTGAGATGGAAATGAAAAGGTTAAAGAGGTGAATGGAAGTTTAGGCTAGTTACAATGATTGGTAATTCTTCATTAATGAGGAAATATTTCAATTCGTTTATATTGATAATTAATTCGGTTCGTTTTGAATAAATCAAACTGAACTTTTTGGAGTTAATTCGATCAGTGATCGAACCCTATTAATAATTGAGAATATTGGTGTTTACTCACAGTACTATTGAGATGTTGTCAACTGACTGGAAGCAAATGGGATAGTTTCGGCTAGAGAGGTTAGTGAGACTTGAATTGATGGCTCATGAGTAAGAGAATTGTTCTGACAAATTTAATAGAGGATATTTTAAATTTTGTAACTTTATTCAAATCGCGAACCTAACGCAATCCATAAAAAATTTATAAGAGCAAAAGAATTCGCGAATTCACATTGATATTGGATGTTTATGGTTGTTCAGATTGCAGCTTCATCAGCAGCGCTTATTGATGTAGGTTTGATCGCTCGAAGAATTCAGAGGGTTTCTGAAGAGATATAGCAAATCAAGTCTTGTTTAATTCGAAAGAGACGTTGGTAGTAAATGAGTGACGAGCTAAGGAGGAAGAGGGCGAGAGAAGCGACTGAGCTTTTTCTATTTCGTTTGGGGTTTTTTTTGACGAAAAAATCGAGCAGACTTCAACAATTAATTGGTATTTTAATCCAATCACAATACATAAAGTGACCGCAGAATCTAGGTTATATTATGAGAGTTATATTTTTGTGATTATCTTGGCTAGCCTGGTTTAAAGGTCTTTAGGTGGAGTGATTTCAAGTCTCCATGGTTATAATAGCAGTCAATAATTCCTCTCATATTCATTGGTGAAATATTCAACAACTTCGAGCTATTCTTAGTTTATTGTTGTGTTGCTGCACAATTGATGGAAGTTTATAGAGGACCATGGTTCAGCCAAGACAGCTGACAAGGAGTCTCCACTGAGCAACACTAAAAAAAGAAAATTCTTTGATTCAGACTCCGTGATGAGTCAGATAAGTTCCCAAAAGTCAACTTTGAAGAAGTAATTTAACATATATACATCTCTCTCTATTACATATTGACATCGATTGAATAACAACAGTACTATGGCCAATATCACATCAAATGTGGCACTTCTTGCCCTAACGAAATCATTGTATTAACCTTCCAAAACCGAAAGAGATGCCGCGACTGGAGATAAAAATCGTTTGTTTTTTCAGTTTCAAAAAGAGCTTAGGCAAAAGATAAAATCTTCTGACGCTATGTGCTTTAGTATCGGGCTCCATCAGAGGTTGGTTGATTAGGATCTTGATATTTTGGATTATTCTTGCTGCCGAAGAAACACAATCTCTCTTTCTCTTCAAATTTCTGTTGTTCCTCCTGATTTATTGGACTCACAAGGAAATCCAGATTTTCAGTATCGTTGGTGTTTCGTGTCATCTCCAATTCCTTTTGACTCTCTGTTGCTGGCATTGAATCTGCTTTATTCTGGACCGACGCTTCTTCTAAGTAACAACATGTTAGTTGAACTGCATAACTCAACTCTTGAAATACTCGTAGACTGCTCAGTGCTAGTCTTCGAATCAATCCTTTCTTCCTCTCCCAACTCATCCAAGAGTGAACCCCATCCTTTTTCAACACTTCGGTCTTTATTGCTCATTAACTGAGACTGGAAGCTCTGGATTTCTAAGCAACGATTCATTTTAGCAAAATTCTGAATTCAGTAAATGAATGATTACTGCGCTGAGTAATTTTCTCTTGGAGTTGTTTGTATTGGACTTCCAAGCTCTCTTTGATGACCTCATTGTTGTTTTCATTAGTCATCACGTAATTACTCACAAGACCCTCTAAAATTTGATGCTCATCCTTTCTCCCCTTCTCCATCTGCATCATAAAGTTAAAATCTCGAGACCTCTCACTGCCAGTTTTCCCTACTACCATAGTGTTCAGCTAAGACAAACATATTTAACACCAGTCAATCTTTGAACAGAAAATAATTTTACCCCTATTCTCTTGACAGTGCTCGTATTCAGCCATTCTCTGCTACTGTCCATGCGATGATCATCATCAGAATCTGACTCATCGCTAAAACCTACCTCCTGTATCCCAAAGCTCAATCTCCTCGAGCTACGTCTTTTTCGCCTATTCGAAGGAGTGACGACATTTTGCTTCTCATCAAATGACGCCGACAAGGAATCACCGCCTCCTTGCTGAGCCTTAGCCCGTTCTCGTTCTTGGATTAAAATGCGTAGAGCTTCTTTGTTTATGAGTAAAATTTGCATCTTCTCCATAAAATATTCTTTTATCTGGTCGCCTGTGAAATCATAATACTCAATCGCTTGCTAGGTGAAAGTTAGTGTGGTTAGCGATTGCGGACCTCTAATTATAGGTAGGTACCGCGTATAATTGTATTAGTTTATCAATATCTTGAAAGTTGAATTGGTGAGCTTGTAAATTTAACTCGATTGACAGCATTTCTTTGAAAAAGTCTGGCGGGAGTTGCCTAGAAGTTGCATTTTTCACCATCGCTAGCTCAGTTCAAGCAGAAAAAAAGCTGTAAGGTTTGTCGGATCAAAAAGAACTCTGAAATATACACGAACTTGTTCGCGATTTTTTATTATAGTTACTGATCTGATTAGTAAATAATTGAACGCCTCAGATTTTTGAACTAAACGGTCACATTCGTCATTAGATAATCTCACAAAAATACACCATGGAGGATGGCTTCTGTTTTTTCGAAAGATCCGAAATACGGCTCATTGTGAATTTATCCAGCACAGACAAGCATTGCTATTAACTAGAGCTGAAGGCTTAGCCTCAGAATAAATCCCTAATGCGTTAAATCTCTGTAGCAAGCCTTTGCTATGAGATGGAACCTTCTGTCTTCTCGAGATAAAGGAATTGCAAATATATTAGCTCTTCTTTGTAACAAAAACATTGACTAACAGTCGAGGCCTTTCTACTTAGAAATTCTAAAAGGATGTGAGCTGGAATATTATTTAATAGATAAGTTTATTCAATCGGAGAAGGAATCTGGGAACCATAATACGATCAATCGATGAATAACTCCTTTGTACTTTTATAAGAAAATAATGCGCATAGGGATCGACCTGAACAACAAAAAATTAAAAAAAACAAAACAAATGAAGCTAGATTAGACTGCCTAGTCTAAAGGGACCATATGAGCTTTAATATATTAGCACCAGCGAAAGTACAACTTATTAGCGGCAATAGGAGTCTGTTTTTCAATTTTTCGAGGAAAGCAATGGGTCGCTAATTGACGTTTCATTGGGATTCACTTTTGTCTGTTTCTTTGGCTTAGTTAAGCAGCAGCAGTAAGTTTCAACTTCCTCTGTTTTACTCTCTCTTGGCTTTTTGTGACTCTCCCGCGGTCCTGGCATCGGTTGAAGTGATACCATATGCTCACTAGTTGGTTTCTGCTGAATGTGATCATCAAATGTTTTATCATTCTCAAATGTTTTGTCATTCTCAATGGTCGTAACCAACTGGATAGAATCCCCTGTTTCAGAGCGTATTATCGCACTTGAGCTTTTCTCTACAATACAAAAGTTCTGTGCTCCCGTCTGGTTTAGATTCTGTTTTTCATCCAACACTACAAGTCATAGGAATTAGATCTCTCAACAGATAATGATAGTGGCAACAGTGAGATAACAATCAACGAAAGCAAGCTCATGAAAAATTAAAAATACCTGGATAATCCGTCTTGGGTTGTCCTGATCTTTTAGCTAAATACAACTCATATAGGTTAGGATCTTGAGCGAGTTTGTATTTCGTCTTTTTGTCAAGTTCTTGGTTAAAGTATGGCAGCACTTGTTGTATCGCCTCTTTGACAATACATTGATGCTGCAATTCAACGAGCACCGAGTACATTTTGTTGTTCTCTGACTTGCAGAACCAAAAGAAATGGTATTTTGCAAAAATCATATCCTGAACAATTCCAATTAGCAAAGAAAAGATGAGTATTTGGAATTACATCTTCGAAGTCGCTTTGAAACGCACTGGATTTAGAAGTCAACGATTGCTCTTTGTCAGTACCATAAGCACCAAATCCACTCTTCGTCGCATTCTCATTTTTGGTCACTAATGCATGATGCGGCAAATTTCGTTACAATCTTAAGAATACAAAAATGGCTCTGTTACGCTTTCTACTGCTGTAGAGAGGGAGATTGTTGTCATCGGAATCAGACTGTGATGACAAAAAACTATCGTTTTTACTCTCGAGTGAATTCATCTGTTTCTATAGACCAAGATATCGTTCTTAGCGCAATCTTTCTTTTTCGCTCCTTGACTCAAGATTAATAAGTCCCGTCTTTGATTAAATAAAATTAAAGCGCTGAAGAATCCTGAAAATAACCGTGCACTTGCCGGATCTCTCTAGGATATGACCGAGTTAAGTCCCAAACTAGGACGAAATAGTGATAAACTTATCATTAATGGTTGCGGAATATAAAAATTAGCTGTTCGAAAGCAAGTTTTCTTCCGGTCGAATTAAAATAATAAATTATCCATAACCCTAAGGCATCAAGTCGGGTGAGAGGAAAAAATTACAGAAGTTTAGCCTAATGATATTGCATTCTAGGCGCCGAGATTTATTTAACTAAGCTCTCAAAAGATTTGAAGCTTGTTAATAAATCGTGAAATTCGTTAATTGCAAGATTTTGAAAAAAAGAATGATAGTTTTTTTTTGAATTGATATTCACCCAAATAGCAAGTAGTACATCGCAGTAAACAACAGTATGAAATGAAAGTAAGCACACTTACACAACTTTAATTGGATCAGTTCCTTAGTAGATAAATGGACATGATTTTTTTCCTCCTCTTCAAATAGAAATTGAAGTTATCCGTCTTATATCGTGCCCTAATGATTTATTTTGCATTATTCCTGAAAAATGAGAGAGTATTACTTTTCGTACTGAAGAATTTCTTATTTCGGTTGATACTTTCATTGTATTAACCTCTTTCTCTTTGCCTCCGGGGTTTGAACCGCCGTCGCCGCTGGATTCTTGATATTTTTTCTCCAAGTCTTGCGGATTTATTGGCACGGGAACAAATCTTGGCCTGCCGTTATCATATTTCATTACAAAATGAAAGCCGCAAGAATCTGTCAGGCTTTTCGAAGAGGAAAGGCTTTCGTTTTTTACTTGCTTCTT
>ENA-UOTX01001771-UOTX01001771.1-compost-metagenome-genome-assembly--contig:-NODE-1771-length-13600-cov-14.109295_pt1 | contig 13600 bp, 8 predicted proteins | sample MGYA00238143_ERZ746982 | MGnify/ENA primary metagenome ERZ746982 (study PRJEB28758, sample SAMN06268862) | compost metagenome | isolation source: single cell | place: USA: California, Emeryville, Joint... | reverse complement strand
AGAGCACGGAAATATTCTCGTCGAATATTGATCGTTTGTCGCTCTCCTACTAGCATCCAGCAGGTCATCGAAAGTTGTGAAACAAAGAATGCTGCGATGCCAACGTATAAGAAAATAAGGGCGTATTTTCTTCCTTCACTTACAATTGTATCTGGTCCATTCCTAGGATCAAAGCTCGAAGTCGCTGACCCAAGAATTAAGGCAAGAAGAGGCATAAGGACACCATTTGCCATCGCGCTGACCGTACCAATAAAAATGAGAAGGTAATCGGTTTTATTGCAGAATCGGTAGAGTTTTATGAATTTTATTGGTGGAGCATCATGTTCGACAACCTTCTTTTTGATTTGCTTCTCTGGACTTGTTGGACTTTTTGGTTCGTTTTCTCCAGGTTTTTGCTGCTTTTCCGCATATACGTTTTCGTTTTTGTCTTTTGTCATTGATTTAATTTTTGTATTAATTAACAAATTTTTTCCACCTTAAATAGTCGAACTTAAGTCCATGATTCACCCATTTTGCTTAATTCAGGATTCACTCTTGTTAATAATTGTAATAATGCGCCTCCTTTTCGACATCTCGAACAAGTGGACCGGATCAAGTGATTGCTCTTTTTATGTGATGCCTTTCCAATAACCAATTTTGATAGCCTCCTTTCAGCTTACATAATAATCTTCTCGAATCTGTGACGGCCATTGAACTAGGATTGAGCCAATTCGGATCGACCAAGTACTGGTTGACCCCATGTAACCTGATTAGATCGAGTTCTAAGCATTATTTTATAAGGATTGACGTTTCCTTTTGAGAAGGGTGTTACTCGCTATTCAGAGCAATAAAATTAAAAGCCCGTCTAATAAATTTAGGCTAATTTAGGATTTCCTTAATTGATAAATCGAGTAAACCACTCCGATTTTTCAAGAAAAATGAAGAGTATCCCAACCTGTTTTCCAATCTGGATGACTGCTAGGTTGTGTTGATCCACACACTTCATATGAAAAGAAAAGTTAAATAAATATTTTTGCATTAGTTCGCAGATTCATTACATTGGCTCTCTCATATTGAAAGAGGATATGCAATTTTTTGGTGTTCTGATTAAATTTAATGATATGAAGCACAATGGATCAATGTCTATTCTGGGAAATAAGACTATTTCTACATATAGTACAATAAGTTGTAGAATCAATTTCAAAACGTGGCCAATTTATACTTCTCTCTTTCCCTCTCGAAGGTAGTATTTGCGAAATTGGAGTCAAGTATGATTGCATTGACAAAACTTAGGAAAACTTAGAGTTTAATTCATCAGCCGTTTTATTTCTCGATTAGTTGCAAGAGAATTTTTATTGAGAAATTCGCACTGGAAAATTATTAATTAACAGTGTGAATTGACTTTTGATGCCTAATGAAAATCGAAATACCTCCTGTGATTCCTGAACTAAAAAATTTTATAATTCGATCGGTAAGAGCATCTTCTTCGCTTGTTGGCGTTTACAAGCAATTCTCATATACCCAAAATAATTTCAACATATTGGAGTGGCTGAGACCGATATCGCTCCGACAACCTTAATTAAGTTGAGTACAATTAGTTTTGGAATCATTGGTGATGCAAATTTAGATGGCAAGACGGTCTTTTTTGTTGGAAAACCTCATTGTCCGCCTCACTATCTTTCAGAAATATTAACATATCATGAAATAGAATTTTTTTCATCATCAAATTGATTTAGTTTGGGACTTCTATAGTTAGCAATTCGAATTACAATCTCTAATAAATCATAATAAGAATGAAGAGCATAACAGATTGAATTTTACTAAATTACTAAATTCGGTTCTTCCTGAGGTGGTGCAAATGTTTTCCTAAAGGAGATCGACAAAGTTGAAACCAACACGAATGAAAGATATTTCAAAGCTTATCTGGACTCCTAATATGATAGTATTTGATAAGTGAAGATGATATGGACAGATAGAGCACAAGAATTTGTATCGTGTGGTTTGTAGGTTCCAAAATTTCGGTTAAAAGGAGGATTTGAATAGAGCAGTGACCTTCAGCTCGGAGCAAAAATAAATACTTGGAGTTTGCAAAGTGAGAAACCATTTCATGGTGCTAGTTGCTCGTTTTCAATTAGTTATTGAATTACTTCAGCCACTCCTCTTAGCAGATAATTCAATCACTTGAGAGTAGATACAGTCTAATAATGCTTTTTACATTTTCATATCCACTACCATTTCAAGAGTCTAATATTAAGAACATTTCAAAACTAATGACGCATTTTGCTTTTTACAAAATAATCCCTTTCTGAACAATAACTGAATAATTTATGAGTGAAGAGAGAGAGGAGAAAAAAAAAAAACAGACAAATGATAATAATAAAATAAGTATGAAGTTAAGAGCTGTCTATATTGTTTCGATGTTCTTTATGATTTCTTTATTCGATGAAACATACTGACCATGCGCATTCTAATGATTATAAGTGAGAAATAACTGAAAAAGATAATACTTGAATCTGTATCTTTCGAAGAATGGACAATTCTTCCAGTGGAAAAGTCAATAAACTTGACACAGTTATCGAATGCTGTTACACCAAGCGTCCTACCATCATTGCTGCATCTCACTGATATAACATCAGCTTATTGAAAATTTGAGTGAGTAATTCTATATAGATATATCTACAGTCAGAATCAATGTTTATCGTCCGAACAATCGTGCTAGTTCTTGAATCGTATATTTTCACGCTTCGAAAGCTGCCACATGCGAGTAGGTGACCTTCATTGAACCATTCCATCCACATAGACCCTAAAAATCATAGACATTATAAGCGAAGTGGATAAAGAAAGGGATTAGAGATCGACTGGAGATGAAAATCAGTTTAGCTTTGACTTACAATTCGAATACGAATCTATAACGAGTGGACTCTTATTTCGAAATTCTTGCTTGTTCGGATCAATCATATGAAGGGAAGATCTTTGAAATTTAATTGCTATTGAAGGATTATCAACTACGGGGTTCCATCGGCATCTATTGAAGAAACCTTTCACAAGAGTTGTCGCTCGCTTCATAATACAAACAACAATTACCATCATCAGCTTTGGTAGCTTGAGAAAATATCAGTCTGGAAGTATCCACTTCTGAGAGTGAAAATTTTCCTTCTTGGTCAATCATTGCAATTTTACCGCCTTCTGGATCAAAATCTAACCCAGGTATTTTGGCTTTGAGCTGAATTAGCAATATTATTCCATGATGAAGTCACAACTACCTTTGTGAGCTGACTGCCATTTTGCTCTTTTTATAATTTTCATTTGGTTATAGTCAAAGATATGATAAGCAATTTTGTTCTCGACACTAATCAGAGCCGCAAGTTCTCTCTTTGAATTGAGCGAAATGTCTCCTCCATGACTGATTCCTAGATATATGAGAACGTTATTACATTATTGCAGGCGAATTAATGCAGAAAGGAAGAAATAATCAGAATCTATGCTTACCACTTGGAATCTCTTCGAGACTAAATAATTTTTTCTTGCTGTCAATGTCGACGACATCAAATTTTGCAGAATTATAAGGATGTGATATGACTGAAATAAGTGAATTAGTATTAGGGATCTTTTCAACACACGGATATCCGACTATGAAATAGAGGTTAAAGAGCTCTTTCTTCAGTCATTACTGCAGTTTTCTAAAGTTGAACCTTGAATCCACTCTAATTCTTCATTTTTGAGGTCGTAAACAGTGATTAAATTCGAACCGAGTGAGCACCAAGCAGCCTTGTAGTTTGCCATCTTGTTAAGTGGGGAGTTAGGAAGATTATCCTTTTGACACGGATTTTCTTTTGTGGAAACCATTCCGAAAAGAGAAAAATCTTCAAAATAAATTTATTTAAATCTGTTCAACAATTTTCATATCGACACTTTTCAAACCGAAACATTGAAGGAATATTAAAATACCCACTACAAAAGACTATACATAGCAGAAGTTCCTTCTTGGATCTTTTTTAACAAATGCTGAAGTAATAACTCATGAGATCAATTCATCCAACACCAAAATTCTCCACCAACGAAAGAGGCAAATTATCTTCCTTTGCAAAATCCATCAAATCACTTCTAAAGTTACGGTGACCTCACTACATACAACTAATTACTCTTTAAGATTCTCTTTGAATACTGCCTAGCCGATTCAATAAGTAGATTAACCTCTAGCTTAATTTTTCGAGCCTTGTATGTAAGAGGCTCAATTGATAAGTAACTAATAATATAAATGATCCTATGCAACTAAAATGATTAAGACCTTAAGTATTAAATGATATTGATTCTAAATTTACATTTTAAAGCCTAGCTTTCAGATGTTTCAGAAAATCACTTGACTTCAGATATCATGTCTTCGTATTCCAAAGTGTTGCCTTGAGCATAACTACTTTTCTTAGTTGACCTCTCATCACCTACCTCTCAATTTACAGATTATTCACGGCTTTTTTCAATTCTTCAAGCTCTTGAATCTTTTTCATAAGTGCCTACGGAAATGGTAAGGTATTTTTCATAGGTGAAATAACTTACCGGATATTCATTAGTAACTAACTTCTCCATCTCTAATATCACACAATTATAAGTTTCAAGGATGAGCCCTTTATCTTCATGAGACTTGAGGGCAGGATGAATATATAAATCCTTGAAGAAGCATTTGCCTCGAAAGACCATTTCCAAAAAGATCTTCGCATAATTACTTTCAATTCCAGGGAAGTCGCTGGCATCATTCCATAAATCGAAGAGGCACTCGCCATATGAGGTGTTGAAATCCCATTTGTCAACAAATCCAAACTCTATCAGCTTTGGGAACAATTCTAAGCGTGTTTTCACTTGATCAATCGTGCCGTCATTAAACGATTTCAGGTAGCCTTTTACAAACTCAGCGCCTTCGCTCTTCTCAAATAGTTGTTTTAGAGCTTCATTCATTCTTTCTTCATTTTGCTCTTCTAACATTCGATAAATCTCTTGAAATTCATTGCAGATTTCTTCAAGACTGAGTCTGATAATAGCACGGTTCTCCTCAGGGTGGGAGTGATGCTGAGTACTAAACGAAGTATGATGATGTGAAATCGTTTTGGTTTCATCGACATGAAGTGGATAACCCATCCCAGACGGAACACTGCGTGAATGAGAAGCATGCTCATAGGAATGAAAGAGCGATCGGCCTTCATGATGTTCCACATTTTCTTCTTTTTTAGGAGACCTTTTTGAGCACTTTTCTCTGCAAATCGGTGGTTTAGAAAAATATTTCTTTTCAAAACAGTACTTTAACAGATCTATCTCGATTTCACGGAGCGTTTTCGGTCCTTGATCTACGAACTCGGGCACTGCCCATTTGTGTTCATATCGATGATAGAGGTTTTGAATGAGAGAGCTCATTCGAGACGACAGATTTGTCTTTTCTTGGATCAGGCAAAGACTTTGGTCAAATTATTTTAGTAAGGAACTCAAAATTTTAACTTTCATTACGTGACTATCACGTCTATGATTTTGAAATTTTCTTTTAGACGGAGGTTCGATTGTTTGGTTGCAATGGCTAGCTCGCATTGTTTGTAAAGAACGCTCTCAATGCCGGACTTCATTCCATCTTGACCAGGGAGTAATTTCTCTTCTGTTCTCTTCTCTCGTTCTTCAATATGTTGGCCTACATGGTCAAGGAGTACAATAAGCGCTTCTAGGTGATTCTCTGAGGTTTTATTTCCTCCTTCGCGAGTCTCTTTATCATACTTATAGTCGCTCAAGAATCGAGAGAGCAGACTTGCTATGCAGATAGCAATAACTCTCCGTGACAAAAATCCTCGCAAGTAAAGTTCGCAGATGAAGATGACATCTTTTTTTAAGAATTATTGTAATTATAATTTTCACCTCAGAACTAAACATTATTACTTCCAATGGTCAATTTTTTCTTTTTGGCTTCATAAGACTCCTTTTCCTCTGTCGTCATTTGTTCAAACGGTTTCGAAACTTTTGGAGAAATCTGAGATTCGTTGTCAAAAGAGTTTTGAATCTTCCTTAAGAGATATATTTTGAATTCCTAATGATAATATTAGATTGTAGCTCTCTAGAGAATATAACTACGTTTTTCTTTTTGTCTGGAACGATATCTCCTTCATTAAACGATAATTTGTCATCTCTTCCGAGGTAATCACACAGCGTCGCGTATAATTTTGAGTATTTGACCTCTGTCCAGGCCTTCTCGCTCAATTGGTCAGCAAGTCTTTTGGTAGCAGTCAGACTACCCAAAAGTATGAAGTATCAGTAAGAGTTATTATTATTAGCAGTATTCGTTTACCTTTGAGCAGCAAGATTTCGAATTTCTAATTTCATTTTCTCGTAGTTTTCAGGTGTTAGAACGTTGAGTGTGAAACGAATTTTTTTATCCAATATATCATTCTCAGATTTGCTGATAGTTTGAGAAGCGAATTTCCCCACACTGTTCTCTATCTTCGCTTTCATGCGCTCCTAAAGAAACACATTCCACGACCTATGCTTTTCAAAACTTTACCTCATCTCGCCTCGACTCATCAGATTCCAAAATATCTCTCCCAACTTTGTTATTTTCCTTTTTCTTATTGGCATTTCTCTCCTTTTTTGGCGAGTTACTAGGTTCTTCGTGTAAGGTTCCATGATGTGCTATGGTATGATATTTTGTGGTTTTCCGGGTTTTCTTTGCATTCTTTGCAGATTGTACACTGTCGTCTTCTTTGGTGTTCTGAGCATATCTCGCGCTCTGTCGATTTGTATTCAGAGCATGGCTATTATCGCTCTTTCGAGGAACGAATTCTACAAACTTCCTCTTCAAAAGAGAATGGAACTCAGAAAGTGGAGGACATCCATGTTTCTAAATAATTTCAACGAAAGTTCACGCTACAAATAGCATACTCGGATGAAGTCCATGAGAAATTTAGGCTGATAAACATAAGAAGCTTCAGTTTTAGCAATTTCTTTGCTATTGTCCTCGATCGCAGAGTTTGCCGATACGTCATTGAGAGTATGTGATTCTTTTCTAAGAGGCCGCTCTTTTTCTATTACGTCTTCAGGATGCCTAAAGCTATCATTTTTGTCCTCTTCGCAAATTTCTGGCATTTCTTGAGAATTTGGAGTCTCCTGTTGGCATATTCTTAACTGCAATTCACCTTTTTCTAGGTCTTTAACTTCCGAATGCTCTTCTTCATTTTCTAATCTCATTATAGAATGTTCTTCTAAATCAGATAAAATATGAAATGAGACACTACTAGACAAATACCTGCAGTTGAAAGCGATTTCTGAATTGCAACATCTTCTCTGAGGTCTTGCGAAGCTTTATCCACAATGTTGGTGTTTTCCTCTTTCGGAATGATTTTTTCGTAATATATTCGAATATAATGATCGGAGCCGCCTTTTTGTGACTTTTTTGCAGAACGATTTTGAGATTTAAGTGTTGAGTACTCTTCTTTCATTACGAAATAGACTTTTTTCATTGGATTAGTGATGTCTCAGTGTCACAAAGATTTGTTTTGCAGAACGATGGCTGTAATATACAGGGGTATTTTTAACATTCATTTTATTAATTAATCTTGACCGAGGTAAGCGTTTATTCAACAATTCGCTGTTTTTGCTCGCTATATCAGATACCAGTTTCTGGTGATTATTTTCCAAATCATTTCAGTACATACATAACCAGTCAACAGATACTGTTCAAGAAGAAGAAGGTGGAAAGAAGCTAGGAATGAAGGCGATCTACCTCTCAACCATAGTTTAGAACGATCAATTCCCTCGATTGGATGATCACATTGAAAGAACGACAACATCGCAGAAACCATACTTTTTCGTAATAACGTAGGCTTGCCGGAGTTATGCTCCTTCCTACTCTGAATGGCCTAATTGATTGTAATGTCAAATTCATTTTATTGTTTTCTTTATTCATAAGAAAAGGAAGGAAGGACTTATTTCAGAAAAACTTCTCTAGACAGTGATACTGAACTTTTTTCTCTAGCTTTAAAACGTAACGATCGTAAAGGCCGGTTATTGCTCATTCCTTCTTTTTATAGGTCAAATTTTTAGGAAATATTTCACTCATGGAAGATATTAGCATGCTGAAACATCATTAAAAAAAGTGATTTTTGCACTGATGACCTCAGTCAAGTGAAAAAATGCAACCTGTCTGATAGATGAATCTTATTCAAAAATAGATTTTAAACCTTGACCTAAACCATTGGAATTTCGAATCCTACTCTACCCTCTAGAACACTTCATAAAAAGTATATTTGATTTCAAAGAGACGATCAAGTCAGAAAAGTGCGCATGGGTAAGGTGAGCTATATCACAATAATGGCTACGAACCAAATTTCAATTCAAGAACTTGAAGCCTCAGAAAACTTTATTCGAGTTTTGTGGGTCTTTTTTCATTTCATTCAGTATGTATAGTCTCTTTTTCTCCATAGAGGAACTACTGAAATGATTCTTTGAATGGAATATCGGAAGAAATTTACATTTATTGTGAGAGCATTGTGGAGTTTATATTTTTAAGTATTACTACTCATAGCTAAAGCATCACATCGTCGATATCTTTTAGAATTTAACCCTAATGAGCCAGCCTGAAGCAATTAATCCTCCATGAACTGAGCCTCCTTTCCTTGGTTATGTCATTTGTGTATCCAATTCAATATTTTCATTGAACAATTTATTTCGGATAATCAAACACTCAGAAGAAAAAAAGTTTCTGACATTTAAAATAGCAATTGCTCTGACTCCTTAAAATATCAGAGTTAGGCACTACATTATTGATTTAAGAAAAATCATTGAATAGATAGAATTTCACTGAAAAGTTTCATTAGGGAATTAAGTCATTTGCATCCTCAGTTTCATATTGTATCTAATGTGCTAAGCACAAGTATTGAGCAAAGATTTCCATGTGTGTTGTGTTGCCCTACTTATATTTACCAACCCTTATAAAAAAGTTAAATGCGTCACTGGTTTTTGATATGATTGCAACAAATTGAAAACTAGCTTTTCAAAATACCTGCCGTGGCGTTTGATCTTGCAAGTTTGAAGTTTTTAATTGCTTGGACTATCGGTGAGAAAATTTTGAAAGTTTGACTATGAACGTAACGCACTAGTTATTAAGCGAATTCAATGCTGGGCAAACAATCTAATTAAAAAATATCCAATGAAGCAAATAAACAATTGAGAGTGTCTCAAAAAATAGGTATCTTTTACTTTAAAAAACTCACTTCTCATTCACGTACGCTTGATCAACTACTCTAATGATGAGAGGAAGAACTTATTAAGAATTCCTTAAATCTTTTGCACTTCGCGATTTAATTTTAGAGCTTTTCAGAAATCGCAGATATTCCTTCTAAATTAAGATACCTTGCAAAAACCTTGAAATTAAAAATTTTAAGTAGTCTCATGGTTTTTTTAATAACTTACTTTCCGAACCTTATTGTTCTCCCATCACCGTTCACCTGCACTCGAATTCAAAAAAAGTTTAAAACCCTTTCATATCAGAGGCAGAAGGTTAGGTCTCAAAGTATCTCCTCAAAGAGATACTTTTGTAACATTTTCTCTTGAAACCGTTGCTTGATTCAAGTTCTCAGAATCCAGATAACTCATAATAAAATTTATTAATTACCTCATTGGATTTATTTACAGCATGTTAAGAACTTCCAGCAAAGCTTGATGACGTAATTTAATAAAAGTTTAAGTTGCTATTGCCTTTAGATAAATTCACTGAACTTTTAATACTGAAGAATTAGCAATAGCTTCTCATTAACAAAATAATCTGAATTTGAAAGCTCTCGAGAGAAAGGTCCTGACAACTTTTCAATTTTCAATGTCTCACTTCGCTCGCACAATCAATACTTCCCGTTCCACAGGCTCATCGCATTCGCGCAAGAGCTCTAAAACCTCGAGGTAAGCTCTTAATATATGCAATCTTGGCTCAAATTTTGAATATTAGGCACACTACGAAGAAAAAGCATCTCATCCTTGACCTTGATGACACTCTGATCTGCTCACAGCCCAAGTCAACCACAAAACTGATAACAACACCCATTTACGTAAAATCAAGCTTGCAATAGTCGTTTAAAGAATTTTTCCAGTTTAAATATAATGGAAAACAGAAACAGTATCCAAATGTTGTAGAGCGTCCAGGACTGGACACGTTTCTTGAGAAGATGCGAGCGCATTACTACCTCCACATTTTTACCTCAAGCTATAAAGAAGTACCTATCTCTTATCTATAATTATCAAATTGAAACTTTGTAGTATGCAGAGGGAATCTTGAGCGGAATTGGCATTAAAAAATATTTTAGCAGTGTCTGGCACCGTGAACACTGTAAAATGGTCGGTTCAAGCTGGGTTAAAGATATAAATTCACTACCGTTCCCAATCGCAGATATGATATTGATTGATGTATTAACTTAATTCTTACGAGCTTTTGCTTATTCGTTATTGATAGGATTCCTACGTTCATTATGATAATCAGCCTGATAACACCATATTGATAAAGCCCTTCACTGGCGATGAAAATGATAACGAATTTGAAAAACTCACGCGCTTTCTCATCGAGCTCTCCAAGTGCGATGATGTCCGGCCTATCAAACCAAAATTTGATTATTTCTCAGTCCACAGGACTCTACCGCTGCCAGTGAAACAATCAGCACCGAAAACTTTAAGCGTTTTAAGGCAAAGGATGAAAATAGAGGACAATGAATATGAGGAGAGCGAAGGGGATATTACTTCGTTCCTAGGCAATTATGAAGGAAGCAAAGAAATGTCTTTGTATGAAGAAAGTGCAAGTACTGAAACCACAAGATTAGCCCCCACACTAAAAACGCAATTAAAATTTCTACGGACGGCCAGACCGAAGGAGAGAACCAATTCGAAATTTATTGGTGAACCGGAGTACTTTGGCATCGAGGAATATTTCGGAAAAGAGGATGATGTGGAAGATTTTAAGTCACGTCGCCAAAACAACGTCTCACATGAGTATGACCCATTAATGGAGGAAAAGATTTCCGCATTTGACAATGTAAACCCTGTTGTCAGGAATGCAAGAATGAATTCTCAATACAGAATATTTGCTACATTTAGAACCTATTAGTGTTTCAATTTTTTTCCTATGGTTGTAGTGTCTCGAACTGAGGAATAGGTATTCAAATTTCTTTTGTTCGATTAGTCAATAAATTTGGATTTTCCTGTAAGCAAATGCTTTGCGTTGTTTATAGCATGCTTTTTACCAAACATGCTTGAGTAAAAAAGTCCATGAAAACTATTATAAAAAATTTAATTCCCTTTCTCTTTTTTCCTCTTATTCCTTAGTGATTTCTCAAAAGTATTGCCCATGTTAGGCTCATACTTGCTCGGGTTCGAATTTTGTTGCATGAGATATTAGATTCTTCTAATAGAAGCCTCGATAGTTCATCATTCTATGAGAATATCATTCCAATTCTTTATCCGTAGCATCTGGATGATAGATTTTATCAGCCTAACTGGTTTTCGAAAACAACTGAGGATAGCCTTCTTTTACTAACTTTTCCAACAGTAGAAATATTTCTTATTTCTAAATTTTGAAGATTCCAGAATTGCTACTGTGAGTTGTACGTTCGGAATAGCGAATAACTAATAAGGGCAAAAATTCGAAAAGAAATTCTATATTACGCGCTTGAAAGGGTCATGGGATTATCGAATCCATGTCACAAAATCGAAAATTGAGGAACACATTTCTTTGCATAAATAATCATAATGTTTAGAACTGTTCTTTATTTCTCATTTCATATGATGGATTCTATTCACAGATCATCCGTGAGTGTTGACTAGCAAAGCGCAAATAAATAGCTCAAAGGAGGATCATACTCGTTTATTTAAAAAAATTGATTCTAATATTACTCAAATTCTTGAAAAATAAAGAGAGTACAGAAATGAAAACCCATTGAAATGTTAGGGGTATTAGGTAATATGGAACTGTCTATCAAATAAAAAGAAATTCTAAGGCATAATGTTCAGTGATTCCTTATAGATAGGAGTTAGCGACTTGTTATAAAATAAATAATTTTTTGAGGATATTGTTTAAAGGTTTTCTTAAAACTCATAAGTAATATGCTATTTCGAATCCGTTGTTATTAATATTTCTGGAAGGACAAGTTTAGAATAATTAGAAGAAAAATTCAGTATATGGCAAGAACGAAACAAGTCACTTTAACTACAGAAGAAGGACCGCTTAAATCAGAAAGGGATGCCCCGGAGAATAGAATAGCATCAAGCAAAAAGAAATCTGCCAAAAAACAACCCTCATCAATTAGATTCATTAAACTTTATCGTTATTGCAATAAGACAGATTATCTCATCATGGCTATTGGCACCCTCACTGCAGTTGCAAACGGAATTATTATGCCTGTGCTTGCCCTGATTCTTGGTGGAGCAACCTCAAGTTTTGATCCCAGGAATGATCCAGACGCGATTGTGAACAACGGGAAAAAATATGCTTTTTATTTCCTGTATGCTGGTATTGGAGCTTTTTTTGCAGCACAACTTTCGATGAGTTGCTGGATGCTGATAGGAGAGCGACAAACAATTAATATTCGAAGAGAATATTTCCGTGCTCTTCTAAGACAAGAAATCGGGTATTTCGATAAGGTAAATCCGAATGAACTTTCGACGAGAGTAGCAAATGATTGCCAAATGATTTGGCAAGGAATCGGTGAAAAGGTTCAAACATGCATATTCAATTCTGTTATGTGTGTCACAGGGTTTACAATCGGGTTTTCTAAAGGATGGGAACTTTCATTGATCATGCTTTTGAATATTCCACTCATCTTCATCGGTGGTTCGTTATTCTTTTGGTCTGTTCAAAAGGCAACGAAAAAGAATTTAGAAGCTTATGAAAAATCTGGAGGCATTGCGGAACAAGCTTTGGGAGCAATCAAAACGGTTGTCGCTCTCTGTGGCGAAGAAAAGGAAGTTGCAAGATATAAAGCATCCTTAGATGAATCAAGGTCGATTGTTGTGAAATATGGCTTTATGGGAGGTTTCTTTGTCGGTATTTTGATGTTTGCTCTCATGTCTTGCTACGCACTTGGGTTATTCTATGGATCGTACCTTATCGAATGGAAACGTTGGAATCCTATTGAAGGCAGACCTTATTCGTTTGCTGATGTTCTCTCCATACTCTTTGTAAATTTGATGGCTGCATTCTCGATTTCTGGATTAACAGCTCCACTAAAGTCTTTTGCTCTTGCAAAAAAGGCCGGCGCTCGAGCCATGGAGGTCATCGACAGAGTATCTCAGATTGATATTGAAGATGAATCAGGAGAAAAACCTGATATCAAAGGAACAATCGAATTCAAAGATGTCACATTTGCATACCCTCTCAAACCTGAGAAACAAATCCTCAAAGGTATCAATCTGATTGCTCGTCCAAAACAAAAAGTCGCCTTTGTTGGTGAGAGTGGGTGTGGAAAAACAACCGCAATGCAACTCATCGAAAGATTCTATGAACTCGACTCTGGAGATATCCTCTTCGATGGGGTTTCTATCAAAAAAATCAACCTCAAATGGCTCAGAGACAATATTGGTTATGTGGGACAAGAGCCTGCTCTCTTTGCCACTTCTATTG
>ENA-UOTX01001770-UOTX01001770.1-compost-metagenome-genome-assembly--contig:-NODE-1770-length-13607-cov-37.060089_pt1 | contig 13607 bp, 15 predicted proteins | sample MGYA00238143_ERZ746982 | MGnify/ENA primary metagenome ERZ746982 (study PRJEB28758, sample SAMN06268862) | compost metagenome | isolation source: single cell | place: USA: California, Emeryville, Joint... | reverse complement strand
CCATTAGATTTCCATTGTGAACGTTCTCTGAACAGCTGGACTGATCCTCTAATCTTGAACGCTGGTTGGTTGGTCGGCCTCGTCGATCTAAACACCGAATCTGACTACGTTCGTACCAGAATTGCTGACTACTTCACAACACTCTTGAGTGTTGGTTTCAGTGGATTCAGAATCGATGCTGCCAAACACATCTCTCCTGACAACCTTGCTGCTATTTTCAGCAAGTTCAAACAAAATCTCGGAGGTGGTGAACTTCCAGATGACTTCATCACTTACCTCGAAGTCATTATTGGTGGTGAGAAAGATCTTCTCATGTGCCAACAGAACTCTTACAACTATGGTCCATACCTTGCTTCAGCTCTTAAGAAAGCTGGACTCAGTGATGGAGACGTCTACAAAGTAAAGATTTGGGAGTCTGACTACCCTAAGGAGTTCCCTCTTTGTGGTTGGCCTATTCCTTCCGAAAGATACGTTGCCCAGAATGAATGTCACGATGATCAAGTTCCAGGAAGTTCCAGCAGAGATATGGGAGACAAAGGATCTATCCTTGTCAAAGAAAAGAACGTTCCTAAACACAGAGATTTTGAGAAACAGCTCTTCACTAGAACTGATGGAAACTGGCAAATCAAGCTCGTTCTCAGCTCTTACACCTTCAGAGAGAGTGTTGGGGCTTACGGATTCCCTGATGGTAGCAGTGACTGCACTCGCTGCCAGAATGAAACCTGCAAAAAGCAATGTACCAAGAGCATGCCATATGTTCAAGCTTACAACCCTAACTCTTGCGGATACGATGTCTATGGACCAAATGGAGGATGGCAAGAAGGTGTCTACACTCGAGTTCACAGAGACAAGGACATTATTAATGCCATGAGACAATGGATGGGGTTACCAAAAGCTCTGAAAGCCTCTGATATTGGTCTTCCTTCTCATTGTGATAACAGGAAATTCTTTGATGAGGAGGCCTTTTTGGCTGCTACTCAGTAAGTCAAACATTAATGAAATTAATAATCTTAATGAATATTATGAGAGAAAAGTGAATATATGAATTTCCCTTAATCCAAATTTAATCTTTTTACCATTTCATTTATTCGAAAGCTTCCGCCATGAACCTGACTCACAAACAATCTATATTTCCTTTTTAGCTCTAAGGCACATGAATTTCGCGCACATTAATTTCTACAAATAGAAACTAGTCCCTGGAATATCATAGCTGCTATCTTAGCTGATGATCAAATTTTGTACTCAATCTACGTGCTTCTCTTTCTCTCATATGGCCATATATAAAATTAGTTTGAGGCACAGAGTTGCTCCTGACTCATAGCGTAATGCCACAAATAATAAAACGTATTGCAGAATTATGATATTAGGTGCAAATTAAGTTTATAAACGGTATCATAATCTGCTTTAAATGTTCATTGCTCGAATTTGAGGTCAAATTCAAAGACATAAATTCTCCCAACAGATCCAACAATAACTCTCCCCTTCTTAAATGAAATTCATCCTTGGCTTTATTTTCGGAGCTGCTGTCAGTTCATTCTATCATAACAGCGAGTACCGTGAGGCTGCAAGAAGAAAATTTCACTTCAAGATACATCAATACGAAACCCCCGAAGGAAAGAAAATAGCATTTGAATCTGAGGAATACAAACTCTTATTCGACATCCTCGAGAAAAACCCCCCTAAATCAAAAACCGAAACCACTCAACAAATCAATTGATCACTTTGCTTTTAGATGCACTAAGATAAGATGCATAATACCATCAAAAGCCTTTTGTCACATTGAAAACATGTTCTTCCAACATTTTTCATATTGAAATTATCGTATTATTCATTTTCTATATCCCAAGAAATATATAGCCATAAGGTCTATTACTCTAAAATGAAAAATAGAAGGAATTTTAGTTCTTCTTGATATTATATTACTATTGAGAACGGTAGACTAAGCCATCAGTTTAGAGTAGAAGAGTTTAGCACTCGCAGATATATAAGATAGTCATTTCTTTAGTCTAATTCTTCGCATTGGACCCCATAGAAATTTTGCGCATAAAGAACTACGGTTAATCATATTTTATTCGGAATAAAAAAAAAAACCGTAGGGAATTTTTTCCAGACAGATCTCAGTAATGGCCACTGCAACCACTACTCAAGGCCTTGGAGGAAGGGCCAAAACAGCAGGAACCCGTACAACTAATCGTTTTCTTTGCGTGCTTACTTGAGATATTAGTTATGACCGTTCAGGAAATGTATAAAGTCGCAACCAGACAAAACCAGGCTTGGGGTGTCGAAGGGTATGAAGTTCCTCGCCAATACCAAGACCCTCGACCAAACAAACTCTACGAGAAGAAAACCGTCAAAGATGAAGACAAGAAAAAAATGAAAAAAGGCGATTATCTATCTTACACGCTGAAACAGGCAGCGACTCTTCCTGGACCCAATGCCTTCCAGACTCCAGTCCAATGGGTGAAGGAAACCGATAAAGAGAAACCAAAAATCAAATATGGCGATAGAAAGACCTACGTCGCGCAGATTTTCGAAGAAGCAAAGCTTCGCAGCGTGCCAGGACCCGGCGCGTATAACCTTCGCAAAGATCCTAAGGAAGAGGATAAAGCTCGAGCTGAAGCCGCAAAGAAGCAAGTTGATAAGTCCAAAATGTAGTCAAAAACGCGTTGTTTCCTCAGTTAACTGATGAATATTCTATAGACCTGCCAGACAACACTTTTTATGTGAAGTTGAATACGTCGCAGCGCCAACTCCTGGACCAGGAGACTATTATCCAAGAGTATTTCGATATTGAAAGCGTTTTATTGATGTATTCTATCTGATTAGTTGGAGATCCCGAAGATTAAAGAGGCGAAGCCTAACAGGGAGGATTTCAAGAAAAAGATAAAGGCAAGGAAGATCGAGAAGCAGCCAGATGGTTTCCATTATAATCCTCACTACGCGACATTCGATACATTCGGCAAGCTGAGTTTGGATATTGCGGAGAAGAAAAATAACAGAATCAAACAGAAGAGCATGTTTACATCGCAGCGTTTCGGCGACCCGAAGAAGGAGAAAAAGTTGGGTGCTTCGACCCCTGGTCCTGGACAATACCCATTGATCGCTCATTGGTCTGGGAAACCTGAGAAAGGAAAGAAAAAGGATGAAGAGAAGAAGAAAAATTGGATGAATTTAATTACAAAAGGAATTGAGAAGAGCATTTACTATTCCTAATTTTCTGAATTTATAGAGGAATGGTTGTAGAGCATACCCCTTCATATCTCTGCGTATTGATATTGGTTGAAACCAAGAGTCTTTTTCAAAATTCCTCGGTTTAACTACTCCACTCTCCCTACTAATAATAAAATGGTCATAGATCAAATGCATATTCCTTAGCTCAACCCAATACTCTGAAAAACAATAAATTATTTCCTTCATTGGAAGAGTTACGAGCCAATGAGTAATTTAATGCTTTAGCCTTGAAAACGACATTCATTTACTCAAACTTGATGAAAAAATAAGCGATAGACTACAGAATGCGTAGAGTTCATATAGTATGAAAAACAAATCGCATTAAGCATTAATGTCTTGAGCCTGTTGAGGATCAACGCCGTCTTGTTGAGCTTGGCCCTCTAACTGAGCTTGACCCTCCAACTGCGCTTGTCCATCCAATTGACCTTGTCCGTCAAGCTGAGCTTGGTCTGGATCACCTCCTTGCTCCCCTAATGCTTGCTGTTCCTCAGTATTTAAAGGTTGCTCTTCTTGAGGTTGCTGCTCTTCCTCCTGTGGCGGTTGTTCTTCCGGCTCTTCTTCTTCCTCCTCGTAGCCAAGATCACGTGAAGGCTCTGGAACATAATCGAGTAAGGTCGCTGTCGACTTTGTGACAATCTCGTGAGGGGTAATTTGGAAGTCTTGCTCTTCAAGGTGAGCCGTCTGTGGCCAGATCGGCGTGAGGTGAGGTCTGAGAATATACCCAATGTAGCTCATTGGAACAGGGAACACAGGGATGTCGTTTTGGCGGAAGATAGGCTGAGTTAATGGGACAAGTAACAGGAACTTTCTCGACAGGATGACATTGACACCCGCGTCAACGAGTTCTATAAAATGGAAGGCATTAATGCTAAAATCCTCTTGCAAATTCATTACTTCCGTCATAAATGCTATTCAGTTCGAGGAATAACTGTTTGTAGAGTTTGTTGAAACCAATATTGTTGTCTTTCTCATCGAGAGAAACCAGTTTGTGTCTGAATGGGAGTTCATCTGTTCAAAATCAAATTCGTTAGATCCACAATCAGAACAAATCATTCTTACCGATTTCATAAACTCCGCGATAAACTTCATGCTTTGGTCCAACAATCACGCTGTAAATAATTCTTTCAAAAGGCAACAGATCACCTTTCTCTTCCTTCATTCCGATGATGCCTGCGTTCTTCCATTCAAGCAGAAGGAACTTTCTTGGGATAATATGGCAGATCTCGTTATTAAGCTGTAGGTAATTCGTATTATTCTTAGGCAACCATTGTAGGAAAGCCAATGAGTCTGTGTCCTTAACGATTTTATAGGCTGTCTGCCAGTCCAGCTTCGACAGCGGCTCTATGATATTCGTGTGATTTCTTATGAAATAGCTCACGTTTTCATCTTCTCCCTCTTCTTTCTTTTCCTTCCGCTCTTCATACTCATCATCCTCGTTACGCTCACCTTCTTCGTCTAATCTAAAGTACTTTCTCTTCGGACGGACACGGAATCTACCGGTACGACTAAAATCTTTGGTGTAGAGCTTTTCAGTTTGATCTTCTTCCTCATCCGCTTCAAGTTCTTTCACAGCTTCCCCAATGGCGTGATCGGACTTATTATCTTCGGTTTTCACGTCGGTTTTCGCCTTGCTTACAGCAGCTGAGAGGACCTCCGTGCCCTCAGGTTTATTAAGTTCGATATGACTCGAAAGTCTCGACTCATTTCTTTTGGGTAAAGAGTTGTTTTCAAGTTGATCAAGATCGCTGTGGTTGGTGTTTTCTTGCTGGTTGCTGAGTTTATTGCTCTTAGCGTCTTTGATCTCCTCGATCTTCTTTGGTGGGATAGGCTTCTCTGTCTTGTGGACCAAGATGCATTGGCCTTCAAAAAGCGGCTGAGGATGAAGACACAGGTAATAATCTCCAAAAATCTTTATGAATCATGAGCAAGAAGCAAAGCAAGCTGGTTTTACGTTTGATATCACATAGTCATAAACGTTTGGATATTCTGGATTCTCAGGAGGGATATCTTCTGATGGCTCTTCCTCGGCTATAACTTCTAATTGTTGCGGCTGTTGCTCCTCTTGAGGTTGCCTAGCAAATTCTTTAGAACTGCGCTTATTGGCTTTTCTTTACCCTTCCTCGCCGTTTTCTGTGACCTGGCCTTCAGGGTTTTCAGGATTCTCGGGGTTCTCGGGATTTTCCTGCTTTACTTCCTCCCCTTCAGCACCGGTTGGTTGGCCTTCGGCACCTGTTGGCTGGCCTTCAACAGCGGTTTCACCAGTTTTCTCTTTCTTCTCTTTCTCGAGTGGAGTCTTCGGCTTATCTGCGTCTGATAGCACTTTCGAGTCCTTTTGCGGCTGTGATCCCGGACGAATACCGTCTTGGACTAATAATGAGTTACTATATTGCAAGAACGCGCTTATTGGCGATTTTACGCAAACTTTCTTCGACAACGATCGCTTTCTCCTTGAAATCGATTGTGACATCAGGGATTTCTTCAACAGGTATCTCGAGTACCCTCTGCTCTGGGATTTTCATGATCGGAGCCGTTGACTTCGTATCCTTTACGTAATACTAAAAGCGAATTCCTGTTAAGGCAAATAAGCATTGCAACTGTCATTACGATGAGACCATGGTCTGTAAGCTGTTTAAATTCGCCTGTTTGTTTAGTAATCTTATTGCTTTTCAACGCCTCTTGATATTTTTCTTCAATGATTTCGATCAAGTGCTTTTGGCGATGTCGTTCGGTGTAATCGAGGTCTGCAAGCTTTTTGTTCACCTAAACCACCAGCTTCAGCTCGTGCAAAAAGAAGCAATGCAAACCTGATGATCGAGACGGTCCTTGATCATATGACTGCGAAAACCAAACTTGGTCTCAGCGAGTTCGTTGAATTCGAGCGTGGAACCGATGAGTTTTCCGTCGCTTGTAAAAATGATAGGATTGCTAGGCTTTTTGAACCCGTAATTCCTGCAAATCTGCCGAGAGAGGTTAAGGGAGGTTGGGAAGGTGAAGGAAGTACCTCTTTGATACAGGCGTTCCATTCGTGTGGATGTTTAAGGATCATGATAAAATTAATATTGCTATAGAGAGTTTTGATGTTCCTTGCAAGCGTTTCGCACTATAATGATTTCGAGGAGGGGTGGTTAGGGGCTAAGCGAAGGTATTTGTGAGTACCTCAGTTGTCTCTCGTGCGTCTGAAGATCCGGCAATTATGTAACTTGTCATCTCTGTTTGATCGATTAAAATTTATTGTGAGTATTACAGGAACTTCCAGTCTAAGAGTTATCAGCGATCTTCGGATATTTTGCTAAAAATCAGCTTTATATCAATAGTGCATGAGCGTCATGGTAAAAAAGATGGACTTTTCATCAAATCAAGCTTATTTCAGATTAAGATGCCCTCCTTCTCACAATCTAATTAATCTTTGTACGCATGAAGTCGTAAATTAAGAATTTAAGTGTTAGGAGAGTTGATGGGGTGCCATTCCCTTCATAGATTTAATTCGCAGTCTTCGTCCAATTTACTGCTACTAGGAAAAGCGAATTTGCTTGGTGAAGACAAAAATCCCGTAAACAGGCCTTCTTCGCAAATTTTTCAAGTCAAGCGAAATTTTTATTCAAAAAATACTATAAAAAACACCATCCCCTCTCTATTGAATCTTTCCATTGAGGCAGATTAGGCGCCATATCCTTCAATTTTATTGGATGATCGGGGTGCGTTATTCGATCATTTGTCGAATATGTCCAATAAATTCAGACTCCTTGGGACGTTCTTTTTACAATAATTTTTAACTCGTGTTCTATCAAATATGTTAAAGGCGATCGCAGAGCTGAGGAAGAACTCATTCGATGGAGCGAGTACGAAAAGAGGTATTCTTCGCGAATTCAGCTCATCTATTAACTTTTCTCTTTAGACTCTTCGATTAATTCTCCAGAATCTGTGAATAATGATGGATCTTCTGTGCAAAGGCTGATTACGCCGAACCAGAGCAGTTTAGACACCTCTTTTGACCGCAAAAACCTCAACACATTGGCTCCTCTGCGTGCTGCAAGAAGTAAACAAAGATCTACAACGGTCTTCCCTTTGGAAAAGCTCATCAAAAATCAAAACTCAATGAAACTTGAACAAGCAAATAACAAAGGGAAACAATCTCAAAATTCAAATGCAACCCCCGAAGACGGTTTAACAGGGCAGTCTCAGGCAATTAATAAGAATTATTACAAAAAATCGAGCACCAGCAAAGAGGATAATAAGGGAGTAACGAGAACAAAGACCGCTAGGAACCCTCAACAGCCGAAATTCAATCCTGATAACTATGAAGTAGTCTATGATTCGAATAAACTCATTCGAAAAATCGAGAGAGCAAATAAAAAGCGCCAGACGATGTTTGGTTTTGCCACCAAAAACACCTTGGCAAAAAAGCGCTCGATTTCCTCGTCATCGTCATCGTCTTCGTCTTCGTCATCAGATTCTTCATCGGATTCTTCGCCCTTAGGCATCGGCACCGAGTCTCCTCTGCAGAAAATAAAAGTTCCATCGAATCGACCAAGCGTGAACCGAAACGAAGATTTTTCGCCTATGAATCTCCCGAAAACGCCAAATAGAGCTAGCTATGGGGGCGAGCAGACCAGGAGATATAGTAATAATGAGCTGCCAAAAACACCAAATCGTATCAGCTATGGTGGAGGAGAAGTGCCAAATAGGAGGTTCAGTGGCAATGAATTACAAGTACCTGGTCGCGTAAGTTTTGGGGGTGATGGGCAGAATAGAAGACCCAGCGGCAATGAATTACAAGTACCTGGTCGCGTAAGTTTTGGGGCTGAGGGCCAGAATAGAAGACCCAGCGGCAATGAGTTGCAAGTACCGAATAGGAATAGCCGTGAGAAAAATAATCAGCAGGTTCTTTCGAATCCTGAAATTCAAGAAGAGGTTCATGAGATCAGCCCCAGAAGGCAGAAGACCATTAAAGAGCTGGCAGCCACAGAAATGTTTCAAAGCCATGGCTATGCAGAGAAAGAAAACGATGACAATTATTCTCGGTACTTGCGACCAGTATTTTATTAAATTCATGCTAGCTGCTAACCATCAGCATGTTAGATACGTATGACAACTAGAGAGAGGCGAGATTGGAGACTGCGGAAGGACCCTGAGTATCGACATTTAAAATGGATGCTCTTTCCAGATGATACATTTCGGATGTACTGGGATGTAGTCATAGTCTTGTAATGAGTCCTTCTTGATTGGGAGTATTGAACTAAATATGATAGGATTTTAATGTACACGACTTGGGTAGTGCCGCTCAGGATAGCAGGATACATCGCTGACTCGGGAGTCGGTTGGTTGGTATCAGATTGGATTCTAAATGCCTTCTTCATCGTTGATATACCCGTCAATTTTTTCTCGGCATACTTCGACCGTGACCTAAACCTGATTACGTCAAGAAAGGTAAAGTCAATTGCTATTGTGCTTATATTAATCCCCCATCAAAAGAAAATCATAATGCACTATCTATTTGGATGGTTTTTGATCGATCTCTGCGCAATAATTCCCTTCGATCTTATTGTTGGTTCAACCAACAGATATCAGCAATTATTGCGTGTGACAAGAATTTCCCGGCTTTACTCCATGCTCAAGTTATCAAAGTAAAGGATTGTGCCAAAAATCGGCTTTTATGACGGATTATCTAGAGTGAGTCGAGTTATGAAATCGATTCAAGAAAGAGCTGCTATACTCAGATACATTCAACAAAAATTTCATCTCTCGCCTCAAGTTGAGCGTCTGTTTGTCTCGTTCTTTGTGATCCTGGTCTTCGTGCATATTTCAGCATGTGCCTGGTAAATAACTCGCATTGCCACTCTCTAATAACACGTTTGCACAGGAGATTTCTGCTGGATTTTACTATTGATGAATCTCATAACTGGCTTAAAGTCTATGGATTCTACGATCAAAGCGGCACACCGATAACTAGCGAGATAGAGGTATATAGCTTCGGAAAGCTCATATATCTTATGAATTGATAGATATACACTGCGAGTGCCTATCTTGTGGTCCAAACAATAGTAACGACTGGATATGGAGATCTTACTGGAACTACAAACGCTGAGAGGTAACAACAAATATTTATTTGATGGGCATGTTCACTTTTTTCAATGTAGAATTGCATGCGCGTTTTGGATGTTTGTTGGAGTGTTTATCTACTCTTTCATCATCGGATCTCTCGCATCTTTGGTCTCGAGTCTCGATATCCAGCAACAGCAGTTCAGCAACAAGTTGAACGTTTTGATTCAACTCAAAAAGGAATATAACTTCGATAACGCTCTTTATTTAAAAATCAAAAACGCTCTGAAATACGGCACAAAGTACTTGCTATGATCTACTCCGTTTAAATAACTTCAAAACAATAGGCAGTCTCAGGATAACCAAAATTTTTTGAAAGAATTGCCTCAGCATCTTCGTCAAGACGTAAACTTGGGATTATCTGCGCTCTTTTCTCACATAATTGCAATAATAGCTCTCTCTCATCATTTACCAGGAAATATTGGACGCAGTGCCATTTTTCGCTGGCAAACCCAAAAGTTTCATCACTACGATCGCACCGCTTCTCCGCCCAATTAAGGTGAACAAAGGAGAGGCCGTCTTTCTTCAAGGAGATCCGGCTGATGAAAGTAACAGCAACCATGCCTTGAAACAATCTCACATTAATATCCCTAGTGTTTTTTATTAAATCGGGAGCAGTTGCTTACGTAATTCCCAAATATTATGACTTCAAATTTTTGAAGATCAAGGAAGGTAAACCCCAATAATCTTATTAAAACTTGACCCCTTTACCATCAGGCTACTACTTCGGAGAGACTGACCTGCTTTTCTATGGAGAGATCCGCAAATATACGCTCAAAGCTGTCAAAACCAGCGAATTATACGTGTTAAATAAGAAAGACTTTAAACAAGTTTTTCTAATGGAGTTTCGTAACATCGGCATGGAACTCGTAAGCAATGGTCTGAAGCGAAAGATCCACACGCGAAAAGCTTACAAAGAAGCTGTTTCTTACTTATCGAAAACTACTCCCCAGGATTCTCAGTTTGATGTATAATTGATTTCTTTTTCCTCTATTTAACTCTCTTAGACTAAGGGGCTGAGGCATAAAAAGACTCTTTATAACGAGGAAGATATGATCAAAGACGATGATCTCGATGAAGAGGATTTTAATACTGATAGCGAGGAGGAGGCTGAGAAAAAGCAAGCTGCGGAACTATTCCCAGGTTTAAACCTTGCACCGAAGAATGCGCAAGAAGAAGATGGAAATAGCCTTCAACAGATAGATGAAGCCGAAGATGAAACCGCTAGTCCTATGGCAACTTTATCGAAAGTCCAAGCTCGTAAATTATCAAAATTCTTTGAACCTACCGCGTTCGCTGGGCTGAACCCCACTCCAGTGCTCACAGGAAAGCTCGAGGGAAAGAAGGAACCTGAGGTAAATCGAAGGATTGCTTTTCAATAACTGACTAATCGTGAACAAAAGGTCAAAGAAATAAACCTTAAAGTTGATCTGATACAGGATAAGTTGAATAACTTACTGACAATGTCGCAAAAGTTAGAAGAAGGACTGAAAACCTTCTCTGACAGCTCGAAGAGAAACGACAAGAAAGCACAGACGTTCAAGGGGGCGTTGCCGGTAGAAAATAAGCTGAAAAACATGAAACAGAGGAAATCGATGAGTTATTCGACGCATGGAGAGCTGTTAGAGTATATAATCAAACAAAGCGCAGGCAGTCAGACTCCCAGCGTCAAAACTACGTTGACTCGAAGAGGGTCAACGAGAAGAACGTGGAAAAAGAGCTCGAAAAACAATAGCAAGATTCTTAATAGCAGCATTGAGGGAGGATCGGGAGCTAAGGAAAATGAAAAAGATGAGACTCCAGTGGAAAAAAAATCAAATGTCCTTGAAGTGCCTCAGGCTGGAGACGATGGCTGGGAAACGATTAGCGAGAATGAAAAAAAGAATGAGTAATATCGTATTCGACTGATTTTTCAGGAATTATAATTCTTTTTTGTTATTACAAGTTCACTTTTTGTTAGATTTTAACCACTTCTCTTTTCTTTTTTTTGTGCAATTGTTTGTGGATATAATGGTTTAAATATGTCTTTATAATGAGTATTATATTCAATTTTTTAAAGGTTCGCTCATGATGGGCATTTTTAATCAGACTGACTTTTTTGTTTAGTCACTTTGATTTGAGCCGAAAAACAGTGCAGGTTGTCAAAGCTTTAATATCTTTAATACATTAATCGCTTAAAGTGAAGCATGATTTCAATATTTTTGAGATATTGCTACATGCTCATTCAGTTAAGTCTTGTGCTATTCTTGCTTTCAGAAACTGATAATTGGAGATTACTCTAAGTGCCATTGAACTGATTGAAGCTGGTTTAGTTAATAAATTTATCGAATTTATTGAAGAAATTTCAGGCTTAGCAGGTGAATCATCATTTCGAGAGTCTTGTTGTCCCTGCTTACATTCATGGTTGCGAATTTAAATAGCATATCTATTGCTCCATTTTCATCTCGTATAGCGCTTTAGTCAATAGCGTGAAATTTCTCCTATCTTAAGACTGTTTATAATGGAGATCAGTTTGTGCTGAGGGATGCGTGTTTTTTCAAATTTTTTCGGTAGTATAACTGTTTTGAAAGGTAGTTTGGCAAGAAGTGTCATCTGACGCGTGACTCTTATCGGCAGAATATTTAGCTACAAACATAAGATTTCTCATAACTTCGCAAGAGTAGGTGGCAGTCTAAGTACGTGTAGAACTCAAAAATGCTGATTGGAGCCAACCTTAACTTACTCAATAACAGTCGAACCTATATATATATAGCGATTAAACGCTTTTTTCGTAGCAATTCTCCCGCTATTTTTTATTCCAAAATTTAACGAGTTAATTGTTTCATTTAATACCATGCGTTTTTTACGTGCGGTATTATTCTAATTTCGATAAAGAATTCACACTTCCGATCAATCTTCGTACATTTTAATCGTGAATAAATTAGGGAGCCAAAGTTTGTTAATTTCATCAAAATGAATGGAAAGCACGGAGCGAGATATCCTCCTTCTTTCCTTTTTAAATAGAATTTCAAGGAAACTGAAGGCTCATCCATTCGGAATACTTGTAGTTCGAAGAAATTTTATAAGGATGACCATGTTATAATGTGATTTTCATTGCAATGCAAATCTCCATCCCACTCGAGTCCTCTCCTGCAAAACTTCTCAGAGACAAAGTGGTTAAAATGAGGTAGTGCTTTGATTTAAAATTGGATTATTACTTATGTAGAACAATCAGGAACATCCTCGAAAACATGATACAAATAATTTGATATCGGTGGTGGGAATAATATTTTTTCTTTATTGACTTTAAATCACGGAAATCTGATCTTTTCTGAGATTCTGTTTGATGATTATAAATATCTGCCTGGCTCCATTGGCAATATTATTAAAAAAAAAATTGAACTTGATTTTCGACGTAATCAAAGCCCGATGTCTGAAAGTTGTCAGTCCCAAGACCAGCACACTGAAGAGGATCAGAATTTTGAAGCTTCACTCGATCAACAGGCTCAAAATCTTCAGCCAAAGCGGTTTCCGGTGACCAGCCGTAATAAGGTACAGCAAATTCCAATGCCCCGCCCTTCATAATTAATTGATTGAAAAGCAATCCAAGACGATTTTTGATAGTGCAGACTATTTTATGAAGAAAGAAAAAGAACGGAGGGAAAATGACGAGACTGATGAGGTTCTTATTCCTGGCTATCCACACGCAAAGACACCAGTATTACAATTCCGAAGGGTGGGTGGTTGGTTCAATCAAATCGTTTTAATTCGCATTTTAGAACCAAAGAAAGACGTTTGATTCCGCAGACTATTTTATGGAACAAGAACAGAAAAAGAAAGAAAATACTTCTGACCAACAAAATCAAGTCCAAGAAAAAGCACTTACTCAACCTGCTCAGGAGATGAGCGTGCAGGGTGCACTAGAAAATCATTCCCAGGAACAAGTGGGCATAATAGAGGCAGAAACCAACCTAAATGTTCCTGAGAGAAAGCAACCAAATCTTTTGAAAAGAAGAGTATATCTCCCTTGCTTTCGCATTTTTATATGATCACTCTATCTAGACGGAAAAGAAAACTTTTGATTCTGCTGACTATTTTATGAACCTACAAAAGAGTCAGAAGAAGAGCCAGCATTACCAACCAATTGCAAACACTGCGAATGACGAAAATTCTTTATAACATATCAAAAGAAAATAATGAAAGCATTAAAGTTTTTTATATCTTATAATCATCACTGAGAATGGAAGCTCTCTCACACTCCATTCTTTTCTTCTCCTCTTTTATAAATATACCATATT
>ENA-UOTX01001767-UOTX01001767.1-compost-metagenome-genome-assembly--contig:-NODE-1767-length-13632-cov-28.555441_pt1 | contig 13632 bp, 11 predicted proteins | sample MGYA00238143_ERZ746982 | MGnify/ENA primary metagenome ERZ746982 (study PRJEB28758, sample SAMN06268862) | compost metagenome | isolation source: single cell | place: USA: California, Emeryville, Joint... | reverse complement strand
ACCTTCCTACCTTCAAACCTCAGAAATCACAATGTCCACCGCTAATAACTACGGCGTAACCCTTATATTTTCAACAATTTGTTACAAAATTTTACTCAGACTGTCGAAGAAGCTAAGCCACACACTCATGATCACCACGATCACGATCACGAAGGTCATGCTCACGTTCATGTTCACCTCGATAGATTGCACGACTCCGAAGGATGTAAATTTTCTTGACATAATTACGCTAAAACTAATCGCCTATTTGTTTAGTCCCAAAGGAATCTTCTGTCTGGAGCGGATTACCAACCTGGGTGCTTTTGGTTGTTGAGTACTTGATTGGGTTGGCCGTTGTCGAATGCTTGGCATTTGCTATTGCTCTTTTCTGGGTTGTTGCCGCTGTTTACCACTACAATGTCGGAGGACAAAGATGGTTACAACACATTCTCGCTATCGTCGGTTTCGTTCTTGCTTGCATCATCTCTCCTTTCGTTTACAGCATCCTCGCTCTTATTGGATTCGTTCTTTGGGTTATTTGGATCATTAAAGACATCACTGCCGTCGTAAGCCACACTCCAAGACCAAAGATCATCGTTCCTTATTTCAACGGTCTCTTCACCTATGCCAACTAAAGCAATTTGCTCAACCATTTGCTGTGCATGGAAATCACAATAGCAAATTATATAGATATATATTACAGTTATTGCTGAGTCATTTGTTTTGTTTTGACACGTGCATGGCTGATCAATCGTTGATTTATAGCAAGTTCATCCATGAGGCCTAAAAGAAGGTTTTTCACTCGTGTAGGCTCTGCTTAGTTTAGTTTTTAAGCAGGAAATGGAGTCAGAGAAAATGGATTTGATAGCTATTTGTTGCCGGTAAAAACGACCGAATTTTTCTGAAGTATTTTAAAGCTAAAGACAAAGAGAGAAAATAAATTCCTTTAAAACTTTATGAAGATGAATAACCTTGCATTTTGCAAAGCGGTTCTGAATTCTTATCAGCTGTCTGAGGTTGAAAATAGCGTTCTTTTCTGAAAATGTGCAACATTTCTCGAGACTAATGACTCAATGTATATATTCTCGATCAAGTCTTAAAATTATGAGAATTACATTTGCTTGTCCTTACAGCAAGTCATCGTGTAATCTAAAGTAAAAATTGTAACAATGAAAGAGTCTAGAGCTATTCCATAGATATGATTAAATAATTGCTAATATTTCCCTAAACCTTGGATTATTGCTTCAACGTAGCTGGATCGTAGAGATCTAGGCTTCTTTTCTCCAGTATATCCACGAGCTGGACATTTGATTTCCTTTAGAGCAGGTTTTCTCGATTTTCCACTGCAGATTTTATTAATGTCTCACCAAAATTCATGCTCATCAAGATAACAGGCCAGCTAGCTATCCAGTCCATGTGCTTGAAGAAAAGCCATATGTTCAAGGAATTAATGCCAATAAGAGCCCGGCTAATTATTTTCTTCAGATTCTGAAGACTGCAGCAATAAAAAGTTAGTTATGACCTTAAAATTGATGTGAACTATCCCACCAAAGCAGGCTCTCAAGCCGTTTCGCTCCATCTAAGTTCTCGTACTCAAGCCAAATCTTGTAATTCTCTTCTGAAACTTTTCCATTGGCTTTATATTAGTTGGAATTTTTTTAATTGGCTAATCGAATTATATCTCTGAGGAATTCAGAATTATGGAAGACAAGAAAGTCACTAAACTTTCCTCTCTCCCAAAGTCTTTCCAGGACTGGGAGGTCGGAAGCAACTACGAAATCATTAAGCAAGTCGGTTCCGGGTCATACGGCTACGTCGTCGAAGCCATCCAGAAATCTACTGGAAAAAAGGTTGCCATTAAGCGATTGAATAAAATTTTTGAGGACACCATCGACTGCAAGCGTATTCTTCGAGAGGTTACCTTGCTTAGGAAGCTCAGCCACCCAAATATCGTGAATATTGTTGAAATTCTGGAGCCTTCAGATCCCAAAAACTTCGATACGATCTACGTCGTTATGGAATACGCTCAATCAGATCTCAAGAAACTCTTGAAGTCGCCGATTCACCTCGAGATGGTTCATATTCAAACCCTGGTCTATAATATCCTGGTTGGCCTCAAATACATCCACTCCGCTGACGTCTTACACAGAGACCTCAAGCCAGCGAACGTGCTGATCAACGAAGACTGCACGACCAAGATCTGTGATTTCGGGCTTGCTCGTTCGATCGAGGGAATCGAAGGAGCGCATATAAAGAAAAAAGAAGAAGACGATGATGATGACATCATTCCAACAGAATCGAAGCCTGATGCGAAGAGACAAGGCGCCGGAAAGCTCGTGAGAACGTCGGGAGGCATGATCAAAACCAAGAATATGAAGAGAGAGCTCACAGGTCACGTCGTTACCAGGTGGTACCGAGCGCCAGAGCTTATTTTACTCGAGAAAAATTACACTGCCGCCATTGACGTCTGGTCATTGGGCTGCATCTTCGCTGAGTTGCTCGGCATGATCAAGGAGAACGCCCCGACCTTCCTCGACCGTAGCCCGCTCTTCCCTGGTACCTCTTGCTTCCCGCTCAGTCCAGATAGAAACGCCAGCGTCAAACGAGGTGGTTTCCCACACTCGAGCCAAGATCAGATGAGCATTATCTTCTCCGTTCTGGGAACACCGGCAGAGGAAGAATTCGAATTTGTTACAGATGCAAAGGCCTTGGAGTATCTGAAGAGCTTCCCGGTGAAGAAGCCGGTTTCGTTCGCGGACCTCTACCCTGCTGCGACCAAGGACGCCCTTGATCTGTTGTCAAAAATGCTTGTTTTTAACCCGAATAAGCGAATTACCATTGATGAAGCCATCAACCATCCTTTCCTCTGCAAGGTCCGCGATAAATCCAGAGAGGTGTATGCTTCCGGCCCAGTGCCGATGGAGTTCGAAAAGGAGGGAGAGTTGAGCGCTGAGAGACTGAGGGAACTCTTCTTGGCGGAAATCGCACAGTACAAAAAGAAATAAACTAGAAAATGAACTTTTATATGGTTATCTTGTGAGAGTTACAGCGGTATAACAATCTCTAAAAGTATATTTTCGTGGAATTTCACTTTTACTTTCGTATTTCTATGGTGTTTGGATTAGATTGAGATAACCGTTTAATAAAAAACTCGGAGATAAGCAGCAAAACTATACTATAATTTTTAGCTTTGAAAACCATATTGAACGCCTTTACTACTATGCCATGACATTGAATAGTATAGTATTACCCTGAGAACATGATTATCCATTGTGAGCCTTGTAATAAAGGCAAATTATTACGCAATATGAGATTATTTCCGTAAAACAGCAGCAATAGGCAAGATATTCCAATAATAATTATAGCATGGGTCTTAGCAAATAGATTCCTTAATATTCATTCAGTTAATTTACAAATCCAATAGGACGAACATCAAATTTGCCTTTTGATTTGCCTAATTTTGTCATTCGCGAGCTCTTTCAGCTCAGTCATTTCAGTCGTGTCATGCAGCTTGAGTTCTTCTTTTATCCCAGCCCGCGCCGACATCGCGAGCTCGGTGTACTCATCTCTCTCAGGTCTCGACAGCTGGAACCACCTTTGACTAGTTTGCTTATTAAACGTCTCCTCGCTGCATTCAGGTAACTCATCCCTTATGGTATTTTGGAAAACAGTGAATCCGTTCAACTTTTCATCGACCCACTGACTGAGCAAAAACTCAGGCGAATTTTCATCCAAAAAACACTTCGGCTCCTCCTCCTCGATGTTCTGGCCCTCCTTATGCTCGTTATCAGAGGCAGTCGCTTCTGCCTCAGTGCTTATTTTTGAGTTTTTGCGCATAGTGCTATGATTTTCAACAGCGTTGTCTTGCTCACGCTTATTCTGAGACAGGTCCTGAGACCCTCCCTGCTGGGAGTTTTCGCTTTCAACGACGATCTGGTCTGGGTTAGAGGATATCATCGAGTTTGCTGGCGCTCGGCTATCATAACACGCGTCTCCTTGCCTCTGACTTCCGTATTGTTGGCTCCCAGGACCAAAAGTTCCTTGACTAAACGACCCTTTTGGCGTGGTCGTCCCCACATCTTTCCAGTTTCCATTCTCTCTTTCGTTCTTCGTCGCGGAGCCAAACAGCCCATTGGGTTTCGATTGCTCGCTGCCATCCATGCCAAACTTCTGCTTGAGGATCTCGAGCAGTGAGGTCGCCTTATGGTAATTCTTGAAATCGAAGGGCGAGGACTTATCGCTATCGATATAGCTCTTGTTTTGCGATTTTTTCGGGGTTACAGGCCCGTAGCTGAACTCACTCGGTTTCTTGTCGGATCTTCTGAGTTTTTCGTAGATAGTCTCGAGCTTTGGGTCGAGGGGCTGGTGCTCTACGAATGAAGGGGAATCGTCGAGAATATGAATCGATTCAATGCGCTCTCTCATGTCTATATAGAAATTTACCATTGGTAATCAAGCGATTGTTAATTTTTCGATTACCTTCAAGGATGCTAGTGTCAACCTTCATCCCTTTCACCTGCAAAACTTGAGTTTTCATCCGATCCATCGCCTCGAAGATTTTCTTTTGTAAAGGATCCTCCACGCCCTCTTTTGGTTCATTGCTGCGTCTGAATAACAGTTTAACAAACCGCTCATACTCCTTGTAGTTTTTAATCGCGTTCAGCACTTTCAACAGGTCCGGGACCGTATAAAACGACACTTTGTTCAACTCGTCCTGCTCGAGAACAAACAGCTCCATTTTCTTCTTAATCTCCTCTTCTTGTTTCATGAGCACTTGGGTCTGTCGACCGAAAAACTGGACAAACTGCTCCCGAAGTTTCTGTAAACTCTCCTTCATTTTCTCAATGTCGCGGTCAAGTCTTTTCATCTGGTTCTCGATATGCCTCTCGAGGACTCTAATATAGTCCTTCCTATCGAATTCCAAATACCGCTGCTCAAGATTTTCATGCGATGGCTGGTTGGCCTGTAGATTAGCTACATAATTGGTCTTCTCAACGCTCTTGGTAATGATGTCCCGAATAGCAATCAAACTAACCCCTTTGATTTCTCGAGCAATCTCAGGGTCAAGGATACACTTGATGCATAGTAGACACGGCTGGAGGAAGTTTTCTCTGGCGCAAAATACCTCGACGCCGAAGCCTGGGTGCGAGGGACAGGATAACAGATCGAAGGAGTATAGCTCTAGTTTTTGTCGTGCGACGTCGTCTTCCTCGGACATGGCGCTTGCGATTGAGTTTGTTTGAATCATTTAGAATTTATAATTATAAAATGCCGCGAATATTTAAAGTAGACGATTATAATGGAGATTGTGCCCTTTGAAAATAATAATAGTAATCATATAAGCCTTTGAAATGCGGTTAAATTTGCCTCCAAAACGAAAATACTGTAATTTCAACTTAAAAGGCGCATAAATCATTCGGTCTGAATGAGAAAATCTGCTTTCAATTGCGGGAGCTATCGAACTACAAGTGTTTAATACAGAAATTCAGTGGAATCATGGAGCGTAGCAGCGGAAGTATGGGATAATAAGTGATAGCGAGCCTCGCTGAGCGGTTTCAGACTGCAGAAGTTGCGGGAAAAGCGAAATTGCGGTTATAATAGGTAAATATTACGAGCTTATTTTAAAACCTGGAAATTGTGATCGAAATAAAAATCTTATTTTCGTAATCTCCACCAGAAAACAAAGAATGCCGCAAAATCTCGACTAGAAATTTGCGATTTGCAGATCACGTGAGAAAATGAAGAGCATCTATCTTATTTCTAGAGTCTACGATTCTTAACAGGACAATGGAAATTTTTTTGTGCGGCTAAAAGAGATAAATCGTCGGATTCTGTTCAAAGTGATTTGATGCTGGAATACGTTCAATAGACTAAGGCTCTGAATTCAGAAACGAAACTATGGTTGCCTCGAGTGATGAGAGTACAAACGCAGAATTGCCATGGAGTAGATATTAAATTATTCTACCAAAAACCCTATTTCTTGCACCTATTTATTGAAAATAAATCTACTTCAGAAATTCCAACAATCTCGGCTAAGCGTGATCACCTATTCCAACTTAGAAGCTTACTGCTCTCTAGTTTATAAGCTTAGAGAGGGGGAAGCTTGCCAGTAAGATTCTAATAAAATCGCGAATTTTTTCAAATTATTTAGAGTATCAATTGCGATATAGTATTTTTAAATTTGGGAAGAGCCTAATCGTTGCATGCAATGTACTTAAACGCTTTATCTCCTCTCTAAAATAAAACTTTCAACCAGTTGAACGGCGATGAGATCCCCAACTCACACCTTTTCCTCTAGCTTATTCCTGCTAATAAGCGCATCAGCTCTATTACTCGCAAATGCTGCTGTAGACAATGCTACAGTCCAGCGATTCCAAACCGGACCTTTCACTTTCCCACCTCCACCTGGTAGCTCTGCTGTCTAGCTGCCCTCTCTCATAACCCTCCGTGCCTTAGGAATCTACAAGTTAACCGACCTCAATTTAGATAATATCACAAATGGAGCCAGTCTCATGGCATATGGTGACTTCAATAGCGACAAATAGTAAGCAAATTTGATAGCAGACTGCTTAAGCATTCATTTGCCTGGATTAGCACAGATTTAATCACGCTGGATGACGCGAATAAGACCCTTACTGTCCATCTTTGGTACCATGAGCGCTGTAATCCTTCAGTTTTGAAAAAGATGAGCTAATCTATCCGACAGACCTTTTTAACATCTCTCAGAGCATCACGTTGAACAATAAAATCGTCAGTGTTATCCCAGGTAATTTTTTTTTTTAATCATATTGCTCACCTTCCTCTCACTCTCAACAGCTGATCTGGACTTCGACGGACTGGTCGATATTCTCGTGATAACTGATAACACTGCAACAGGAAATTACGATTACTACGCCTTTTTGGGTAGCAGAAGCGAGACTCCATTCGAAGGTAAAGGACCTCTCTTTGCTTTTCATAACTTATGACAGGAGGAAACCCAACACTCGTGTTTTCGTATCCTCCACAGCAACCTACTGTCGCCTATCTAGACGACTCATTCAAGTAAAGCCATCTACTTATCAGCTTGGGCTCAATGCAGCTTTTTAGAGTGTATTTCATCGTAACAACCGCAGATGGCGCACGCACAGCATTTAGCTTTGTCAATGGAACTGACGCAAATGGCGCGAAAACTCTTACGAAAGTTGAGTAATTACCGACCCTTGAGTTGAAAATATTGATAAATTTCCTTTATTTCGCAGAACTCCCTTCAGTACCTTCGCCCTATCCGCTCCTGGGTGCCTAGACTACAATGAAATCGCAGGATCAACCATCAAAACGCCTAATTTCAACTCTTTTATCGATCTTAACGGCGATTGTCGACCAGATTTATTCATCATGTCCACTCGCGATGGCAAAACATACTTTGAAATCTGGATTAGAGACAGCGCTTCTGCCACCTTCTGCCTCATCGAAAACACACCTGTGACCTCGAACGTCGCTTCGCTTGCTTTCGCTGACGTCGACGGTGACGCTGGAATCGATTTGGTCTATATTACACAGGACACGGCGCCTACTGTGCATATCATCCACAATAAATACAAAAACACTGCAGGAAACGCCTGCCAAGGCTACGTAGCGAATACCACGAATCTTCCTTTCTTAGATAGCACGAACCCCAACAGAACCAACATCTATGATGCCACAGCAAACAATTCGGTAAGTTTATTTCATATTTCCTTTGTGCTTATGGAAAATAAAGGCGAAGGTCGTGTATCCGCTCAGCAATCAAGGGGACATCCCTGCGAACGCGAAGCTGTACTCCTATGACGCGCTTAACCGTCCTCATCAACTGAGATTTGGTGATATTAACATGGATGGCTTCCCAGATCTGCTCGTCACGGTTACAACCGGCACCCCCAAAACATGGATCTTATATAACGTGCCGGCGTCAGAAAACAGCACCGCTAGAGCTTTCGGCACGAAGAAGCCTAATAATCTGTTCATGGACGCAAACGAGGCGATTAATGACACAGATTCATATTATGCAGCCTTCTTCGATTTCGATGAACTAGGGTAATTTCCATGTTGTTGCGGTTTTCTTAATTCGTTATGAATTAGAACGCAAAGTTTAATATACGTCAGACCAGTCGACGGAGTCACGACATTAGAAGGGTACTTTAACTATCTGAACAGAGGCTCGTCGTTCCTGAAAGCGATTGGTTTGAATGGAGCTCAAGATGGTGCTGATTACTATGCGGGCATGTATTTCGGATCCTCATTTGAATGCGAGGTCACAGATATCAACGGAGACAACCAGCTTAAAAAAGGTATATTATCGTGTAATACAACCAACTAATTTTTCTAACAAAAGGCTCGCAGTTGTCCCGAGGCGCATACACGGCGCTCCAGCTCCCTTACGGCTATCTGGGATTAGGAACAACAAATAATTACATCGAAAATTTCGTGTTTGGACTTCCTCTTACAAATGTATAAATCTCCTTACAACTCGATCGCTAACATAGAGAATTTAATAGTCTAACACTCAGAAATGGTCTGCAATCATTCCTAACTCTCAACTCATCATCACCCCAGTCGGCACAACCACCTCAGAGTAATTAATAGTGGCTTTCGTTATCTTATTCGTGCGTCTCTATAGTTGGAAAATTGGAGTGTTTGTGAAACCTACAAGCAGTACAGCGACCGTAGTTATCATTATCGTCAGCATTTTGGTGATTTTTGGTCTTGCGATCTGCTATCTCCAACACAAAGAGAAGGAAGAGGACCAAAATGCTGCCAATCCTATCCCTCTTGGATTTGGTTAAGATCTTCTCGATATTTTTTCGAAAACATTGGCTTTGAACTTAAATTTTATGTGTTTATTAGTTCATTCATTCACGCTTTACAGGTAGTCGATAATAATACATCAAAGCAGATTGAATTATCTTAAAAATTTATGCCAATGAGAAAAAACCCTTTTCAGCACCGAGTTAAAATTTATTTCAGCTATACTGATTCGGAAATCGCGCTGAGATAACCCTGAGATTTTCTGTTTATTTGCGAACTTTTTATTGAACCAAAAAAAAACGCATCAAAAGAAAAAATTGCTATTCTGCTTATTTTAACGCATTTGCCATTACTGGAGCTGACCCAACTCAATCCATAAGCCAATAAACCTTAGATTACTCTATCTCATTGCATAAGAGCACCTCTAGCCCGACTTGATCACATAAACAACATGTTCTAAGCAAAGAAACGAAAAAACTTAGAAAAAAAAAGGAAATTGTTCTTAACTCATGATCGAAGAGCATTTGTCTATGATTACTGCCTTGATTCAAAAGGCGATTGTTAGGATTATCACATAATACCTGATGAATCACGCCTCCTAAAGGCAAAATACCCTTGAAATGTAAAGTTTTCTTAAGAAATGAGTAGAATCTTCATTAGAAAGTGAATGCTTTAATCTTACAAGGGTTATTCACGGCTTTTGAAACCGCTATGGCTCGCTGAAATAAAAACATCCAGAAATATTTCTGACTGTTTTGATAAAACAATATAATTAAAAATTACTACTCTGAAACCCCACACGCAGAAGGGTTCTTCTAATATTACTCATCTTACTAATACTCTATAATACTAAGTAACCTCTCCAATCCGACCATTTTAAACAAGATTGTCCCCCATAGGAAATGCCGTCTGAAACCGTAAAAGTAATGGTTAGAGTTCGCCCATTCAACGAGCGCGAAAAAGGTAAAGGTGCGAAAAACTGCGTCGAAGTCGATGCTCAGAACTGCCAGATAACTCTCCAGAACCTAGCGGACCCTGACCTCCAGAAAGTCTTTAGCTACGACGCAGTTTTCCCTCCAAATATCTCTCAACAAGCGGTCTATGAAGAAGCCGCCTTCAAACTCGTGGAATCGGTGCTCGATGGTTACAACGGGACGATATTCGCTTATGGGCAGACTGGATGTGGCAAGACGCATACGATGATGGGAAATCCAACCGTGGAATCGCTTCGCGGGATCATCCCGAGGGCTTTCGAGCATATTTTTGGGAAAATTGAATCATCTTCGGAGAAAAATTATCTCATTCGGTGCTCTTACATCGAGATATATAACGAAGAAATCCATGATCTCATCGGAAAGGACTGGAAGACCAAGCTTGAATTGAAAGAAAACCCTGAGAAAGGCGTTTTTATTAAAGATGTGTCAATGTATGTTGTTAAATCAGTGAAGGAGATCGAGCGATTGATGGATATGGGTATGAACAACCGTACTGTTGGAGAAACCGCTATGAACAAGGATTCCTCGCGCTCGCATTCAATTTTCACGATTTATATCGAAGCATCTGAAACCGACGAGAAAGGCCAACAGCGCATCACTGCAGGAAAGCTTAATCTCGTTGACTTGGCCGGCTCAGAGCGTCAAAGCAAAACTCAAGCAACTGGAGATCGGCTGAAAGAAGCGAATAAAATCAATCTTTCTCTATCTGCGCTTGGTAACGTTATTTCAGCTCTCGTTGATGGGAAAAGCTCTCACATCCCTTATCGTGACTCTAAGTTGACGCGTTTGCTGCAGGACTCATTGGGCGGTAATACCAAGACTGTCATGGTAGCGAATGTTTCTCCTGCGAACGACAGTTATGACGAAACTCTTGGTACACTCAGATACGCTAGCAGAGCAAAAAATATTAAGAATCAGCCGAAGGTCAATGAGGATCCTAAGGACGCTCTGTTGAGAGAATACGCTGAGGAGATTAAACGTCTAAAGGAAATGCTGACTTCAGGAGCGGACCCCAGCGTGCTTCTCAAAGGAAAGGAAACGAAGGTCCCAAGCGTAAAGGACATCGACAGAACTCCTAGCAAGCATAACAGCGCGAAACTGGCCGAGTATGAGAGCGAGATCAAGAAGAAAGAGCAGATGATCAATGATGAAAGGTTGAAAAGAGAGCAACTGGAGGCAAAGCTCAGAGAAATGGAAGAAACTATGCTGAACGCGAGGAAAACTCAGGAAGGAGATGAGAAGAAGCGCTATGAGGAAATGGCGAAGAAAATACAAACCAAAGAGGCCACAAAGACAGAAGACGTTCAAACAAGGCAGATGAATGAGGAGGAAGTTCTCCTTGCAGATAATAAATACAGCTCGCTTCAAGAAGAGGTCGAAGAGCAGAGAAAACTGATCAAAAAGCTGCGGAGGAAGTACAAGAGTGCCTTGCAAGAGATTAAGGACCTTGAACGAGAGCATGAGTTGAACAGAGAGGATTTGTTCGATACGATCAGACTGTTGGAGAAAGATATCAAGATTAATAATGCGATCATGCTCAATTTGCTGAGTCCTGAGGAACTGAATAAAGTGCGAGCCAGAGCGCGCTGGAGAGACGAAAGAAATGAGTTTTATATCCCTCCGTTTATCGTGACGAATAAGAAAGCGAAATTCCCTAAATTGCCTCATCATCAAGGTAAATAAGCCACTAAGCCTGGCTTTTCAATGTAATTTTTAGGTGTCGCAATGATGAAAGATGAATGGCAAAACAGAGAGCTTGAGTTCCAGAACGAGGACGAACACCACGAGGATGAGTACGGATACGATGAAGATTTCGAGGAAGACCCAGAGGCGCAGGAGAAACACATCCATCGGCCGCCGAGCAACCGAAAAGATTTTAGAATTAAAGGCGGGTCGGTGGATCACAACGCGAAGACCAACCGAGGTAAACTAATTACTGTTATCAAGGCTAATTTGGATTAGCGAGTGGAGATAATTACAATATAAACTACAACACGATAAACTACAACATGCCACAAAATAGCCGCAATATGCCGAGTAAACCAAGCACTCTCAGTGGTGCCGGCACTGGTCGCTATGGAGGTGTGCCAGACTATTACGACAGTTATAATCAAGGGTTTGTGCAAGAGAAACCCAAGCAGCAAATGTATCAAAAAAATTCAAAGAATGTGATCCTCGCGCCTTTGAATGGAGGCAATATCGTGGGCAACTCGACGCCGAATCTCAAGCAGAGCGTTGATAACTTCGGAACTATGAATAAGAAGAGTAACAATTTGATTTCCTTTGCGATAAATAACTGTTTTTCTCCATGAAAGATGTACCGAAACAGCTTGCTCCTATAAAGGAAAGCGGTAATCCAAGAGCGATTAAAGTGAACTTCAAAGCGACTCTTGTTTATGGCGATGAGATGGGAGGTTCTGGGGATTTTGAAGGAGATGTTAATTTCCCGATCCCCAAAGGTAAGGTCCGACTCCAGGCGATAGATAGAGGGATGAATTAAGAGGGAAGGAGAGAATAATTACTTTTAAATAAAGTCAATTTGAAAGATAAATGAATGACGCAGAAAACACTAGTATTATGGTTTGTGGGAGTCACCGTGTTTATTCTGAGCGGCTTCGCTGCCAATTCTTATGAGTCTCATCTATATGATATTCGCATATCACTATTTTGAATAACTATCAAAAGAGTCATAAAAAATAGTACTTTGAAGGAAATTTTATAACTGCTTTGATTTGATGCGTAAATTAAGAAGGTTATGTGTGTAAGTACTTCTAATGACATGGTTATAAGTCATAATGAGATGTTGGACGGCTTGGAGATATCATCTGGAAATTTTCAGTAGCATGAGATAAAGATTCCAATAGCAATTCTCCGATCAGAAAAGTGATTGGACCAATCATAAATTGAAATAAAAAAGGGGGCCCGGTTGGAATTGAACCGAACATTTTCCTCTTAAGGGGAGAGACGCCTTACCGTTAGGCTACGGGCCCTTGTTGAATTTTTGGACTCAAATGGAGCTGAAGTAGCGGCAGGGCTAGGTTAGTGACCTCCATACAACCGAGGATGCCTGACCTAGCGAGTGAATGAAACTTCCAGAGCCAAAGGTACTCAATTTATTCTGTTGGCTAAAATGTATGTTGTTTGGGTATCTTCTTTGAGTTTGATAGATATTATGGAATTTGCTCGTCAATATCTGGAAGTAGATTCAAAATTACGCAATTGTAGCTGCATAAAATCTCTTTTTCTATAGGTATCAGCTATTTCTAGTCATTTTCTTCGCTCAAGAGCAGATATTCCTTACGAAAAACTACAATTTCACTAAACATGGTTAAAATAATGTCAGCAATAACATCAAGTCATAAAAGCTTAGCTCGTTGAGCAGCTTCTGAAATATCAGGTTGAGGAAATAGCTACACTGCGCACTCACTCGCAGAATGACTTAATTTGTTGAAAAGAGAACGATCCAATTGAATTGAGTTAATGGCTAGCATCTGATCAGAACGACAATTTCACCAATCATAAATCGAGGTTAACAATGGGTCCAATTGGATTTGAACCAGCTCACTGAGACATTTTCGCCACCCAGGCTACAGGCCCTTCCAACAAGATAGCACATGTTCTATTCATATCAAGTCCAGTGGACAGAAACTCTCAGCGAAAAAATTAATCTCCACCTCTCTTATTTGCTTTCGACGTTTACTTTTTATTACATCTTCATCTTAGTCACATGTGCCAGGGCTTCTCGCCCTGTTGACTCTTTGAAAAATATCCTTGAGTGCTCACCCAACATGTTAATGCTCCTGCTGACAGAGCGCGGTAGAAAATTCTTCTTTCTCAACAAATTTGTTGTTAGATCTGACTCAAGATGCTTTCCTCTGGTCAGAAGCAAAAATAA
>ENA-UOTX01001766-UOTX01001766.1-compost-metagenome-genome-assembly--contig:-NODE-1766-length-13637-cov-27.927212_pt1 | contig 13637 bp, 15 predicted proteins | sample MGYA00238143_ERZ746982 | MGnify/ENA primary metagenome ERZ746982 (study PRJEB28758, sample SAMN06268862) | compost metagenome | isolation source: single cell | place: USA: California, Emeryville, Joint... | reverse complement strand
AGAATAATAAGACACATCCCAATTGCTGAGGGGCCCAATTCCTACAGGATTTGAGCGAATTATGATGTTACTCTTTGACGATTTACGTTGTGATTTGGGTCTTAACTTATAATAATCCCTAAAATCTTGATCGTATTCTCTCATTTTCATGATATTTAAAGTCAAAATGTGACGAATATCTAACTTTGTCCAAAATATGAATCCACATACACCATGCTAGCTTTCCACTAATTGTAGTGAGCGCGTTCAAGATTCTTTAATTGCACTATGAAGTTTTTATTAATTTTACTTAGGAGTGGGCCTATAATTTATTCTTGTACTTGAGGAAAAAGGTCACATTTCGATGGGGCGAACTTGCCGGCAGATAAACGCAATACTTACAACATTCAAATACAAGTATTTCCGCAATATAGGGGAACCTATCAAAGATTATCCTTTCTCACTCGCAATTGCTGTGGGAACTATTTTTTTATGTATGTCCATCGTTATAATCCAAAAAGGTTAAATATGATAAAATCTAGCTCGAATCACAGGAGGAACCGACATCTTGGCAATCTATCTTCATTGGGGTTACTGTGGATTTTTACGTCAGGTGTTTGTTGAGGTCACAATGAACAAAGTTAACAAATACCGTGAATATTATAAGGTAAAGTGTTTCAACTCAATAAACCTCCTTACCATTGCTAACAGATCAACGGGTTGACTCGTACTAGCTACTACGTTGCGTATTTGATTGACGGGATTATCAGATCATCAGTTGTAAGTGAATTCAGCCCTTCTCTCCATGAATTATTTTCTCCAAAAGATCTCTCTGATCCTTCTCTTGGGTTTCGCATTCAGCAGCATCGAAGTGCTTCACGGATGGGTAAACCTAAGCCTCCCCTATAAAAAAACTCAATAATTTATAACAAAGAACTTGCTGCTTGTGTTTTTTGTTTTGCAGTTGAATGCGATCTCGTCGATATTCATCTCATACACGCTGAGTGTCTTTCTTGAAGACCCTTTCATTGGTAGTGACATCGTTGGAACGATCTATGGACTCATGGGCTTCTTCTACTTCGTTGGAATTTCTTTTCCTGCGTACAAATATTAACCTTCTCTCTCTCTCCTAACTATTGCAACGAAAAAATTAGTGGTGCTTACCTCTGCAGTCTTTTCCCTCCAGCAGCAATGATCCTCAGCACTCTGGGACAAAACCAGCCGAACTTACCCTTCAAAACCTGGAATGGAGTCTTGATGCTTATGTTCGATACGGCGATGTATTTCGTGATATTTTTCATTTGCGATACAGTACTCGACAGCTTCTTTCATATTTTGACTCGGCATTTTTAGTTCATGGGTATCGATAAAGAGTTTACGGGAAGGTATTGGACAAGACCCTGCAGGAGAAGAAATCCACGCGTGTCAGGAATTAATTTGGAGCAATCACTAAACCCCTCGGCAAACACCGATAATGAGGAACTCGTCCAGTCAACCTTCGATGTTAGTTCAGCCATCCATCACGAACCAATGAGCGCTGGATCGCAAATGAAAACGGTGCAGATTGAAAATCTGAAAAAGAAATACGGAGAGACCGAAGTCATCCGCGGATTTTCTGTGTCAATGTACGAAAAACAAATTTTCTGGTATCACTTAGTTTATTTCCTGTTATCTTACAGTTTCATTCCTCTGAAACAATAAAGTTTGCTTGGACATAATGGTGCTGGGAAAACCACATCGATAAATATTTTGACTGGCTTCAGTCGCGCTGATTCTGGCGATATCAAATGTAAAAACGAGCCAGCTGTTTTCCTGTGCTAATATCCATTTTTCAATGACAACAAATAGACTTTGGAAAGGACTTTATCACAAGATTTGATGAGGTCAAGGACAAAATCGGAGTGTGTCCACAAACAGACTTGTGCTTGCCTTTTATGACCTGCGAAGAAAATTTGCGCCTGCTGGCTGAAATTAGAGGTATCCCACATGACCAGGTCCAAGAAGAAATCAATATGCAATTACAAAGAGTAAATAAAGCTCTTTCTGAATCGCACAATAATGTTTTGAAAAATAGGTTGGATTGTTAGTGGACAAAAAGAAGCTTTCATCACAGCTGAGTGGTGGAAATCGTAGAAAGTTAAGCTTAGCTATGGCTCTGATGGGTGGAACACAAATTCTCTACTTTGACGAACCTACCTCTGCTATGGATCCTGCCTCAAGAAGAATAATCTGGAATATCATCAAAGATCTTCGAAGCCAAGGAAAAACGATCGTTCTTACCACCCATTACCTCGAAGAAGCCGATGAACTCGCAGATCGTATCGGTGTGATGTCAAAAGGAACTCTATTTGCTGTTGGAAGTCCGGAATTTATTAAGAAGAAGTTCGGTGTTGGCTATCACCTCTTCATCTCACCCAAGTACCCAAGCAATTTATCAATAATCGCTCAATTATATTCTCAGGTATGGCCATGAAATCGTCAATCAATTCGAGAGTCTTAAACCAGAGCTCACTGAAATCGTGAAAAAAATCATCCCATCAGCGACAAATGTGACTCAAACCTCAAGCGACTCTTTAAAATTCTGCCTTCCTTTCTCTTCTCAGTCGAAATTTGCTGAATTGTTTAGAACTCTTGAGGAAAAAGATGGTCTTCAGGTACTCCATTTCTAAAAAGTGACTTTCCTTCTCATGAGCTATTGTTCTTAGTTAAATCTTGAAATGAACAGCTTAGAAGACGCTTTTCTTAATATCTCTATCGAAGAAGGAAAGAAGGATCAAGAGACAGCTATCAACTTGAGCCAAGCCCCAGCCAGTGTGAATAAGAAGGCGACATATAACTTTTGGGCTCAACTAGCAGCATGTTTCATGAAGAGATATTTGGTCACTGTCAGAAGTCCTCAGGGTTACTACGCGATCATTCAGCCTATCGCCTTCATAATTACAGCCATCATCCTTCCATTTTCTATACAAGACGAGACTCAACGCCTGGCTAGTTTTTGCGCTTTCATTTGCATCGGATTCACAGCAAACGCTTCGATTTATTGTGGAAGTACGGTCTATGATAGAGAGAAGAAAACGAAGTAATAACCCCTTTCCTTGGAATTGGGTTCTTATAACTCACTCTGTAGGTATGCTTTACGTGTGATGGGTTGCAAGAATTCAGCCTATTGGCTTGGGACTTTCCTCTTCGATTTCTCAATCATCATGACTTTTGTCCTTTTCTTGATTGCTTTGGTCTACATTAGGTAAAGATCCACCCAAAAACCACTCAAATAATTTTTTCCATTAAATCAAAATAGACAAATAGACTTCGCACTTGCTGATATGGGAGCCTTCTCCTGCCTCACAATCGCTTTTGTTTGCGCAAACGTCACCGTAGCTTATTTCTGGGGTTTCGCCTATACATCTTCGCTGGATGCCACTTCATTCTATCCTGTGTTAGCTCTCCTTGGTAAGCAAGCGAAGCATCGCCCTGGTGTCTAATATATTTTTTTTTTCCCTAGTTTTCTACTTTGTACCGTTTGTGGCACAAGCTCTTCTTGGCTGGTTAAAATTCAAGGAGTCTTCAGAAGCATTACAAGTGCTTGGCATGGTAATTGGACCTTGTATTGCTTATCAGCAAGGACTCTTCGCTTTGAATCCTCGAAAGGATGCCTCGGAAAATCCCGTATTCCCTCCAAGTCTGATCCCAAACATCTGGGCTTATGTCGGAATACTCGCAGCTCAAGCTATCGGCTATATGATCCTTACTGTGGTAATTGAGAATCACAAAGCAAGTGTGAAGATGAGAAACACCAAACTACCTGAAACCGTTGAAGACTACAATGATGGCTTGATTAATTCAACAGAAGACGCTGAAACAGAGATAAAGCGAATGCTAGACCCAGATAATGAAGATGTTATCACGGTCAAAGACTTACAAAAGATCTATCCTACCGGACAGCAAGCAGTCAAGAATATCTCTTTTGGAGTCGAGAAAGGGCAGATTTTCGGGCTTCTCGGCCCTAACGGAGCAGGAAAATCTACTACCTTCAACATTATTACTCAGTTAATCAGCCGCACCGGAGGAGAGGTCAAATTAAACGGCAAGTCTCTTGACGCTGAAAATAAATTCAGCATTTACAAAGACTGTGGTGTTTGCCCTCAGTTTGATTCTCTCTGGGACTTGCTCACTGTGAGAGAGCATCTGGTTGTCTTTGGAAGGATAAAAGGTCTCAGTGGTGTTGAACTCAAGGAAAATGTTGACTATTTCTTGGATATTTTACATATCAGACAGCACCAAAACAAAAGAAGCTCACAGCTGAGCGGAGGAAACAAGAGAAGACTTTGCGTCGCGTTGGCTTCAATTGGAGCTCCCAGCATGCAGTTCATGGATGAACCATCCACTGGACTTGACCCCCTTGCAAGAGTGTATTTATGGGATACGATAAAGCAGACTCTTGCTCTGAGAAACTCTTCTATCGTGCTTACAACACATTCGATGCCTGAAGCCGAATCTCTTTGCTCAAAGATCGGTAAATAAAAACGCTTTTTTTCATGAGTAATGACTATATTTTTTTCAGGCATCATGATTAACGGACGATTTGTGTGCATCGGAAGCACTTCCTATCTGAAGAATAAATACGGATCCGGCTACAAAGTGACCCTGTCAAGAGGAAGCCAATTTGAAGGATCCATGGTCGAAATTATCAAAGAAGTCAGTCCTGATGCTGTCTTCCTGGAACAGGATGACAGCGAGGTCTATGAAACCTATCAGGTACTCATCTAATCATCTTTACAGCAATGTTAAATGCGATATTTTTTGCTTAACTTTAGATCCCTGGCAAGAATTTCGTCTTCAGTAAGGCATTTGAAGTGCTTGAGCATTTCAAAAAGAAAGGAGATCTTAGTGATTTTTCAATCTATCATACGACGCTAGAGAATGTTTTCCTCGAGTTCTCTCGTTACCAGAGGCAAGAAAACGAGCCAAGTAAAAGAAGATTTGGTCCCAAGAGAAAATCCAGCCTGCAAGAAAAATTGGAATGGGAAAAATCCAAATCTGCAAGATCTTCTCTGGGAATTATGGAATCGAGTGCCCTCAGCAAAAATAAAGTAAATACTTATTTTCAAGTGAGTGTATAATTTTCTTCACTCAGGTACCTCGTGATCAGCTACCTCTTGTTGAGAGCGTGAAAGAATCATCTGATCGAAGCTCCGTTCAGATCAGCACATCTCCTGCAATGTACTAAGAAACTTAGTATATTGATCAAACTCATTCTTAAGGAAACTGGTCTGTTGTGAAAAACCCTTCTTTTTTTTTTTACTTTTCGTTTGTATGACAATAACGGGAAAAAATCGATGAAAAGTTGAGTGGTAGATTGTTCTGCACTACATATATAAAAATTTTGAGGCTATATATATATTAGCATAGTCTCAGTATTGAATCAGAGAAAGCTTTTCATATGTGCAATTTCAAGCTTATTTAAAGCACCAATAACTGTAAATATTCCGTTCTTTAGGAATGCTCCAGAAGGAGAATTGAAGATATTAGTAAATCTTAGCATCTCTTTTGCTACTTTTTTTTACCTCAAGGTCAAGTCATTCTGGAAATGAAACATTCTAAGTGTATTTGCTATTAAGTTGCGACTTCAAAGAAACAACACTCAGATTCGTTACATCAATAAAAAAAAAACAACACCAATAACATCGCTTCTACCCACTTTCTAAGATTTAAAAAACACAACCTTGTATCCAAAATGCAAGAGTTCACATTTATGTATGTGATTTTAGCGTTTTCTTTTGCTTTTCTTCTTGTTTCATTTCCTGTCTGATGAAAGCTATAATTTTGCTAAAATCTTGCATATGATTGCTAATTTTCTTCAATCTGTCAGTAGCTTCTTCCACTAGGATTAATTGCTGTTAGGACTGTTGGATTATAAGAATATTATTACGGTTTTTCTTCTGATCCTCACCAATAATTATTTTCGTTTTATCTTCCTTTTTGTCTTTTTGCGGGCTTGTAACTTTCATATCCTTCTTGTCTTCGCCTTCTTTTCTTTCGTTGTTCTCCTCCGCTATTTCCTTTATCTGCCTAAACCCTTCCAAGCACCTCGAATATATATTCTCAATCGCACTCAAAATCTGGTGCAGATTAAGGTTTCTTCCCTCTGCTTCATTGGTCGTTTGCTCAACCGACGCTTGCAACTCCTGTCTTCTTCTTTCAATATCCTAATCAGCGCATTCACATTACCCACATGAAAATTCCACGGAAATCTCACCTCCAATTTTTTCTGTAAGCCTGTTATGTCGTTGTTAAGCAGGACCACCTCGCTGCTTTTCTCCCTTTCAAGCAGCGCATAGGAAACTCGCTTACTCTCAAGATTTTTTTCCATATTCGATGATAAATTAGATAATTTATTCTGAGCGTTCTTCAAGGAAGCATAGTGTTGGTATAAAGCTTCAAGATTCGGAAAACGGTCTTGTGACCTTCTTACAACTGACTCGAGATAATCCTCGTATTTTCTCATGGAATTCATCTTCTGCTCGAGTTTTGTGGAGTATTTTTGGACATCCTCGAGTTTCTTTTCTAACTTTGCGATTTCAATGTCTTTCGCTTCCTTTGCTTTTTGCTCTTCCTTGAATTTTTTTATGTATCTTGCTCGTTTTGCATCATTATCCTGGAGGTATTTACAGTATCTGATAAGTTCCTCTTGGATTTTTCTATCCTTTTCCTTGATTTCCTCCTCTTCCTGTCGGAAATTTTCTTCATCTCTGCAGAATTCAAGGTTACTACGAACTTATGGTATGAATTGTTACATTTTGAAGATTCTCTGCTGCTCTTCGTATCTATCATGGCGCTCATAGAGTAAGCGGCGCTTCTCTAGCAACTTTGTTGCTGGTGAAATTGACTCGTACTTGAGGTGGATAGGCATGCCAGTCGATTTTGATTTTTTTAAGGTTTGTAGTTCTCCTAGTTTCATTGCGATCCTTTACGATTTATTTTTATTATCGCTTAGATTATTTGTGTAAGTTATGGAAATAATGCTGTTAAAAACAATTTTGAGAGAGAGAGAAGATCTTTCTTCTTCAACGATGAGAACGATATTATTGAGTCAATCTGTAGCAGCTTTCGGAATTACTGTATGAAGTACGAATATGTATGGGAGAAATATTCACTTGTATTACAGAATATACAACTCTTTCCCATATAAGATATTAAATTTTTCCTCTAATGAGTTACTTTCCGGTCTGATATTTAACCGCTTCATCGTAAACCATGCTTTGCAGAAGCTCTTTTGTGGGCTCGAAGTTATCCCATGCCCAGTCAAAAGGTTTGTCGCAAACTGGCTCTTCTTCAGGATTGTGCAAGCCTTCGAAGTAAGGATGCTCAAGACATTCCTTTATCGTGGCTCTGCGGTCAGGATTGAAAACCAACATCTTTGAAAGCAAATCGAGAGCAACTGGATTGGCCTTTGGATATAGAGTTTTTAGGTTTTGTTTAGTTCTCTTTGGCAAAGATTTAATGTATTTAATCGCGCTTTCGTTTCCTATGTAAGACATGTCATCGTTACTAGGCGTTCCCAAGACAGCGATGATTCTTTGCACTTGATCCAAGTAGTCCTCGCCTGATCACCAGAATAATTTTAAATGACAGTAAAATTTTGTGAGTTATACCTGGAAAAAGAGCAGTTCTTCCGAGAAGCTCAGCGAAGATACATCCCACCGACCATACATCGACAGGTTTTCCGTATTCTGAGGCGTTAAGAATGACTTCAGGAGCTCGATACCATCTCGTAACTACGTATCTATGAGAGAATATGATAATTAGCATCCCAAAGGCTCTGACTTAGTGTTCTTACTCTGTCTTGAACTCATTTTCGTTCTCCATGCCTCTGGCAAGACCGAAATCACAGATTTTCAAGTCGCAATTCTTGTTAAGGAGCAAGTTGCTTGGCTTAAGATCTCTATGAATGATGTTTGCAGAGTGGATAAACAGCATTCCTCTGAGTATCTGGTAGACGAAATATTGAATATGATCGTCAGTTAAATCCTGTTGGTCGAGAGTAATTTATATTCTGAAAAAAAGAGAGTTATTCTATTACCTGTCTTGAGTAGATGACTCTATGCAAGTCAGTTTCCATCAAATCGGTGATAATGTAGATGTCGTTGTAGCCAGTGCGAGTCTCAGGTCTTGGGAGCTCAACCAGTTGAATAATATTGTCATGTTCAAGGAATTTCAAAAGCTTGATTTCTCGGAGAATTCTTTTCGCGTCAATGAGGTCTTCAAATGCATTTGGAACCTGCTCGCGTCAAAAGTTTTCAAAAATTGTTCACAGGAAATCTGTTCACCTTCTTAATAGCGACTTTTTGACCAGTCTTCTTATTTTGAGCTGAAATAACCACTCCATAAGCACCATGACCGATGAGTTTAATGAATTCGTACTTCTCGTCGACGACGAAAGTTGTGCCTGAGTGGTTTCAAAATAAAAGAGTCAGCTCAAAGCGACTTAATTTGATCAGGATCACCTGAGACTTCAAAAGCGTGTCTTCCTTTTGGGACGACGACCTTTGGCTTATCTTTCTTATCGTCCTTTTTGTCTAGTTCTTTCTTATCCATTTCCTTCTTGTCCATTTCCTTTGTTGGTTGTTTCTGCTCCATTTTTTCTTATCGATAGGAAAAATTGTAAGTTTGAAAGGTATTTTTTTTCTTATCTAATTTATATTTTAAAAAAGAATTCAAGTTGAGTTGGCATGTAATAGAATAGAAAATTGGCTTTTGGAGGAATAGAAAGCTAGGAATTTGAGTTTTTAGGAGTAGCGCCAATCAGTGATAGCATCCTCATTCAGAAGGTTCTAGGTGATTAAAAGGAAATAATGTTTATTTTTGACGGTTAGATCAAGGATAATCAAAGCTCAATTATTAAGTAATGGGGTAATAAGCGAAATATCATGGAGACTTAGTAGAAAGTGGAAATGAATTGAAAAGTCGATTCTGAGATAGTATTCTGATAAGGGTTTTCACGCGAGTCACCCCAGTAAATTAATTCAAATTTTAAAAATTGTCTAATCGACTATAGTTCTTTTGAAACGCTTGCAAAAAAATGTAATAATGAAAATTTGAAATTCCAGGGCACCAGAAACTTAGATGTGTAAGAAAAGAGTTAATGATTGAGGTTAGAGATGTTAATTGCTTAAATGACTTTCTTATCAACCAACTTATTTATATCTTCTACCGCTTCCGTAAATATACGAACTTAGAAACAGCTGGTTAAATTTTTTTTCATCTCAGAAATCACACTGATGCTGGCTCCTACACTTCAGCAACACCACGTAAACTCTCAACTAATAAGAGATCAATAAAAACAAAAATATACACAATATATAACCGAGCAAAACAAATAAAATTTGTGAGCTAAGAAAAACCAGTAAAATCGACCTTATAGTGTGGATTCGGGTAGTTCGATGCGATTGAGAAGCCAAATAAGATCTTTATAATTTTTCTTCGCAAACTCTTTATGATCTTCCAGTTCTTTGTTCTTGCTCCTCAAAGACTTGATCTAGCAAATAACTATTAAAATCCACCACAGCATCTGACCACATACCTCTTTAACCAATACTTTCATCTTCATATCGCTGTTCGAATAATTTTCTTTCAGCTCTTTGAGCTCCTGCTCTCTGCTACTCAGCGTAATATTAAGATTCTTTTAAATTTAGTGACAATCTGACTCAAAAATTTCCTGATATTACTTTGATTGTTTCTGTATATTTGAAAATTGTAGAATTGCACGCGTGAATCTCAGCTTCATAATCTTTGGCCTTCTGATGGAAATAATCCCTCATCTATTTCAACCAGGGTTCAATAGATATACATCTCGGATATTTATTTTTTTTTATCTTACTCGTTTTTCTGTCGCGTATCTTTCATTGAGATCATCCATTTGGCCTCTCAGACTGATCAAAGCTAGTCTCGTGTCATCAAATTTCGCAAGCAAATGATCCTTGAGTCCTTCCAGCTCCTATTCAATTTCAGCAACAAAAATACCAAAAAATGTAAAGAATGAACCTTTGCTTCCTGAAGGAGATATTTGCAGTACACAAGCAGCTGAGAAAAGGAAAAAAAGAAAAAGCTCTGCCAATCTTTCTCTTCTAAGACCTTTTCATGCTTTTGGAATGTGCCATAAAACTCATTCACCATAAATTTCAGCTAAATTTATACTAAGCTTTTCGCATGTGTCAAAAATGCATACCTTCTGCAAAACAAGCTTTTTGTCTTCCTTTTTGTTTTTTGCAGTGTCACTTGGAACGAAAATGCATCTTGGGTTTTCTCCAAACGGTTTTGCAGCGCTAATCATGCCGAAAGAGAGCTTCACTTGCTGCTCTTTAGTAGTTTTGACAAAAGATTCTTTCAGCGTAGTTATCAAATCGACTAGGTCCCCACAAAGAATATTTAACGAATGCTACTAAAACCCATGCCATACCTCTTTTCATGGTTGTATAATTGAGATCATCAAGCAAACCTGTCGTTTTCTCAGCATTTTGTATTACCATAGGCATATAATCGCCTGCAATTTCATCTAGAGAGATGAATTTTGTATAGCAATGCTTTAGATACGAATCCTCGTATTCTGTAGCCCTCCTCATATGATAGCCTGAAGATGATTCAAGTATTAGCTATAACAAGAAACTCTTTCATTATTACTGAGTTTTTCGAGTAGTTCTCGTTGAGTTGTTTTATGTTTTACCATGATCTTCTTTGCGAGTAGATTCGAGTACACAATTTGATTTTTGATAGCTGCAGCTGCAAATTTGTTGACCAGACGGAGACCGACTATTTCTGAAGGCTCTAAGAACTCGCAGACCCAAGGCCCAATTTCTGAGGACATCATATATCTAAAATCCATCTTCTGCTCGACAATCTCTAAAATTTCATGAAATCTTTCCTTTGATTCTCCCATTGCATTCATGTATTTCTGCAATTCGAAGTGAATATCCTGTGTTTCTTTAGATCTTCTCTCAAGCTCCTCTTCTCTTTGCTTCAGCCGGGATCGAAGTATCGCTATTTCCTACCATCATGTAATGTTAATTATCAGGTGTATACTGCACATTACTTCTTCTGATTCTTTAATTTTCTCATATAATGCAGCTTTCGAATGCTCCAGTCGCTCGATTTCTTGCTGCAATTCGCTTTTCTGCTTTTCATAAAGCTCTATCCTCACATTTTGCTGGTTAATATGTTCCTCAAACTGCTTCTCGCGCTTATCAAAATTAAATTTCTCGAATTCAATTTTCTCCAAAAGCTCTTTGTTAACTTCTTTAAGCTGCCTTATTTCCTCCTCAAGCTCTTTGTTTCGGTTGGCAACACCTTTGAGCTTCAATTGGTCCGAGTAGATGGAACTGAGGGTTTGCATATCGAGAACGGCTTCATCAGACTTGTTTTTCGTCATTGTTTCAAGAGCTTTTTCGACTTTGTCAGCAAAGGTGATATCTCGAGCGAATTTGCCCAAGATATTTGCTTGATTGATAATTAATGGCTCAGTATGCTTTTGTCCCATTAGTGCATCTTTTTGATTCGCGGAGAGTTTGTTGGGTAGTGCAGTCATTGTTCTCTCGCGAGGGTTCTGCGTGTTTTTCGTAAACCCAAACATCAGCGCAAACTATACAATATGATATTACTTTTGATAAACCAGCTTGAATAAATATTTAATTCTATTGAATTTTCTCTGACTGTGAGTAAAATCATTACTATCTTCTCACTAAGGTAATAGAGATCGCTATCAAACGATCTATTTAGTAGCTACTTGCTGCTTTATCAATGCAAGAAGAGAACTTATGTTATTAATGACTTTTTTGATATTAGATCGAAGAGATTTTTTTAGATCCAAATTGCAGGTTTCACTACGAAAACAATAGAGTAATCATAACAATCTCTCAAGCTAATGAATTGAATCAATAATCTCTCTTTCACTCAGAAGTAAGGAACTTAATCAGTATCTATCTTGACTCTCTTGATCAAATCGACAACCTATCAATTAATTCGATTTAACAGACTGAAAGTGAGAAAATGGGTTTTACCAATGATCCATCAATACTTTTCAGAGTAGGGATTTTCTTGTAAACAATAGCGCTTCCAGTATCTAACAATTGGTTCAGATAACGCAATCACTCCAAGAATTTATACCTTTATCCTTTCCATCGTACATCTTGTTACCGCAGAGAGAAACCGTCTCAAGTTCTGGGTTTTCTTTCTATTATCGGAATTTCATAAATAATGATATAACAAGACCTTCGATTACCAGTTTATCAACTTCATCCCACTTTTCGATTCTATTCGCAGAGATGTAAAGCACTTGCAGTTTCACACAAGGTTGTAAACCGTCAAGCTTTTCAATGAGGTTATAGGAGAGCCAGAGTTGGCGAAGGGTCTGTCCGACTTCTTCTAAACCCTGGATCTTCTTAATGTTGTTGCGACTCAAAGAAAGAATTTCGAGATTTCCTAACATTTGTTCAGATAAGCCTAAGGAGGGGTCTGTATACTTAGATTTGGAAGGTTAATCATTTTCTCAATTTGGTTTGTGGAGAGGGAAAGCTGCTTGCATTTGGTAAGACTGTTCAGAGCGTTGCTTTCAAGCTTCTCAATTGGAGGGTATTGGAAATTGAGTTTGACAACTTCGGCTTCCTGGGCGCTTTCACCTGGATGCTTTTCTTCCCAGAGAGCGATGGCTTTTGTGCAAGTAGTTTTACTCTATAAGGGAGTTGGGTGAGAAATCAGGGTTTCAGGAAAACTTTCTTACCATTTATTACACTATCGAATCGTTTTAAATTATTACAATTAAACAGGAGTTATGTTTTGAAATAATCTCAGTTTCATAACATCATCCGAAGGAGATTCTGACTCTTGGACCAAAAAACAGAAAACAGGTTCTTTACTGTTTTTTTGAATGGCGAACAAGGAATGTAGCCTAATTCAGAGAAATTTATTTTCTTCGCAAAGTCATTGGGAGCTAAAAACAGTTCCAATTGCTCAATATATCATCATTTCGAAAAAATCAAAGGAGAATTTCTTAGAGATGCTCGTTCTACATGGAATGCTGGAAAAGAAGAATCGGCTTTTATAAAGCCTTTGGCTGGAAAAAATATTAGCCTTATTTAGTAGAAAATCAGAGGTTTCTTCCCCCTCAATTAAGTAGGTGGAAATTTTTTCAAGAGGATATAAATTGTTTTATCTGCAAGAACTCTCAGTTGATTAATCTGCTTTATTTGCAAAGTGCAGTCAGGTTATTACATTTCTTTCTTCTATTCAAAACCTCATCAGAAGTTTTTTTTTTGTTGTGAATCTTAATTGTCAAATTCGTTGATCCTATTCTTACTTTTCTTTGAAAAGAACTAATCAACAAATTCGATGAGTCGAAAAACTATCTATCTTGATATAAGACCTGAATCTTGTTTCAGTGGTGATTCTGGAAATTATACAACAACATTATCAATGCATTCATTTAAATTCACACTAGCATAGGTATCTTCAGCTAATGAGCTCATGGATCTCATTCAGAACCTCCTTTTTCGATTTTCTGGCTTGCTGCTCATCTTCCTCGATATCTTTTAATTACATTTATTTTTCACAAATTTTCATATTTTTTTGGTTTTCGAAATATTCGAATTATTGTGTGTAAAATTTAATTT
>ENA-UOTX01001764-UOTX01001764.1-compost-metagenome-genome-assembly--contig:-NODE-1764-length-13672-cov-26.973446_pt1 | contig 13672 bp, 11 predicted proteins | sample MGYA00238143_ERZ746982 | MGnify/ENA primary metagenome ERZ746982 (study PRJEB28758, sample SAMN06268862) | compost metagenome | isolation source: single cell | place: USA: California, Emeryville, Joint... | reverse complement strand
TGACAATCAATTTCAGAGCTCTTCCAGCACCCAGCTGAGAAAATTAAATCCTAGATACAACTAAAGGAAATACAATTATTCTAAATTTTCTTCTCATCGACAGCACAAATCATTTCAAGTACAAATGTAGAATAAATTCTTTAACTCCTACTGCTATTAATCAAACTTCACTTTTTTCAGATCCGATTTAATAAACTTCTTCTTCAAATCATCAATACTAACTTCTGACTTCTTCTTCTTGGATTCCTCTTTCGCTTTCTCCTTTTCAACTTCCTGTGCTACATCTGGCGCTTCAAACGCCTTCATTCTCTCCTTTTCTTTCTTTTCCAACTTCTCCTCACGTTTGGTTTTTATTCTCTCTTTTTCCTTCTTCTCTTTCGTCTTTTCAGACAGGAAATACTCTCCTGTCTCTACCAACAAATCTTCCTTTCTTGGCTGAGGTTCAGGAGGGAAAGGGGTATATTCCTTCTTCTGTTTCTTTTCCTTTTTAACTTTCTTTCTTTTGATATTCACCTTCTTGAACTGCGGCAGGAATCGCTCCCAGTTCTCATTCTTCATATTTTCATCCTTCGCAAGCTCTCTTCTTATCATAAGCTCTTTGATATTATACACTGGGTGAATATTTTTCATGGTATCTTCAACGACTCTTCTAACTGTCTTCAAGTCTTTGAAGTTTCCAATGACCGATACAGTGCTACCTTGAACCATAATATACGTATTCGTGAGAAGTTCAATCGCTTTCAATGTTGCTCCGTTTGGACCGATCAGTCTCTGTCTACGTTTCACAAATCTCTCTTTGTTTCGCGTGAACCCTCTGATCTTGATAATATCGCTATAAACACCGTCCTCTATCACTCGAAGAGCCTGTTGGAAAGGAACGCTTCTCGCCAAGAGTTTTATCACATCACGCGCTTTGATAATCGCATAAGGATCCCAGGTCTTTTTTGAAGTTTTGACCGTCATAGAACCTTCGACGAGATTTAAATCAGCCTTGATGCCCAGTTCTCCCAATGCTTTTTTCACATAACCCCAGCACTCTCTCAAATACTTCTCACGGTACTGCGGGAACAGAACTGCAAATGAAGATTCCTCTAACAATGCACCTCCAACCATATCTCCAGGTTTAAACTCTGGCATTGCCCATTTGTCGATTGTTGGATCATTATCCCAAGGCTTGTCCTTTCTATACTTGTTTTTTTTAGAAACTTGAGCGTTTTCACCGTTGCCGGCGTTGTTCGCGTTGTTTTTAGCTTCGGTGTCAGACATCAAATAAGATTTTTATTGGAAAATGCTAATTAAGCGTCTCAAATAGCCTCGAAATGCTTTAACAAACTCAAACTAGCCAGCAATTATTTCATTAATGTAGAAACGAAAGATATTTACACATTGAATTATCTATTATTATCATCCTACTATGGCTGGCTCGGCTGGAAGACCCAAGGAAAAATAAGAATATTTTCAGTTTTATATTTTCGCTCAAAAGATTTGTATCAGTGTATATCAAATCATATGAACCTTCTTCTACCTAAGATAATATATAGACCTGCACGAGAAGAAGATAAAAAGTGCATGAGCAGATTCATATAACAGTCTTGAACTCTTCTAATTTAGCTGGAAGAGAGAATCAAAGCAACGATAAGACCGTACAGACCAAGCGCTTCGGCGAAAATGAGAATCAGAATCATACCAACAAAAACTCTTTCTTGTTGAGCGTTTGCTCTGACACCTGAGAAAAAAAAGTTAGTTTATTTGATCGATGAGAATCAGTAAATTACCAGCATCACCAACGACACCGATAGCGAGACCTGCAGCCTAAATTATACATACAAACGGTCAGGCAAAATCCAGGCGGAATGAGCAGTAAACGAAAAGAACGAGATACAGGAGACAATTTTCAAAAAATGTTTGAATTGCTTACCAATGAAGACAAACCGCAGCACAATCCAGCAGAAAGGTGGCTGAATCCAGCGTAGTCGGAGTAAGTACCATCATTTTTAACTGAAGGAGAGAGGTTAAGCTCGGTGGGGACGGGAGAGACGTTTACTTTTTTGAGCCAAGATGACTGAAACGATCATACCGTAGATACCCAAGATACCAGCCATGACAACTGGAACAGCGGATTTTAAAATCAACTCTGGCTTGAGGACACCCATAGAGCAGATACCGACGCCACTCTTAGCGGTACCGTAAGAAGATCCCAAGTCTTGGCGGAGGTGATGAGATGATTAAATAAGGATTTGAAAAAAGCGTTACTGGCAAAGACGAGTGCACTGGCAATGCCCATGAATCCGAAGAAAAACATGGAGTTATCGGTTGTTGCTTCTGCAGCAGCGATCAACATAGCTTCCGGAGTTTAATGGGATTTTAGAGAGATTAAGAAAATATTTTAATTGATATTAAGATCGATTTTGCAGGCTGAAGCTTAGTAGCGCAAGTTCGCTGCTAAATAGGTAAAAATTCCATCAGATTATGAATTTTAATAGGGTATTCAAAATACTCTCAGAATAAGAAAATCAAAAACCAATTCAAATTCCGTAATTAAGAGGGTATCACTTTGCTGGTTTCAGTGTGTGAAAAAGTGGTATGCAATGAAATATCGAATTAAATAACGGAGATTGCTGTGATCCGTTATTGTAGAACTTTAGAACAACTAAACTATGATTATTTGCTCCAAAATATTGGAAAGATAACAAAGTCAACGAAGATATTGGTTTCAGACAGGATCTCCGTCGATATGGCACAATTTTAGAATTTTTTGAGAGACTATTGATACCAACTGGCCTTCATGAAAACAATATATTCTACAAACTTCAGTTATTAAACTGCACAAGCATCTAAACTAGTTCTCCATCATCCTCTAATAAGATTTGAGAAATATCTTTGTGAAAATTTATGAGATAATTCCTGGCTAAATAGGCAACAGCAATAGCATTTCAGTTGCTGGGTCAATTCATCATTACTTGTAATAACTTTTACGGTAGTACATGAATGAACTATAAGAATTTAAAGAGGTGCAAGAGAATATACTTCAATTTCTTTAACAATGAACTTATTAGTTCCTGATATATACCCTCCTTCTTTTAAGTTCTGAAATGTATTTTTTGAAGGTTCACAATTATTCTCACTGCTAGTATTACATCGGTCTCTGATGCACAACGCGGGGCCATAACCAAAAACTGGACCATAATCTGAGCCATGGTATAAAGCTTGTTGCTTAGATTCAAGCTGATAGGACAACTTCTGTTTTTTGTCAATAGAAAACAAAAAGCTACTCCTACTCTCTTCATTTTGAACCCACTGACTTGTACTCGTCCAGGCAACTGGAGCATAGCCACCAAACTTATTTCCAATCGTATTTTCAATAATCACTAGCGTTGGTCCTTTGTAGTCGCATTTTCCATGAAAATCCTTGGCTCTAAAACCATCTCTTGATCCTCTATAGAGCAGGTTGAATGAGTAATGGTTTGATTTGATCGTTTCAAGCACCCAGTTCGCAATTATTTTCTGGTTTTCAAGATCATCCTTTAAAATCACTGAATCAAAATTCATTACACCGAGGCGGAATTCAATGGGCTTCACAGGATCTTTGATGTCAAGCTTCAATGCGTTTATCGCAGTATCAACTTGGTCGTTCCACTGCTGGAGTATCTCTTCAGGGCTGTTATTCCCTCCATACAAAACTGTTGGCCGCGAGGTTTGTAACTTCATTATCTGAGCATCCATAGCTTCAATAGCATCCGTCACGAGCTTTACCGCTATCTCTGGTTTCACATGAGTAAAAATTTCATTGTTCTTCATATTCTCGTAATGGGTTGCTAACAATTTCTTCAAGTCTGCCGCATTGGTTAGCTTACTTACTTCTTTATACAATGACTCAAATGTCGCAGGTTCTGCTTGTTTCGGGCCATCCTCTTTATAGCTAAAGATTTTTTGTTTATAGAAAGCGAGAGCATCTTCGAATGCTTTCAGCTGGGACTCTAAATTCGCCGTCAATTGCCTTTTCTTGTTCTCTAGTTTTTGATAGACTGACTGTCTGAGCTTGTCAACCATAGCATTGACTGCCTCTTTTTGTTTTTCAATATGAAAACTAAAGCTGGCTAAAATCTCATTTTCTGTGAGTAGAATTTGGCTTGTAGTATCCGGTAGCTGCTGCAACTTGGGAATCTGTTTGCTGCTTTGAGCAATTTGCTCCAATAATTTTTCAGGAGTATAGCATTCATTATCTTGTTTTCCTTCCATAATGCAGCTAATGCAAAGCAGAGACAGATCAGTATCATTGTTGATACTGACCCTTCGAATAAACTCCCGATGTAGTGAGCAAGGAATATGATTTATCAGTGGTAAAGCAGGTTCCATCTATTCACCTCCAATTTAATTAGGACAATAAAAATTGTTATTAGATCAATGATTTGCCTTGCAAATTCAACGTTCGAGGTTTCTTACTTTATCGATTGTTGTCCAAATAGTAAAGATTAGGCCATCAAGTTTATGGGAGCTTTGGGATCTGACAGTGTAAATTTTAAAGAAGCAATGCTCTTATTTCCTCTTGTATCATTAATAGAAAGAAAAGAAGTGACAAAAAAAAAAATTAATCTGCATTAATTTTCAGATACACGAGGAATAAATTTTTAAAAAAGTAGCTGTTTGTGAATTCTTTCACAATGGATCAGCCACAACTTATCGACGAAATCATGCACAGCCACAATATCATGCTCAATAAGGCTCATACTGCCAGTCTCCAATCAGCTATTCAGCAAAGACTGGATTTATCCTCGAAAATCCGTAATTTTCCTGGTAATTAGTTTCTTTCGCCCTCTCCGATATTAACGGTTTGCTTAGAGATATCAAATATCCAAGAGAGACGAAGGAAAAATAAAGTAATGAAGCGGTTCAGAGGTCTACGCCAAGAAGCAAAGTCCAATAATATGCAGCAACAACTTCAAGGTTGCATATAGCATCTCATTCGCACCATCCTCACGCTGATCTTTTTGCATTTTTAGAGTCATATGAGCAGGTTGCTGGACTGGCCGAGGCTTGGAGCAATCAAAAAGAGCATGCTTTTCAACTAACTAATCCTTGTAACGCTAGCATTGTCTTGCGTCTCATCAATTATCGTTTAAAGTTAAAAACTTGAGTAAGAAAATGCTTGACACACAAGAAGAGTTTTCGAAAATAAAACAGCAAATGCGCGAACTCGAGCCAGGTAACCAGTCTTTTCTAACTTATTATCAGTGCTCTTAGCTGACCGAAGAAAGCTTTCACATAATGAACTCCACAACTTCCTCCATGATTGCGCTAGCCCTATACGCCATAATGAATTCAACGAAAAAAACATACCATCCCAGCAAAGCCCAGAATCACAGAGATATGAAATCACAGAAAGTGGAGGGTATGAATTGATCGTAACGCAAGTCATTCCTCCAAAGCTCGCAGACTTCGCACAGAGACGAAATTCAAATCTGAAGTCAGGTCGCACAATTTACCTTGATCATTTACGAGCGAAGTACTTGCCCGAAACGTGCAGCTCTTTGAGCAATAAAGAAAAGATCACAACTGATGTTGGAGAGAAGATTCTCTGTCGAAATCTGAAAGAAATACAAGGCCCAATTATTTCTCGGTCTCCAGAGAAGAAGACCAGCCAACCATTAAAGCGCGAGAGGAGCAAAAGCGTGAGTCAGAACAGAGGAACAGTATTGGATTCACCGAATCCATCTAAGAGACTAGTCGGGCAAGAAAATATAGTTTCCAGCCCAGAGAACCTGAAAAATAGACATGAGAAAAGAGCAAATCCAATTCAGAACTCCCTGTTGTAAAACAAATCCAGCTTAATGGCTCGATTAATGACTTTCAATTCTTCAACAAATTAGAAAAAAGGGAGCTGAAAATAATCAGAAGACGAAAGAAACAGGTACATTCGCCATTTAGGCAGCTGCTCAAATTACAATGGGTTAGGAAGCAGTTCAAAGTCTGGCGGCAGATACCCGACTGATTTTACAAACATTTTAAAAAAGGTCACGAATGTGGAAACGAGACAGAGACTCCACCAAGATCTCTATAGCAACGATTCGAAGGTTTCATCTCATGAGCCTGGCGTAGAGTGCGATCCTTTTCAAATAGACGCAGCGCATGAGTATATCCACCTACTTTCCTTCTGGTTCTAACACAATCATAGGCTATACGATGATATTCCAACCAAACTTAATTAAGCACACTTTCTTGTTGAAATTTGAATGAGCACTATCGTGAATATAGATTCGAGACTCTGTTTGGTTGTTAGCTATTAATTCCTAACCACTTTTACTGTCAACACATTTCGTCCCGGTTAATAGAAGTTTTATCGAAAACTCCAATTAAGGGAAACACCGAATTATTAAACTTTGAACAGTAGTTGCTGAGGCAATAATTCGTTCTATTTGATAAAAATTTATCTAAGGCGATTATCGAGTTTGCTCATGCAGCTGTGTAAGAGAAGGTACCTTAACGACGACGGTTTGAAGGGCGTTAAGGCTTATAAATATTCCGGTCGAGATGACTCTTTGCTCTATAACCATGTCCTAAGTCCCATGGCAGGCTGGCTTGTGGACAAATTCATGCCTTCGTGGGTGGCGCCTAATGTCATCACTGTCTGCGGGATGACGTTCATCCTGATGTCTCATTTGCAGTACTGGTACTACTCCAAAGGCGAGGAGGTCGGTTCGTATGCACCTTCCTGGGTTCACTATCTCGCAGCATTCAATATCGTCCTTTATTCGACCTTTGATAACATGGACGGAAAACAGGCTCGAAAGACAGGATCTTCCTCAACTTACGGCATGTTGGTGGACCATGGAGTTGATTGTATCATGGCAATGCTATTAGGGTTGAATGTCGTTGCGGCCGTCCGAATGGATCAAACTGAAGCATTCTATACGATGATATTCGTCACCATCATTCCAGCTTATGCGGCGGTGTGGGAAACCTACCAGCTAAAGGGAATGTTTTTACCCATTATCAATGGCCCTAATGAAGGGTTGCTAAGTGTCTGTTTAACTTTCATTTGGACGGGCTTTGTTGGCTCTGATTGGTGGCAAGTCGAGCAGCTCTGGGGATACACTCGAGCTCAATTGCTTGTCCGTTATTGCTTCTTTTTTGGGGTATTTGCGGCTCTTTCAAACACTTATAAAGTGCTCACCCACAAATCCGACGAAGGCATCTGGCCCAGAATTCAAAGAATCATTCCTGAGCTTATCATCATCGGCTGCCTCATCGTTGTTGAAAGAGTTTCTCCATCAGGAATCGCGAAGACCCACTTCAGATCATTGTTTTACTTCTTCCTGTTTTTCCATGCCAAATTGGATATTTTACTCCAAACATACATGGCTGCAAGTCAAAAAGCAAGAATCTTTAGGCTCTCGGTCATTATCCCAGCAGTGCTCTTCGCAGCAAACTCTGTTGTTGGACACTACTTGGGGAAATGCCCTGTTGACGAAGTCGTTCTTCTGAAAGGAGGGCTGGTTTATTCTCTTCTCATGTTTGTGCATTTTGTTCTCAATTTGACTGACGAAATGACTACATATTTAGGTATTCGTGTATTCAGTATATCCAAAGTCAAAGCGACTTAGTTATGAGAACGTGTCTATTTGGTTTGTAATGAGTCCTCGGGGAGTTTGAGATTTACAAACCCTTGGCTTTATTTCATGAGAACAGTTCAGTGTGTAAAGCATTTCGAAACAGAATGAACAGTTTGCATCAATATTTATACAATGCCTCAAAGTTTGAAAGAAATAGTTTCAAATTGAGTCAGTTTATTGAGTTATATATATCTAGTTATCAGAATCAGTAGCAATTCAGACTACTCTTAATTACGCAAGGAAACGTGAGGTTAAGACTAATTCACCTCAAATTGATTAAATAATCACTTCGTTGAGTTTAGTAGTTGAAACTATGATTCTAATTTGAGTATGAAACTGGGGGAGAATCGCATGAAAAACAACATTTAAAAAGAAGAATACCATTGAAGCTCCTCATCTAAATCAAGTTTCGATGTCTGCATGTTTTTCAAATTCTCCTCACGAAAGTGAGTTTTAATAGATAATAAGTGTCAGTGCGGTTTGACTTCTTTGAAGATATTTAATTTTTTCGATTTCGTCAAGCTTTCTCTTCCTTAAGGTTTTTACGTCAACTCCTTGATCTTTTAGGATCTGTTCTAGTATCTTAATGTCTGTCATAGCATTATTAAGAAGGTGAAACGAGTGTTAGAATAGGAGGAATATTACCTTTAAACGTTTTGGAGAGCTTCGACCAAGCCATCGTGAAGAGAAGAGATCCTAAGACACATGCAATAGGAACCAATAAGGGGAAAACAGAAGAGCCAACTGCAAGTTTGTAAATGTGGAAATAGAAAAGTAACACAAATAACATTGTAAAGAACCAGAGGCATAGGAAAATAAGATTTGAGACTAATCGGAGCTTGTAAGCAGCGGCTCCAATACACTTTTGGATCAACGATACCATGAAAAACAGCGTGAACTCCAGATCGCTCATTAGTAAGATATCTACATTTAAAAGGCAAGCGAAACAATCCTTGACAAAGTAAACTCCCACATTAATCTATGATGTAGGGATTAGAATGCTGGAGGAAAAGACATCTTTACGAAATCAAACCCTAAAAGAAAGACGAATATATTCGGCCACACCTTCAAGGATAAATCGTCATTTAACCCGTTATATAAGTCACAGAGTGAAAGCACTTCCTGCTCTTGGAAACTATTATCGACTAGGATGATATTTGTGTATTTTACCGCTCAATTTCTTACCTACAAAGTCGCTTAGGTTCAAATCGTGATGCACATCTGCAGTGAGACCAAATAAATCGAGAGCAATGCTCTCAACATTTGACAATGGAACACTCGATGATTTATATTCAAAAATCTTTTTATTATGATCCAAATAGTCCAGGATTGAGAGTATTTTTTGCTTTTCGTCTTTGATATTTTGAATTTCGATTTCGCCAATTGCCTGGTGAACGAATATCGAGTTGACTTCATATTTTATGTCTTTCAGATCAAGAAATCGCTTGTTGTTGGAATGAAATTTTGTAGCCAGAGAGAGAATATCCAGTGTCTTTACAAAGACACCAGGTGCATCTCTCATAAGAGCCATAAATAGCGAGATGAACCCTGCCATCACCGCAACATTTTCGATAAATCCAGTAAAAAAAGACAGATGTTGCCAAAAACTCCCAGCTTCAACCTCGGAAAAATATAACGATTCTCCTGAGGTACCTCCACAAGAGAGTCTCCTTGGCTGTGGATCGGTTAAAGCGGTAGTTGCCGAAACTCCAAAGCCCAGGACAAAGCCGAAAAAGACGAAGACAAAAGAATGATATTTATTGCATTTCACTCTTATTTTATAAGCCATTAGCTTGATAGCAAGAGAAGTGTCTTGAAACATGCAATAGATCAAGTAGAATCCATACAAATAAATGACTTTTCCTACAACTCCTTTTGTAAGAGCATCCGCGCCCTCCAAAGGATCAGAAAAATAAAAGCTGCCTCCATTGCAAGTAATGCATTTGGTCACATCTACTTTGACGACTCCAGATGCAGTATCGCTGTAGCAGTAGTTAATTGTCATTGTTTGGGAATAAAATTTCAGTAAGGTTGTTAATATAGGAGCCAAAGGTATCAGTAGTGGTAAGGCTTTTGGTATCGTAATTTCTCCTAATTTTGAAAACGATTGACGAATCTCTTCTGATTCAGGTTCATATTTTTTGAGGTTTTCATTTAAATCTTGGAGACTTGACACTGGAGATCCTTTTTCTTGGAGTTCTATACATACCTCTAAGACAATTCATCACTTTTCTCTCTCTCGCACTGAATACATACCTGTGTTATCCATTTGGAATTTGGACTAATCTTCTCGACCGATTCTAAAAAGTAATGAGTCGTTTTGGATCTGATCAAGTTAAAATAAAAATCAGAAAGCATTTGAACCATCTGACTCATGATGAATCTTGGTTCTATTAGAATTTAGAAAATTTTAAGTTCTTCAAAAATCTGAATTCCTCTGCAAGAAGAGAAAAAGAGGAGGCACAAATAATAAATTATGATGAATGATTCATCGCTTATGAATGTCAATATTGTTTATGATACATATAGTCAAAGTGTTATCTGAAATGAGTCAGATATTGCGACATTCTTAGACATCTTACATATTTTCATCACCCAGCATAAGATCAATCATCTATACATCTATCAACGAGGATATGACTTTTCTAAGAATGCATGGACTGTTAAACCTCACTTTGCTCTACTCTTGAATGAATTTTTTACAGAAAGCTACGACTGAATAACAATTAGAAAAAGATAAAGGAATCATTTTATTGCGAACTTGCAAAATTAATTTCAATAGGGTTGTTAATATAGGAGCTAAAGGCATCAATAGTGGGAAAGCTTTCGAAATCGAGATTTCTCCTAATTTTGAAAATAATAGATGAATCTCTTCTGAATCAGGTTCATATCTTCTCAGATTTTCATTAATATCACTGAGATTATAATCATGAGTCTCTTTCTTTTGCAGCTCTATCTTTATTTCTAAGATAAAAACTGGCTCTTTTTTTGTTAAAAAAAAATAGCATAAAAGGGATGTTCTTCGAGATTGACTAGCTGCAGGACTTCCATTCATTATACTTCTGCTACTTATAGTTTAGGTAAGCTCAATTCTTATCTGAAATGATCAAGATATTGTGATAGATTGAGATAATCCGCGTTTTTTCCTAAACCGACATAAGATGATCTCTCTATTAACGAAAACAAGACTTTTCGAAGCTTGTATAGGCCCCTAGCTCTCAAATTGCTTTACTCTTGTATGGATCAGTTGCAGAAAGCTGCGAGTGAATAACAATTTGAAAAAGACTGTTATTCGAGCTTGCAATAGTAGCTAAATCTTGTTTGTTTATTGCTAATTCTCAAGATTCGCATTTAAATTGTTTTAATTTTATTCAAAGATTGCTTTAACCCTGCAGATATACATGTCGATGGTAGTATCTTTCAATCCCGTCTCCATTATTAAAATTCTTCCGTCTTGCGCCTAGAAATCAACTCCTTTTGAGTTTTCTGAAGGCTACAACCTTCTCATGTTGAACGCTGAGCAAGGTAATCTCGATGAAGTGAAACGGATTATTCAAGAAAGAAAGAACTTGGATATAAATCAAGCGAATAAAAAAGGATACACCTCCCTCGCCCTCGCAGTCAAGTCAGGAAACCTGGCCATTGTAAAGGAACTCATAGCGGCTGGAGCCGATGTCAACATCAGGAACAGTGTAAGCAAATTGCCTTTGGTTTTACGATTTCCCGAACTTTCTCGCACATTTAATTCTTTTACCATGAACTAATTTACTCACATAGAGCGGACAAAGTCCTTTGTTTTTAGCATGCTACCATGGGTTCGAGGATATTGCAAGAGTGCTGTTAGCTAATGGTTCAACGATTAATACAACAGATCAGGTAGCGGTTTAAATAAAATCATCGTCGTACTTAGTTGAATTAGCGAGGCTGGACACCGTTGATGATTGCAGTATACCACTCCTCTGTTTCGATCGCGCGGTTGCTTCTTGATAACGATGCTGATGTCAACATCAAAGATTACTACGGAAAAACCGCTCTCGACCGAGCAAAAAACCCTGAGCTCCAACGTCTCATCTCAGAAAAACTATCAACTCCTAGAAGGCCCATTGAAACGTCACAATCTAATTCCAAGCTGCAGATTACATCGGTTCAATCTCCGTCTGCCTATGAATCGGCTAAGAAGCAGAAAAGAGGCAAAACAGATAGATTTGGGACCTTCTCCACTCCGAGCAATCAGCATAACCGCAGTTTTGATAACAGAACGCCTCAGTCAGTCAACGTTAAAACTGCTGAGCCTCTCCGCTCTCGCTCACGCTCTCAATCGCAGAAAAAACTATATACCCCTTCCAAATCAGTCACCAATGGAATACGAAATACTCCTCAACCACAAAGAGAGAACAAATCTTTGGTTACATCAAATCAAAAGCAAAACACTGACGATCTGCAGAGGGTGGTCAGTGAGCAAATGGATGAATTGTCTCAAAAAATCCACAATATCATTACTCAGAGAGTGAATTATGAAGTACCGATTCAAGTTCAAAAGTACCGTGAAATTTTAAAGGCTGAGGCGGAAGATACTGTTAACCAGCGTCTCGTCGGCATCATCTCAGATCTCAATAACTATTTTAATATGAAGTTGAAATACTGCCTCAATAAAGCAGGCGTTGACCTCCAAACGATAGACCTACAACCTTTCCTTGACTCGAAGGAGGTGCAAGACCTCGAAATTGCTCCGATTCTCCGTCAATACGATCTCGATGCTGAAGATATTAAAAAACTCGAAAGCATGAGAAATGCGTTAGAAGATATGGAGGCTGAGGCTCTGTCTCATCGCCTACCATCGAACGAGCAGAGCTGGCAGCAAGCAGGTAACGAGAGAAGAGCTGATGGCTTCATGTCGTTCGGTAACAGATGGCAAGCGAAGAACGAGTTGATTGACCATATTAACTCCGAGATGAAGAATTCCGCTGATTATTTGCTCAGCTACTCGGGTGATAAGATCGTGAACTTGATCAAAGAAGAAAACCAATTCCTTTCAAAAGGACTCTTGAGCGAGTTGAGCAGCACGATGGATCATTTGGAAGAGCAGATTCGTCAAAGATTCGAGGATAGCATTGGCAAACGCGTGAACCAAATTACTGAAGCTCTCTCCGTGCAACCAAGAACCTCGTCGCCTTTCCATAAGAAGAGCGCAAATACAAGCGTCCTTGGTTCTACAGGTGGAAACTTCCCAGGCGTATCGTCTTCAAGGGAGAAGTTAAGAACTGAGATTGAGAACGTCGGTGTTAGCGAAACGGAACCCGCGACCCGAACGAGCGCGAATAAGTCTATGGGAGGAGGGTTTACTCAATTACGAACCTTAGGGAATGATGAGACGAGCAGCGTGAGCAAAAGATTGAGCGAAACGAGAAGCAAGATCCAGAATATTAAAGACAGCTTGAATGTGAATTTTGAAGGTCTCTCTCCGACAAATGATATTCTTAATGAATCAATCAAGGGTAATGCGACATTATATAATCATTGTCTCATTGATAATACAAGTGATGAGTAGAACAGCGCCAAATTTCTCGATAAGTGCAACCTCTTCGAACATCCGTAACTAATTCGCTATCAGAGGAAACAAGTGATTTATGTCATTATAAATAGAGCCAACCCAAAAGGAAACCAGGATCTACGGCCAAGAGAGCACAGGGAAGGAGGTGAGCAGAAGCAGAGAGGGGACTGCAAACTTTGGCCCTGAGAAATTCAACACGAATGAACTGAAAAATCAGTACAAGAGTCCAGGAGCCTCTGCAACAAAGCAGCCAACCACATATAGTGCTCAGAAAGGTGGAGTGCCAGCACACAGACTGCCTACTAGCGTAAGCTTTATTGAGGTGTGAGTGTGATTGACTAAAATAACGCTTTAGGATAAAATGACTTATAATTTTGGAAAAGACGATGGTATGAACTAAACTGTTAGTTCTTTTCAAACCTTCATAAACAAAGAGCATTAGCAGATGCATATTTTCTATAACAAATTATAAAAAGAGCTTTAAAACCACAAAAATAGGTTCAAATAACTG
>ENA-UOTX01001763-UOTX01001763.1-compost-metagenome-genome-assembly--contig:-NODE-1763-length-13692-cov-4.788175_pt1 | contig 13692 bp, 4 predicted proteins | sample MGYA00238143_ERZ746982 | MGnify/ENA primary metagenome ERZ746982 (study PRJEB28758, sample SAMN06268862) | compost metagenome | isolation source: single cell | place: USA: California, Emeryville, Joint... | reverse complement strand
TCTATATAAACAGCGTTTAGTCAGCTATTATCATATTTCTCAAAAAAAAGAAAAGAAAAGAAGAACAAGCCAGCTGCGAGGGCTCGCAGCCCAGTAAGGAGTTCTCCGTCAACGAAAAGGAGTCAATAAAACTGAAAAACAAAGGAAGGAAACGACAACGGCCCAAGATACGAAATTCCAAGCGAGTCAAGAAAAAGATGAAAAAGCAAAGTGATGACACCATTTGATAAAGAGAGATAAAAAATAGCTAGCTTTACTTACTGATAATTAGGACTTGTTCGTCAAAACTTAATAAATACTGATTTAAACAACTCATTCATACTTCAAAAAAAAAGAGAAAAGGAACCCAAAAAACAGTCTCTGATAGTTTAAGATTTAAATGAAATCATCTACTCGAAATGGAAAGAGGATAGAACTACCTACAACTCGAGATTATAACATTTGAACGGGGTTCAACTAAAATTTGATATGGTTGCAGCCAGTAAGAGTTAAATGTGGCATATTTACCTCTAATATTGATCTCAACAGCGGTTATATAGAGGGTGGCTTAACTTCTTGATAAACTATTACAGTGTAAATCAGAGACGTAGTAGCAATTTGCGTAAATCTGTTACATATCATAATTATCTTTGAAGCTGCTGTATGAGCAAAAGTTGTGCTCAAAATTATGTTCGAACAAAAGTAATCTCTTTGAAATGTAAAGATCTCGAGCAGGATTTAGAGATTGAGAGAGAATCAATTGATAATTGTGTAAAACTTCTCTCAACTTTTATTAGAAGTTTAGACACCAAAGTGTTAAACTCAATTTCATAGGACCAGTTTACAATGATCACGAAATTGTTTCGCTTTGAACTGAAAAGATAGCCAACAAATTTTTCGCTGCTAGTGAAACAAACGAAAGCCTGATTTCTAAACTTGAAAGGCTGTTTGATGGAATCGAATTTTAGACCAGAATGATTGAAATTTTGAAATACCCAGCAAGATCTGGCTTCATAATGATCCAACAGCATCTATTGAAACTTTAGATTGTAGGTGCAGAAATATTTTATTCTTTTTGGTCAGGTTTTTCTGCTTTCTATCTCTGTAAGAAACAATTTCCATTTTCAGCTCTTAATATGATATGAAGCAGCTTTCTCATCTATAATAAATCGGGTCTACAAATAATATTTCAACCAACCCTCTTCTAGTCAATAAAAGAATAATGGAGAATCAATTACGAGACAACTTTTGTTGAACAAAGAAAATACCTTCAAAAACTGCCTTGCCCAGTGCAATCAACTTTCTAAGAGTGAGCTAAGGCTCAAATTTTAATCATAGAACCACTGTAAATTAATAAACCTTAACTTCTTTAGATTGTTCAGAAACTTGGATTTCTTTATCAATTCATTCATTTTGCAGACAAATCATATATTGCACGTTCGAACTGTTCCTTCTCTCGAAGAACTACTCCGTGAATTCATTTATTACTGAAGGGGAGTTGCAATCATATACAAACTGACTGACTGATTTCTATCCAATTCAAAATCGATAGTTAAATAAATTTGATAAAGTTTACTGCGTTTCAAGTTTTATACTCACATCAAAATAAATTTGCCTTAACAGAACATGTTCCAAAATGCCTTTCAAAGCGGAGCTTTCCTCGAAGTCTTTGATGCAAAAGGTAAAAATAGCACTCATCTCACCTCTGACAACATGCTTACCTCTTTTCCTACGCAGTGAACAGAGAAAAGGATAAAGTACTTAATAATCTTATCAAGATCGTCAATCCCCAGTCAGTCCAGAAAGTCTACGACAAGGTCACAAAAGGTATCTCCTCACTTCTATCCTCCAGAAGTTTATTCCCTCCGCCAGGGTACATCTACGACATCGAAGGCACTCGGACAAAGTTGCAGTTTCCTAAAGATGACAAACAAGAACTTGCATTGATCCAGCATTATCTTGTATTCCAAATATATATTCCACAAGGGTCTGCCTTGTCTATCGAAGTCACCACAACCGATACAAATAAGGTATGATGGCTTCTCATGTGCATAAAGCTGACAAAGTCAATAGAATAAAAGGAGAATAAATTTCACATCGAATGTCAAAGAAATAGACAAAAATTACTTCCACTCGAAGATACCGTTTGACATTGCGAAGCGAGGAGTGTGGCTGAACTTGAGCTTTGATATTTTGAGTTTTTTCGAATTATTTAAAGGTACTTGAAGCATCCATGCTCTTTGAGTCCTAACTCTGCCGTTTTTAGATCAAACATTTCGATCCGTGGATAGTTTTGTGATAACTGGAGCGTTCAAACTGCGCAAGATCTTCACCATGAGATCACCTCTGGTGGAGCTATCTGCTGAAGACGAATTTGAAGGAATGATTAATCCCGACGCGTAATTTAATTGTGCTCAATAACAGCTGATAATTTTCAATTTGCAGTGTACTGGTGCCCAAGACGCAGAATTTTCCCTCCGGTGTCTCATATTGCAATCAACTGATTACATTAGCCGCTGTCAAAAAATATATCGAGCAGAAAGCATCGTTTGCGGAGATGATGAGTGTCGACCAACCATTAGAAAATACTCAACCCTTGAACCCTTCTAATAATAAGTACCTCCAAGTGAAAAGCGCAACAGTCACAACCAAAGACCCTAAATCGCGGTTGCATACGACCACAGGCAGCAATGCAAGAACAATCTCGAAAAACGAAGAAAGAATTGGAGTAAAGAAGAGATTGGACACTGGGACCTCTCCTGACCCACTCAGAAACAAGACTTCCAAAGATAAAGAGAACTTAGACGCTTCGCCTCAACCGTTTAAAGCGAAAAAGAACAATTTAGTTGACACCGACCGGTTCGAGCAAAGCAGGAGCGATTTTGAGGCGTCATCAGACCTTATGATTCGAGGGGGACTGGGCAAGACGACATTAACATCAAATAATGGAGACTATTATCCAATTTCACATCCCTTTGAATATGATCCGCATGGTGATTCAAGAGCAGAATCCTCTGGTAAAAAGTTAAAACCGAGACGGATGGGGTCAGTTGATATGGCTCAGGATCTCAAATCAACAGGACAAAGACTTTCGACAAAAACACGAGAGAATCCTTATAATGCGACTCAAACAACGAACACATCGGCAACAACAAATGCAACAAGAAAAACTCGTAAGGATACCACTAATGAGGAGCGGAGTTCAAGCAGAGGTCATTCACATGATAGTACGTTGAAACCGAAAACGAAGCTCTTCAAAGGAGCGAAGCCGTATAATTTGGAACTTACAATGGGGAGTAGAATGGACACATCGACGGATATTGACAGCAAAATTACTCCTACATACAAAGCAAAGAAGCAGAATCCATGGGCTGATAATGAGAATTCGCTGAAAAAGAAAGTTTCTAGGCAGAATTTGCATAGTACTCTTAACAAAGAAGAAATGAAATCAATAGACGCAAATAGCAATGCGAAAAATTCAAAGAACAAGTCTCCTCTGAAACCTAATAATCCGAAGAGTACTTTGAAACCTTCGGCATTGATTAAAGGTAACGCAATGAAAAAGATCAATACTCTGAACCAATCGCCGAAAGCTCACAACCAGCCTCCTCAAAATGTGCAGCAAGTACCGACGCGACAAGTTCCATACAGTGATCCTAGAGCAAAATTCTCTAGTCTTACGAGAAATGGCAAGAGTGCTGGCTTACCCAGCACATTAGAGGTCGAAGGAGATGAGCCAAGCCACCTGACTAGGGACGATATCGAATCGATTGAAGAGAACCTCGAATTCGATAATCACAGCATGAAGAGCTCAACAGTGAGTCACAAGAATCATGAGAGAACTGAAGAAAGGAAAGAATTCATTGAAACTAATAAGAGGAGTATAAATGAGCTATTACTCAATGGAAATCAGTATCAGAAGCCAGATTTTGCAGATCTGGCAAGGAGAGAAGGCAGTCAAATTGACTTGGATGACAGTTTACACGGCGGAAAAGACTTCCGTAAGAAGCCAGAACAGGCTGATTCTCATCAAAAGAAGAAAAATAATATTGAAGAGCAACTCAATCAGTTTGTGAATAAGGTGAGACCTTTTTCGCCTCCTTTCAGTTCCGCTATGATGTCAACCGATAATCAGTCGACAACGATCACAAGAAAAAACAATGAGGTCGTAATTTTCGAACATAGTAGAAATGATGAAGCAGAGAGTGCAGCTAAGACAGATGGTGCAAACGGCGAAGAAGAAAAGACGACGGCTAAGGGAGGTGAGCAAAATGAGGAGATGTTGGAAGTCCTGTACGACCCGATTTTAAATTGCTACTATAACCCTAAAACAAACGCATATTATGAGCTCAATACGGAGTAGTCACACAACACGACATGGCCTAATACTTTAATTTTAACAATTTCTAAAAAAGAGATGATCATTAAGTACTCAATTTTTGAGAATTTAGCTTTGAGCCTAGCATAGTAAGCTATGATAGGAGATGTATATATTTTCCATTTTTTGTACGCTGGACTCTCAGAAATTGATGATAGTTTATGATCTGTGAAAGGATTTAATGATGAGAATATTTATTCTGGAAACACTACTCAATTCATTGGAGTTTAGCTCAATTGACATCGAAACTTTTAAAATAGATTATTGCATTCTCTGAACTTGCAGTTAAATACTTCATAGGAAAATAAAAAGAGATAAATTTCCAAGTTGTATCATATCTGGATCGCGAAAGATAGATCCAGGAGAAACTCTTCAAAACAAAAAATTGACCCTTTGAGAAAATACATGAGGTATAAAATCAGGACTCTTTACTGGGAGAAGGAAATTTTGTTTCCAAAATGAAAAAAAGTTTTTGTGTTATCCTCGATTGCTTCAAATTTGCTGCCTTGCGCTTCTTATGTATTTTTTTTCAGATTCGCAGGAAAAGATTCATATCTCATTAATGAAAACAGCCTCACAACACAAGATGTCTCAATAAAAATATTAAATGATTTTGATCTAATTGAAACCATTTGTATACCCATTGATTTTGAAATCGAGTTGGAACATGTTTTACTTTTTTAGATAAGAACATAGGAGATAAATATTGGTTCATAATAAATAAATTTTGACTTAAGGTTTCTTAAAGTAGGCTTGTATTGTTCGAATCTTCACTTTGCTATTCTCATTATTATCAGTCGTGAGAGCGCCTTTGTCATCAGGTGCTTTTTTAAGTTCTTTTGTCTTTGATGTCTTCAACATTTTGGTTGGTGGACTGGTTTTAAGTGGTGAATTCGAGCGCTTAGGATCGCTGAAAAACATGGAGATATTTTCTTTCTGCAGATCGGCGTAATTTCTCTTTGGGTTGTACTTTCTCTTGTGTGGATTCATCTCACGATCGAGATCTTCCGCAACATGGAAATCAGTATGAGACTCGAACTCGATTACCGAGATTGATTTTCCGCATTTCTCACAGATGACCATTTCCACCTCGGGCTCTGGTTTCATTTCGCAGTGGCCCAAATTCACGGCCTTTAAAGCGGCATCATCATCCATCTTAGAGGTCAATTGAATTTTTGTTGGAGTTTCATCCCTGCTCTCCTCTAGAGCTCGTTTTGGTTTGAAAAACGTGTCCAAGCTGAATTCGTACTCTTGCAAATCGTGCTTGACAAAATTTCGCACTGATATGCAGATAGATGAGCAAGGGAATAAAAATAAAGAATTGATTATTTCGGTGTACTTAGGAATTAGAGCTGCTTTGAATTGAGATTTCGGTATAAGCATATTTATTGGCAGTGATTTCGATTTATATGCTTTCGTTTTCTGATCGTAGTATCCCACACTGATATTTTGAGGAACGTGCCCTGTTTTATCATAAAACTCTATTATTTTGATATTTACATCTGCGGCAACGAGTTCTGCCATAGATAGCAAAGTTTTCATATCTGAAATCGGATAGAATGCTTTACTGGAGCCAATTGACTTATTTTCGATTTTCTTTGGCTCAACTCCTTCATCGTCGAATCCTCTGCATCTAAAATAGATATATTTCGCACTTTCATCTCCTTTGAAAATTTGTGCTAATTCTTTAAGGCTTAAGGCTTGCAACTCTCCTAAAGTGTTTATATTGCGTTCTTTAAGTGTCTTACTGATTTTCCCACCAAAGTTTTTGATTTTTTTCACTTCGTTTCTCCAGAATTGTCATGCAGTAACGTGGAGTGATAACTGTCTGCTTATTCGGTTTATTCAGCCCTGAAGCAAGCTTGGCTAGCATCTTATTGTAAGATATTCCAGCGCTACAAGTATATTTGAATTTTTCAGTGATCTCTTGTCTAATCTTTTCAGCTATCTCAGCCGCGATCATCAACCCTTTTTCGAGGAGAGACTCTGGAATGAACGTCTCTCCGCCAGCAAGAACTCCTTTCCACTCAGAAGTCCATTCCCTTGAGAAGTCAGGAGCCTCTAATATATTTTTGACCTCTTCCGTAAAATCCAAAAATACTTCATCAATAGAGGCTCTCTCAACAATTTTACAAAACTTTGAAAATGTTTCGACGATTTTTGCGCTTTCACTACGATAATAATCGTGTGAAAATTTTTCCTTGGTTTTATCGTGATGTTTGAACTTGTCTTCTATAGTCGAACGAATTTCGTTTCCTTTGTCGTCGAAACTAATTGTGTCGACGTGAACCATTTTTAGTTCTGGGCAGCACTGAAGAGCCTCTTTGCAAGTTGCGATCTTAGTCACGCCGCGGAGTCTGGCAGCATAATTTACAGCAATCAAAGTATCCCATTGTCGAACCGCGAGTGGCACAGAAGGATCGATCCCTAATCGAATGGATTCGCATTGGGCATAGAAAGCGTCCATATCGACGCAGAGAATTATTTTGAATTTCTGCTCTTTAGTCTCCATCTATTGTTCCGTTAAATGCGATTTTTATGATTATAAATCTACATTAAGAGCGGGAAATTTGGATTTAGTTTATACAAAACACACAATGTACTAATTTGGTTTTATAGTAAGGTAAAGAAAATGTATACTTTCTGGGAAGAGGCTTTTTCGATCATCTATGATGATTATTCACATCCCAGGCTAGGTAGAGTCATTGGATCAACAAAATAAAAGAGAAAAGAGAGAGCAACTTGAAATGCTAAACAATTTAACCACATTTCTCCGGTGCATTTCCTGCAAAATCCCTGCGATTACCATATCTCCAAACAGAATAAACCGCCGGAGAGTATATCTATAGAGGTGACACCCAATTCTTCATGATTTCGTTGACATCAAAGTTAAATTGTATAAAACATAATGTTGTTCAGCAAAATCCCATTTTTTTCGCTCACTAGATTCGTACACAACCTTCAAGCATAAAATTAGTGACCAGCTTCTTCAAACTTTATTGGTTCGTAACTCAGTTTTTTTGTAAGAGTCGAAATGCCGAATCGGAAACTCAGAGAGTTTTTCATTTATGAATATAATATCGCTAGCCTACATATGATATCGATTTTTGCTTTGAAGCAATTTGCATTCCTACTATTTAATACTTCAGTCCAACCATTTTTTCCCGACTATGGAGAACAACAGAAGAGAACTATTGGTATTTTACAAAGTCAAACCTTCCTTTCAGATTTCTTAAAGTAGGCTTGTATTGTTGGAATATTGACCTTACTATTCCCACTACTATCAGTCGTGATAGAGCCTTTATCAGAAGATATTTTTTTAAGTCCTTTTGTCTTTGAAATCTTCGGCATTTTAGTTAGAGGATTTGTTTTGAGTGGTGAATTGGAGTCCTTACGGTCACTCGAAAAATTGAAGGCGCTTTCTTTTTGGAAATCAGAGTAATTTCTCTTTTGGTTGTACTTTCTCTTATGTGGATTCATCTCACGATCGAGATCCTCTGCATAATGGAAATCAGTATGAGAATCAAACTCGATAACTGGGATTGATTTTCCGCATTTCTCACAAATAGTCATTTCAGACTCGATAAATTCTGTGACCAGATTGCCATCGGCCAAATTCACTGCCTTTAAAGTAGCATCATCTTTCTTTAAAGGTAATTGTGTTTTCGTTGGAGTTGCATGCTTGTTCTCCTGGGAGGCTTGTTTTGGTTTAAAAAACGCATCCAAACTGAATTCGTACTCTTTCAGATCGTGCTTGACAAAATTTCGCACTGATATGCTAAGTGATGCACATGGGAACAAACATTTTTCGAGAGAATGAATAATTTCGTGGTACTTTGAAATAAGCGCTGTTTTGAATTGAGATTTCGGTATGAGCATATTTATTGAGAGTGATTTCGATTTATGTCCATTCATCTTATGATCATAGTAACCCACAGTGACTGTTTGAGGAACGTACCCTGTTTTATCATAAAACTCACTTATTTTAAAATTCACATCCGCAGCAACAAGATCTCCCAGAGTGTAGAGTCCGTTGAGATCCGAAAAAGGGAACACGAAAGTTTTGCTGGAACCAATTGACTTGTTTTCAACTTTTGTGGATTCAACTTCTTCCTCATCGAATCCTCTACATCTGAAATAAATATATTTCGCTCTCTCATCTCCTTTGAAAATTTGAGCCAATTCTTTAAGAGTTAACGCTTGCAACTCAACCAATGTGTTTATATTATGCTCTTTGAGTGTTTTACTTATTTTCCCACCAAAGTTTTTGATTTTATTCACTTCTAATTTCTCGAGAGTTGCCATACAGTAGCGTGGAGTAATGATTGTCTGCTTGTCCGGTTTATTCAATTCTGAAGCGAATTTTGCCAGCATCTTATTATAAGATATTCCTACACTACAAGTATATTTGAAATTCTCAGCGATCTCTTGGCTAATCTTTTCAGCTATCTCAGCCGCAATCATCAACCCTTTTTCGAGGAGAGACTCTGGAATGAACGTCTCTCCGCCAGCAAGAACTCCTTTCCACTCAGAAGTCCATTCCCTTGAGAAGTCAGGAGACTCTAATATATTTTTCACTTCGTCTGTAAGGTCTAAAATACCTTTACCAATAGACGCTTCCTCGACAGTTTTGCAGAATTTCGAAAATGTTTCGAAGATTTTTGCGCTCTCGCCGCGATAATATTCGAGTGAAAATTTTCCATTAATTTTATCTGGTCGCTTGAACTTGTCTTCTATTGTCGAACGAACTTCGCTCCCATTAGCATCAGCTTTGATCATATCGACGTTAACCATTTTTAGTTCCGGACAGCATTGTAAAGCTTCTTTATAATTTGCGATTTTACTAACTCCGCGCATTCTGGCGGCATAATTTACAGAGATCAATGTATTCCCTTGCCGAACAGCTAGTGGAACAGAGTGATCGATTCCTAGTCGAATGGATTCACATTGAGCATAAAAAGCGTCCACATCTACGCATAAAATCATGCGAAATTTAGGCTCTTTAGTCTCCATTGATAATTCCGTTATTTGTAATGTGTTATTTATTAGTCTACATTAAAGCGGGAAATTTTGGTTTAGTTTTGATAAATCGGCAAGCAACATTATTTTAATAGTTATAGCAAGATAAAGAGAGTTATTGGAAAGGAGCTTTTTGAATGAGTTATGTATGATTTTTGTCAGATACTCTTACTAATTGTAGTCATTTGGTCACGCTATAGAGAGATAGAGTGAACAACATGAAAATTTAAAACCATTTCATCACAGATAGTTGATGTATATACCATATTAAAAAGCTTACTCAGTTAGAATAACACTCTAACTATATTAACAGGAAATTGATATATTGCGAGAGAGATTGGCGGATAAGAAGAATTTCTTTCAGCATTCACCGTCGATTATCATTAAGTACTCAATATAATGTCTGATGATAACGTTGTTTAGTTACTTGTATGAATCCTTCTTCAATTCCTCTGTGAGAGCAACCTGGAGAGGAGCGTAAATCACGCATGTTGTTCTCAGCAAGGCAACCTTCTCTATCATAATGATAACTCGACTCTGAACTTTCGACAAAATGTTCTTGGATCTGCTCTGGCACTGTCGCTAGAGTGAGCGGTCCTCTATTCGACATATCAACCACATAGACTTTCTTATAAGTTTTTCGAGGAGGACTTGTTGGGAAACTTGGCAAATTTTCTTTGCTAGCAGATCCATACCTTTTTCTGGCCCGAGCATAAGAAAATGCTTGCTCTTGAGCAGGCTGTGCCTTGTAAGTGATTTCTTGTGGCGTTCCATAGCTGGTGGGCTGGTCATAAGGGACATTACGCTCAGAGATTTGTTCATGTAAAGCGATTGGTTCTGATGGCCTCGACTCGTTCTCATTCTGTGAAATATTCTTTAAGATCTGTTCTGTTAGTTTCTTGATGAGGATATCTCTTGCATCAAGTTGATTACTTTCAGAGTCAGTAGCAGTGGTCACGGTTAATTGATTTGGCATAATCTCTGTCTCTTGAGAAGGTTGAGAATCTGTTCTTTGTTTCATTAGTGGTTGTAACATTTTATTTGCTGCTTCCTCCGTAAAATTTGAATGAACTGTCTCGAAGCGGTCTGTTTCTTCCTTCGACTCTTCAAAAATCGTGGAAATGCGTTCATTAAAAGAGGGTCTGATTTGGACTGAGGCATAAGAGCATGATCTTTGTCGCCTATGATTTCCTTGCTTTTGATGAGTTGACGACTGGCGAGCTGGAGTAAGCGAACGAGTAAGTACAGTACAAATCTTGCTGACTTCGGGACTTTTTAGTTGCAATCTGTTTTCCTCTTCACTTTCAAACACCCGCTCCTGTGTCTGGCGCGTGTTGCTTAAATTTTCTTCCTCATCGTCGTTTTCAGTCTCTTTGATAGCTGGAATAACTGGAGCTTTATTTGTTCGAGTCGGCGTAATTAGATGAGGAATGACGATCTTTGAAGAAGACCCCGGAGACTTATGCTTATCGCATTCACGGTCTCTGTCTCTTTGGAGCGGCTCAGCATTGATAGGATGTTTCTTTAGATCTTCAGTCATTTTATATATATTTGAAGGGGACTCATTGTTTTGGTTTTTTTGCAGTACAGGTGATTTCAAGTGCTGTGGGGTGTTTGGATGCTGGCGCTCCCTTTCAACCGTAAAACGTCCTTTTTGTGGTTTGATTCTCATGGTGTGATTCACCAATCGAACTTGAAGATTATCGTCTTGTGGATACTCGTTGCAAGCCGACAGTTGATCAAAATCTGTTCGTGGTGAATTAACAGGGCGTCGGATTTGCGTAAGACTATTTGATTGAACCATCTGAAGATGCGAAGGCAATCCTTGAGTGAGCTGCTCTAAACCCTCCAAGAGAGGATGAGAAACTCTTGTTGTAGATTTTTTTTCAACATTGGGCTGCTTGATGCTTTCTATGAATAGAGATGGCTGGATGTGTGTAAAGCCTGAGATCGAAAGTGAAGGAGGACTCATACTGCGATCACTCATTCGAGCATCGATAGAAGACTCATCGAGAGTAAAATGTATCTCGTCTTCGATGGTAGGTTGTAAGGAATCTTGGTTTTTCTGGGGCAATAGAGGAGGAGGATTGCCTTGCTCGATGATTCGGTTTGGGTGTCCTTTGAGTGCGCTGGTTGTTTTTGTCATAATTGTAATCTCATCGATCTGAGAGCGGTCTTTTAAAGGTGTCGCGGACGTTATTTGGGCTTCCATCGTCCGGAAATTGCACGGAGAGCGCCATTGTAGATCTTCTGAAGTACTAGGCCGTCCTCTTAGTTGGGTGCGAGAACGTTTCATTACATTGCATTCGTCAACAGTATGAACAATCGTGCTTGCTGTCACCGACTGTTGGCTGAATATCTTTCCTCCAGATAATATTACTTGAGATCTTGATGTTCTAAGCTGTCGGCGAGGAGGAGGAGAATTGCTGAATGGAATTTGATGCAGACTGCGGACGTTTGGCGTGGGCATCGCCGATCTCCCACGGAATATACGACCCGACGACATTGGCAGATTTTATTATTTATTAAAAATTAAATCTAACAGACACATAAAGCTCTAAAGATTTTGTAGAGTTTAATAGCTTGCAAATTAGGCACCGTTGAGCCTAACAATCTGTATTACTAGCAAATGCATTCGTTGGATAATATTCTGTGTTTCCTATAATAACCTTCGAAGATTTACTGCTTATTACAGAAAATATTTACTTCTATCATGATAATAGCTAAATTTTTCTTCTCCTAATGAATGATCTCCTTAGAATATAGATATCATCAATTCTCAAACCCTAGTCAAGCATACAGTCATAAACAGCTTTCACACAACTAACATCCTCCTAAAAAGTCATCTACGAATTTACCTTGGAATTCTTATCTAGTCTCTGCATACTTTTCAGTTTAGCAAGCTTCTCTTTGGCTAATGAATACTGACTATTTCTCCTCAAAAGCATTTTTTTCATTCTGCGGTTATTTCTCCGGATTTCAAGTCTTCTTTTCACTTTCTGGTGAGTTGTATCTCGAACCAATATTCTCACAGGAACGCCAGTCAATCCGAATTCGGTGGTTAAATTGGTTTTCATAAATTTCATATAATTCGTCTTGAAAAGTCTTTTTGAATTGACAAATATCACGAACGTAGGAGGTCGTGTTTTGACTTGAGTTATAAATTTAATCTTCAGTTTATCTCCTTCGTCACTCGGCAAATTTTCGACTTTCAAGAACCGCTGAAGCCAATCGTTTAACATTCCTGTAGAGATACGGATGTTCCATTTTTCATACACTTGCAACACTTCGTCCATAATAGCATCGACTTTCTTTTTCTGAAGCGCAGAGATGAAATGCAATGGGACGCTCTTCACGCTTCCCAAAGATTTTTCAACCTGCTTCCTCATAAATTTCATTGCTCTTGCTCTCCATTCCGGAACGACTAAATCCCATTTGTTGACCACCAGGACAACTCCTCTGCCTTCCTCAATCACATGTTGAATTACATTCATATCTTGGACTCGGAAAGCTTCAAGCGCGTCGATCAAGCAAATTACGACATGAGAGTATCTGATGGTGGCGAGAGAAGTTTGCTCGATTTTCTTCTCTAGAGCTGACTTTGAACTTGATCTTCTTGTGATACCTGCAGTATCAACAAGAACTATCTTTCTTCCTTTATACACCCATTGAATTGAGATTGCGTCTCTGGTTGTGCCTGCCAAGTCGTCAGCGATCACGCGGTCGTCTTGTAAAAAGCTGTTAACAAAAGTCGATTTTCCAACATTAGGTTTTCCAACGATTGACACTTGAATTGGACGTCTACTGTATAAATTTTCAGTTTGGATGCCAGTTTTCGTGTTCACTGCCTCAGTGGTCAGCGTTGTGAGAGGATCTACTTCTGAGTCACTGTCCAAGTCGCTGTTTTCTTCGGGATTGATGTTAATTTTATCAAATTCCTTTTCCCATTCTTCGATATCAATATCGTCTGGATTCTCTTGAGTTTCTCTCAATTTAATCAGATCTCTTTTCAATTGCGCCTTTATTTCTTCGAATCTTTTCACTCGTTTAGCCTTTTTATCTTCAAATGCTTTTTTCTGCTCTGTAGGAACTTCTTTATCAATTTCGTTCAGTAATTCATGCATCCCATCACCATGTTCTGCTGAGATCAACATAGGCTCTCCGTAGCCTAACTGATAAACCTCATTGTATACATCAGAATAATCATAACCACTCTCAGCTTTATTTCCAACCAAAATTATCCTCTTTACTGTTTGGTTACTCGGAATAACTGGTTGATTTTCCGGATTTGGCATACTTTTAGGAATTTTAATATT
>ENA-UOTX01001761-UOTX01001761.1-compost-metagenome-genome-assembly--contig:-NODE-1761-length-13700-cov-86.198047_pt1 | contig 13700 bp, 10 predicted proteins | sample MGYA00238143_ERZ746982 | MGnify/ENA primary metagenome ERZ746982 (study PRJEB28758, sample SAMN06268862) | compost metagenome | isolation source: single cell | place: USA: California, Emeryville, Joint... | reverse complement strand
AATTAGGCAATGAGAAGAAAATCTTGGCGCTAACACCGAGAGAAGTTTCGGCTAGTACTTTGATGGATCGCTGGAAACCAATGCTGACACATCGAAAAGAAAATTCAAAACAGAACAAATTATTCCCTGACATTAAGAAGGATCTTTAGTATTTTTTTCATGTTCCAAAGCCTTAATGGCTTGGGTTTAGCAAATTAGTTCCTTTTAACTTCTCAAATGAGTTTTTTTTTTCACAAGTGTTATGTAATTTGTATTTTATGCAATTCATTGTTAAAAAGCTGTTCATATTGCTTTAGAGATTAGATTAGATTTGAATGATATCAAAAGAATTAATAATTTTGGGGGAAGGGAAACATGTATTCTCGAATTCAATCAAAATGTGTTTGGTTGAATATTAATTGAATGAATTCTGAATCTCATGGCTATCTACAAGTTATTCGATAGATATCAATTTCAATTGAAGACTATTTGCATCAAATTGGTCGAGGCAACAGCAAAGAATGTTATTCAAAGCAACTGTCTCAACTATCATCATTCCTTTGCAGCTAGAAACAATAAAATCGATCAGACATGTATGTAAGCGCATCAGAAATTTCTCCAAAACTCAAACAATTATTTTTTTTCTTCTCAAATTTACTCTTACATTGCCCTTCGAACTCCCCTTTGATTTGTCTTACAGGAAATAAGGCAACAATGTTCTTGGATGTTTGCTTTTATTCGACTCCTCAACGTTATTAAAGATTTTCCAGTTTCTGCTCAGCGTCTCATCCAACTCCAAAATAGATGCTACGTTGCCGCAACGGTAGCAGTAATTAGGCGCTGACCAAACCGTCACCAAACTCTTTTCTTTAAACCAGAAGAGATATCCTTCTTGCACCAGCTGATGAGCTCTTGCGATTAATTCAAGTCCATTCAAGTGATTGAACTCTCGTGTCACCTTGCCTCCGAAAAGCCATCCAGCGCCTCTGCTATTGATCGCCCAGGTATCAATGTCTTCAGGATCAGACCACATCAAGTCACAAAATGGTCCTTCATGTGGAATTTCAACCTTTCTGTCGATGATTCTCATCTGGTCAACTGTTTTTATATTTGGAGAAAGTCCTCCGTGAATGCAAAGAACTTTGCCTTCAATCAGAGCTCCGATTGGTAAATAATCAAAGACCTCGGTGCAGTACCTCCAGACGTTCAAATTTCCGTACTTTCTCTGGATTTCCTCGTAGAACCCGTAGACCTGAGTGATCTGTCTGGACTCGTGGTTTCCTCTGAGAAGAGTGATGCAATCAGGGTATTTTATCTTGTAGCAGAAAAGAAGTCCCACAGTTTCCACGGAATTGAAGCCGCGATCAACAAGATCTCCGATGAAGATGTATCTGCTATTCGGGATTTCGCCACCGACTCGGAAAAGCTCCAAGACATCGAAGAACTGGCCGTGAACGTCGCCGCAAACGTTCACGGGAGCGTTGACAGGTTGCACGTTCGATTCGTCTGAAAGGATCTCCTTCATCCTGTCGCAGACGAGTCTCATGTCACGCTCTGGGAGAGGCTTGCCGGATTTAACTATCTCGATGTAGCTGTCGATATCCATGTCTGCAAGGAAAAAATTAAGGAAAGAATTTAATTCAATAGGAGTATAATTTATTTAAATTTGATTTCTAAATTAATCATTCTTAGGTCTAATTTCGATTGATATTGAATGAAAAAACATACTAATATTTCATAAGCCTCAGGCACGACCGCCCTCTCAGGTAAATTTTAATAATACCTCAGAGCTCTCGGACTATTATTCCCAGCTGAGCAGCGTCCGACAGATAATTTAAATTACTCAAGTATGCACTAAGGAAGCAAATACAACTAGCACACATAGAGTAGTTTATGAGGAGATTATAAATCAATATAATTTGGGGATACAAAGGGCAGGCGATTGATCTATAGTGAGTCAGTCTTTGTCACAATAGTTCTTAAGCATTTGAGAGGTGGTGAGTTCCCAATTACTCATCAGAACTTTTTAAAAAGTGAATACAGAGAAAGACATTAACAAAATAAAAATACGCAAAGTGGAATGGACTAGTGCTACACTTAAGATATTATCTTCATAGCTATGGTGATTCTTCTTCTAGGTCTTGACCTTTAGCCTCATTCGCTTCATCCAGCGTCTTCAGCGTCGATATATTTTTAACTGTGCCTTGGTTAGCTCTATTCAGCCCGTTGTTTCCAGACATTGACGTACGTTCTAGATAAATTTAGCTAAGAACGATGATACAAACAGAAGTGTTTACTGTGGCCTCCTCTAATATGCTTGACAATCTTCGGGTTCGCCAATGCGTTCGATAGCGTTCGTTTCAACATGATATTCGCATCACCTGTGTACGTCGAATTACCTCCTTCTCCGCCGTTGCCACCAATAATATCGCTTTCCATTCTTAAAATCGGAGGGGCTCTATTTATTGTGTCCATTGAATTCCTTTCGAGTACGAAATCCATGTTATTCAAGTCAGTAGTAAGGAATTCATTTGGTTGATTCGTGTTATTTGTCACTGAAATCAACGTCTTGAGTGATTCAATCTTGCTCTTGTATTGCGTCACCTATGATATTAAAGTCGGCAATTATCATCCTGAAAGCATCTCTAGACTTACCAATTCCTTTGTCTCATGAAGTTGTTTCTCTAAATTCACGATTCGTTCAGTCTTTCGCTTCAATCGATTCTCATTCAACTATTCAAACTCCATTAGACTGCATACACAGACCGAACTTACCTGATTATCCACTTTCCACAGCGATTTTTGAGAAGCGAGCTGATGGTACATATTCGTTAGCTGCTCGAGGTTATTTTCGAGGGTAGCGACCTTCTTTTTCAACGCTCTCTCGCCTTCTACCATCTGATTTTCAAGATTTCTATTTCGCTCTTTTTCCTCCTCCAACTCGATCTCCAGCTTCACCACCTTATCTACTCGAGCCTGAAGGTCACTAAGAATGATCTGTCTCTCCTTCTCGTACTTTGCTCGCTCTTTACTCACAGTCTCGTGCAAAACTTTCTTTTTAATGTCATCGTAATTAGGGATATGGCCTTTGGCGATGCTATCGTAGTCTTTTGACAGCTGCTCAGCATCGACTTGGAGTTTTTTATATCGCTCTCTTTCGGCCTGTAACTCTTTTCGGAGCTTAGCTGAGTCAGATTTAGTGTTCTCATCGAGATCGCCGCCTCGATTGTCATTAGCATGGACGAGATTCTTTTTTTTAAAGTGATCAGCTACGATCTTCTTCACTAACCCGTCATCTTTGAGCTCGAAAGTCGCTTGCAGTTTTTTCACGAGGTCTATGTAGTCATCTTCACTGGGACCTGAAGCAAATAGGTCAATTGAAGCGTATTGTGAGTTCTGGTGCTGATGACGCGAGGTTGGAACTGAGGCGGTGATGATAATTTTCTGATCGCCTGATGAAATTGTCGAAATCTTGTCAGGGCTATCACCCATCCTGCCTTTTCCCGTTCTCTTCAGCGCTTCGAGCTCTTGGTTCTGTTTTTCGAGGTTATTCATGAGCTGCTCCTTCGAACGCTTCAGTTCGTTGATTTCGACGAGCAAGGTGTCCTTCAGAGTGTGGAGTTTATCGATCTCTTCGTCCTAAGCAAATTCGCTGTTAGTACGGTCGATCAAAAAGGCTATTCACTTTCTCAGTCGTCATTTCTTCGATCTCCTGCATTTTCATAGTAATCGTCGCTAGTTTATGGATAAGTGCTTCGTTCTCCTTCTCGGTAGTAATGTTCTTAGCATTCAAGAACGCAAACTCTTTTCTCAATATGTTTAGCTTTTCTGTTTGAGTTTTAACGCTGTTTCTCTCAGTTTCAAGCTCGGCCTCCAATATTTTTATCTAAAGTAATGTCACTTTATAACTACTCCACACACAAGAACGTCTTTACTCTCGCAAGGTCTGTATCGCTTGACATATATTTCAAATCAGCGACCTCGCCTTTTTTACCAGCCGTCGACTCGCCCTCATCAGAATGCGATTCGTCGGCCTCCTCATCCTCAGCTTTCGATTCTTGATTATCTTTCTCTTCTGGATATACATTACAAACATTTACATTCAATTTCGCGCATTCAATGTAAATTACCATCTTCGCCTTGAGTTCCCTTTTGTCTTTCTCTTGCAAAAGTGCTTTTCGTTGAACTCGAGACCTCTGACTTCGGCACTTGAAGCCCATTGGCGAGAATATACGCCTCCAACTGCGCGATTCGTTTTTTGAGCTCCGCGATCGTCTGTTCTGCTTTTTCCAGCAAGAGATTGAGCTCAGCGACAGTATACTCACGATTGATCTTCGGAGTATTTTTCACGGACTTTGCTCTCTGACCGAACCTCAGAGTAGATATAGTCTCAGCCTCATTGAAGATGGACGGAGAGCACGTGATAATCAGAGTCGTTTTCGCGTTACCTCCCAAAGACTCTTGCAGAAGACGGGTCAATTTAGAGTCTCTGTATGGGATATGTCCCTTCTTCTTATCGTCGGTGAGAGCATTGATAACGTTACCAAGGGAAGAAAGACTCTGATTGATCTTTTTCGCCTCTTCAAGCGTCTGACCCTGTGCTCCTGTCTTTGAAATCTTTTCTGAACCGGCCAAATCGACTAAATACAGCTTACCGGTTTTCGCCTAATCACGCTCTAAGATCTCATTGCAGATGATTTGATTGTTACGCTCATTTCATGATTATTATTTTGGTGAATCGACATCATAAAAATAAGATGTGAGCGAGAGGACCCTTCGTTCATGTTTGTCGCACTGATCGCTCTATTCGAGTTTCCTAACTTCATCAGATCGAAGATATCCTTCTCTTCTGTCACATACGACTCCGTCGCGTCTTCAATATGAATTCCTTTCTGCTTATCCTGACGAATTTTCAAATTTATTTTTTCTGGAGCCAGCAAATCCCTGATTTTTTCCATGTAAATCTCGACAATTGAGACCTTCACTGTAAATTCAATATATTCTGGAGTCTCCGAGATCGCATCGAAGACAGTGTCAACCATTCGAGGGATAATACCTAAAAAATACTAAATAACTTGCCCAAAACACGGTGATATTTACCTCGCTGCTGTGGATCATCAATATTCGGTCCCTGCATTGTGTGCGTTTTTCCTGATGAAGTCTGACCGTAGGCGAAGACGGTTCCATTGAAACCTTCCAAGACACCTTCACAAGAAAATTTTTAAAACAACACGGGATTGGCTCTATGTATTAACTGTTAACGACGGGTTTTGCAGCAAACTCGTAAACTTCTGTTTGAGCACTTTTCATATCGAATACTCTATCAAATTGGAATCGATGGGTGCCGGTACCAGCGTCAGTGTGCTTGAATTATGGAGGCTAAACTAAAACTGTTGTGAGAAATAGTTACCTGTGTAGTTTTAATAACAACAGAGGTTGGATCTGGAAACTCAATGCCCGAACCAACATTCATATCCAACTCTTTTTGGTTGAGCGGTCGAAATCTGCAAACGACCTTAAAATCAAAAGATTTAACACTCTTATTTTTTAAAAGTAGTATACTTTGACATTTCCTCCAGTGTCTTGTTGTTGCTGTTGCGCTGCTTGAGAAAATTTGCTTGCTGCGAGAGTGAAACTGGCGATCGGAGTCTCGCTCTTTCAAAGAAGATCACGATGCAAAATGTATAATCACGCAAATATTTACGCCTTGTTTTCCTTTCGCTCGTTGTTCCGCACCTTTTCTGTTTACTGTGGGTGTGGCCGAGCGTTCTGTCTAAAAATCCCGTTATTTTCATAAATAGTTAACTGGTGTACATTCTTCTCGTTCATTTTGAGTAGTGATCTCAAATGCTATTGAGAATTAATATAATTTAAACAAAACTCCTGCTTATTTGAAAAACCTTTAAATTTTGTCATACACCAAATATTGAAAGCCATTCCTTTTGCCCTTGCAAGGCATCACACACCGATCGCTTCGGTCTCACACAATGATGAATTACCATTTTCTGAGCCTTCATGGTTCGTAAGAGCAATACTATGATATTTAGCCAGTAGATTGAATATACTACAAATACATCAAAATAATCTCTATGAGGTGTTATTGAAATAGAAATGACACTTAGAAGGGAGTCAATTAAAAGAAAAAAGGCGAGGAGTCGCTTATGAAGTGATTGTAGTCAGCTTTTCATTCTTTCAATTAAATTTTTCAACGATAAAATTATTTGAATCAAACAACACAGAAAAGAAAACCTAGTGTTGTTAAAGTTGCTGTGGGCTCAAATTACTATCTTGTATTGCTAAACAGAACACAAAATGATTGGAAACAGGCCTTTGCTACTAAATCATATTCCAGACATTGTAACCCAATACCTAATCGATTCGCAATCGCGGAAAATACAGCTGCCGGAAAAACAGTCCTTCAAAACTCTGCTGATGTACACAAACATCCCTCAGTTTGCTCAAATCGCAGCAAATTACACTCGAAATTCAATAGAAGGACTCGAAAACCTATCGAATTTCTTAAATAAGTTCTTGGAGGTCTTTCATGACACCGTCGCCAAGGCAGAGGGCGAGATACTCAAGTTTCTCAATGACAAACTGATTGTAATGTGGCCTCCCTTTGACGAAAGCACCGATGAGGATATCTCAAACGTTTGCAAAAGAGCAGTACAGAGCGCACTCGATCTCCAAAAAAGACTATTTGAAACTATCACCTCAGAGGGGTTCAAACCCAAAGTAAGCATTTCGTTCGGCCTTGGAGAACTCAGCATACTTCATGTCGGCGGGGTACAGGACAGTGTTGAGTATTTGGTCGTTGGAGAAGCGCTGTTACAAGCAGTTGAATGTGATAACATGATGCAAGAAGAGAACGATATTGTCGTGAATTCCCTGCTGCTGGAGCGGATCAGAGAGAATTTTATTTATGAGCAGATCAGGTTGCCTCAGCAGGTCGCTACTACTAAATCTGGCAATTTCTACGTGGTGAAATCGATACTCAAAGCCAATTTCCCTCGAGTAAACGCGGATCCAATGGCTTATAAGAGAAGTATCAATACTAGCACTTTGGATCTTATTCGTCCAAAAATCTTGAGCTATATTCAAAAAGAGTTTATTAATTTCATTAACACGGGGCATGAGCTGTGGGGATGCGAGTATCGGCGGTGTACAGTGGCTCATATTCATGTCGGGCTAAACATTTTAGAGCTAGATAAAGATATTGTGATATCTCGTGTCCATCAGATTATCAGGAAAATTCAAACGGTTGTTTTCGAGCTCGAAGGGAGTTTGTACAGAGCGATCACAGATCAGAAAGGACTAACGCTCATTGTGATTTTTGGCTTGTATCCAAAGTCACATCAAGAGGACGCCGCTAGAGCAGTATATACCGCTTTCGCGCTAAGAAGAGAGCTGAAAAAAATAGGGCTCACAATATCGATTGGACTCGCAGAAGGGACAGCCCTATCAACGTTTTTAGGCTTTGAAAGAAGAGATATTGCTTTTTTAGGGGATTGTGTTTATGTTTCGTACCTGCTGATGTTGGCCGCGATCGGAGAGAAGGAAAAGAAGATCCTAATGAACGAAAATGTGAAAGTCGCCTCTGAAGAGAAAGTCAGTTTCAGATCTTTTTCCAACGCGAAGTACAAAGGGCGACTTGCGCAGGAAAACCTCTACGAGCCAGTCGAATTCACTGATGATAGTCCTGCGCCTCCGGTGAATTTTAACAGATTTCCTGAACTGCGAACGCACTATAAAAACTTGCCTTACGCACCGAACGCCTCCGTTGAAACCTTCCAAGAATCGAAATACATGATTGGAAAAGACCTCCAGCTCATGCGATGCAGAGAGTTATTAGACGATTTTCTGAGAAATCCGACAAAGCCTGCTACTATTCTCATTGCTGGCACGTTTGGGTCAGGAAAATCTCTTTTCGCTCGCAATTTCATGGACTCTGCAGCAGAGCTAATAAACTCGAACGTGAATTTCAGCGCAAGGCAAGGCACTCGGCCTTTATTGATCTCTTCCTCTGTTACTCCCCAGAACAGAGATCAAAAGTTAAACGGATGGACAAAAATCATGAGATTCCTTTTGAAATTAGTCGCTGATAAAAAATCTTTAACCAAAGAAGAGATGGTTCAGAGGATATTAGACGGCATGCCTGATATCCCAGAGGGCATGAACTTAGTAAAAGATATCCTGAATTTATCACCACAAGGGTCGCTGCAGGCAGGAGCACTGCAAACTGAAGAAGATTTACCAGGGAAAGAGCAATTAGACCTCACAGCCCAGAAAAATATCGTTAGGATACTAATGGCAATTCTCCAAGAGTGCTCGGGGGAAAACACTTCTCGAGGCGACACCAGCCTTAGATTAGACAGAGATTATCTGGGTGTTAGCTCTCGAAAAATGAGTCTAGATGACGATGGTGGTTCACCACCGATGATAATTTGCCTGGATGACATGCAATTGCATGATAGTTTATCATGGAACCTTGTCAATAGAGTCTCTGCGCAGTTGAAGAAGGTTTTCATCATCGGAATGATCAGAATCGATGAATTTGATACCACTCCTGAGAGGGCAGCTCTTGTGGAAGAAGGGATATTAAACTTGGGATCGCAAGGTCAGAATGTACATAAAATCCTGCTTGAAAAAATGACAGCGGAAGAAATCTCTCAGTATGTGCGGAATTTCTTTGGGTCGAGGATCTCCAACGACAGCCTCAACCGGTTTTTACTCGAGAAAGGTGAAGGAAACCCATCGACTATCTACAGCCTGCTGCGTAATCTGATCCAACAAGAATTCGTCACGAAAAGCAATGACGAAATCATCCTTTCAGAGAAAATGCGCATGCTTTTGAAATTAGGTGACTTTTCAGAAATACATGCGCCTGATGTGAGATACAAGGCCAATAGCACGCGAATTGATAAGACGGACCTGACGCAGTATTTTCTAATGAAGGTGGCGAGTGTTATCGGAAATAAATTTGATTTGAAGACGCTTGTGGTAATCAATCCGTTTAAAGGCTCAGTGATAACAAACGCGAATGCTGTAAAAGCGCTAGAGGGACTGAAAAACCTCGAGCTGATTGAGATTGTGGAGGAAGGGAAAGATAGAAATACCGTTTATAGGTTTGCATTGCCGTTCCTGAGGGAAGTAGTTTATCAGAGGCTACCGCTGTCGATTCGCAAGCAACTTCATCGTTTGGTCGCTGAAGCGTTTCAGAATACGAGCTCCAGGTTCGCTGTGGGAGGAGAGCAAAGGAATTTGAAATTTGATTCGAGAAGCGAGGAGAAAGTCGCTTTTCATTGGGACAAATCCGACCAAGGAGCGGAATCTGAAAATTTAAGTACTCCGAGTAAAAGAGCGCTGATCCTTGACGGCGTGACCTATCAGCTATCAGGTCGAGAGGATGACGTTGATGCGTTGTTGAAAACAGGGATACTACAGAAAAAGGCAATAAGAACTCGAGGGAAGTGGATGAATCGGTTCGTTGTGGTGACGCTTAAAGCACTCAAGTGGTACCTAAGTGAAAATAGTTATCAGACAACTCCAGATGGACAAGCGGGAACGGTTTTTCTTCAACATATCTATAACGTAAGGATTTTCAAAGACGGTGAAGGAGACGTCCGTATGGGAAAGACGGGTATTGTGCTTGAAGTGGGAAAATGGTACAAGGGCTATACCGAAAATGGGGCTCGGGATATTGTTTTTGCCTGCAAGGACCAAGAGGATGCCGAGGCGTGGTATATTTTCCTTGAATATGCTCGAGCAAAGGCAATCTACGACGATTTCTTAAATAATTTCGAAGCGACGAGCCCATCGTCGAGACAAGCGCTTTTGCATCAATCTTCTCAAAAGCGACCTGAACGTCTTAAAAAACCCGATGAGAGTCCTATACTTGAGCGTAGGCTAGGCCACCCGGCCTCTATTTTAAAAACCACTGGCGCTAGCCCAACGAGGACGCAAACAAGAGAGAGATTCCAAGGTTCGATGCAAAGATCGGGGGCAAGACCTACAAGGGAAAGCGAAAAACGAGGTGAAATATATGAGCCTCCTGAAAGAGGGAGCAGGGTAAAAACCCCTTTAACATTCTCAAGTGCTCGTCCAAATAAACGCGATTACTCGGGCAATGGGCAACTAGTCGAGGATTTTATCAAGAGCGCCGAGCTGAATTTTTGGTCGCATTTGTTCCATGTGCCTGTGAGCCGAGTCACTCGAAACGGAAAACTGAGCACTCATGAAACGGTCTCATTGCTGGGTGGTCCAATGGGCTTTGTTGATGAAGGCCCACCCAGTTTTAGAGCATCTCCGAGAAACAGTTACTCCGATGACGAGCCACAAGAACAGCAGCATCAGCCAATGAGTTTTGGTGGGGTTAAGCCAAAACCCTCGACTCCTCTACGAGAGATCTCCTCAAACACGCCGACGCAGTCAAAACCTTTGATAGTATTACATAAGGTGAGTGAGCCTGAAGAATCATTGCCTCAGAGCAGGCCAATGCTGTATTTTAACGACAATGTCCTTTCAAACAGTCGAACACCGGACACAAACCTCTATAAGTTGGAAAACGAGCCTCCGAGTAGAGACGGACCTGTCTATAAGGACCTACGAAATATGGGCTTTAATGATCCGAAGACGCAGATTCTCCCAGAAAGCCGCGAAGTTGTTAAAAAACCTGTAAAGCAGATTTCGCAGCCGCAAACAATAAAGAAAAAAGAGCAACCGAAAACCCAGCTTTCCTTCGAAGAGCAGCAGCAACCAGAGCAGAAGAAAGTCAGCCGACCCAATATTCATGGAAAATATGAGATGTTTAATGGCTTTTACTCGGACAATTTCTTTGATAATTGTAAACTAAGGACGAAAAATAATCAGATCAACAGAGTGCTGGCGAAAAGCGTGAAACGAAAGAGAAGGAAAAGAATGCCAGGGCAAGCCACCAACGTTTTGACTAACCCAGCAGACCCGAATACTTTTATCCTGACGGATCTAGAAGAGGATAGAAGACCTGTTTTCTCAGCTCAACCACGCAATTTGGGACTAGAGGACGAGCAAGTGAATTATAGACCGAGAAGAACACCTCCCAGGAGAGAGGGAAGAGAGCCGATGATATCATGGGAAGAAGTGCCAGGGCGGAGACCGGCGAATATAAGACCAACATCAAGACTTCCTTCAGGTAAATTTGTTTATTCTACCTACTTCTAATTACTTCTTTGTATCCCGGAAGAGACGAGAAATGTCTATGGAGAAGGACCAGTCGACTTTGAACAAGACCCAAGACTGATCTCTCAGCCTGAGCCTTTCGAACGTCGGCAAGAAAGACCAAGGGATGAATCTCCTATAGAACACTATGATCGAAGAGATCCACGCCTTAGGCCTCAAAGCAGTAGCAGACCTCGTCAAGGAGGAAATCCTTTACCAAGTATCTCCCCCAACTGTAAAATAATATAGATATTAATAGCATTTGATTCTAACTTTTTCTTTCTCATTTCTTTAAGCCTACTGCTTTGGTATAGCAAAAAGGAGTGTTGCATCACAGGATGGAGATGATTTTACGTTGCCTTCCGGCGAATTTGTAGTATTGACCAGGATATATAGGAAGCAGCGGCTTGCTGAATGTCTATGGCAAGGACTGATAGGTCTCTTCTCACTGGACGATTTGCAAATTGTGCAAAACTCGAAAACCGTGCAAGATGAAGAGAAAAACGTGTTAGTGCATACTACCCCACCAAGGAAGCCATTCCCTGGAGGAGGGACTCATGCTGAAATGAGTCAAAGGAGCAATAATAAAAACACCGAGAGATCAAGGCCTGAAATGCGAGTGCTCCAGCCAAGCGATATGAACAGAGGAATCGATGAAGAAATGAAGGGAAATGGCCCGCAGGAAGAGAGAAATAACACTTATCGCGATGAGAATGGGTTTACTCGATCCAATTCAATTAATTCAATGGTGATGGGAATGGGGATGTCACAACCAAAATCGGCAAAAACAATGATGAAAGGAGAGCTTGTGAACAGGGAGAATTTGCCGGAACCTCCAGATGATTCTAAGTTTGGTGAACGTAGCGGTCCCAAAAGAAGACTGAGCATTTTTTCTAACTATGATTAGGAGTGTTTTGGGCTTGTTTCGGCTTGTAAAATATGATATATATCAAAATGCCTTTCGGATCTGACTGGCATATCCTTATTGTAACTAAATAGCTATCGTAAACTTTGTATACGCTGCTCTTTTGCAGATTTGAATTAGCTTGCTCATAGACTGAAGAATTTTTTTTCTTTATTTTGGACAGAAGGAATCGAGTTGTAAGTGAAGGAGCTTAATTGATACATTAGTTGCAGGTTGAGGCTGAAGAAAATTGGTTTTAGTGGTAATAAGAAGCTGAAAAATAAAAAAACAAAAAAAATAGGACCCGACCGGAATCGAACCAGTGACCTCTTGATCTGCAGTCAAATGCTCTACCACTGAGCTACGAGTCCTTTGATGCTAACATTCATTCTTCTATCAATGAAGAACTAAGCGCAAATTCAATAAAAAATATAACAGTACAAGAGAAATAACAATTTCCCTACGATATCATTAGCACAACTTGCAAAATAAAATAACAACAGTATACTACAACGGGTCGTCTCCTTAGTTTATTCGAGAGGAATGCTTACGAAATTAGAGAGTATATTGACTACAGTGAATAGAAGCATGTAGAAAATTGTAATTATAATCTCGAAATATTGAATTACGCGTATTTTTCATATCAATGTTCAGAGAGGTATCCAACACCATTCACGAAACAATGAAAGAACAGTGAATACTTTCTCTCGATGTGTTCCAATGTGTGACGATGTCTTTGATTTTTCGATGACACATATCACAAACGTTGAGGGTTTTTTTTTTTACATCGATATTACAGCTCATAGATCTGCTCTCTGTGTATTCTTTAGCTATATCTCATAATAGAGAGCTAGGAAGTAGAATAAGGAAGCTTCGCTTTTTTCAAGTCAAAAAAGATAAAACTTACTCTTCTCAGATAACGAACTTATTTAATTAAAGAAAAAGTATTCATTACAATGGTGCTATTGGAAGGTGACGGCTTAATTGAAGATCTATATCATCTGTTATGGCGAAAAGATAGCCCTTTTTTTCAGGAAGGCTCATTGAGAGTCAACTTGCCTCATACCATCATCTATAAGAACAAAAAACCAAATATGTGGTATTTCACTTCCCGGAATGGCTCAATCATCAGAAAAAAGTTCTCCAAACTCGTTCCTGAGATCATCCAGGAGGAATTCTTAAAGAATGTCTCAAAAACAGGGATTGTCGCTTATTACATCTATCGCGTTCGAAAAGCAACCGCTGAAGATGAGCCTGCAACTATTTTCAAAACCAAAGAACAAGCAGTCAAAGAGCAACAGAATGAAGATATTTTCATTCGATACTTCAACGAGCAGCAGATCGGTAAAACACGCATTTTCCTTGCAAAAATTCAATGATTTTCAAGGGGAGTTTTTGAATGATCCTAATAAACCAGATAATGGCGTGCTTCAAAAATTTGTTGATTCTTATGGAGACCACAATTGTATGATCAACACTATCTGTTCAACATTCAATTATTTGATGTCGTAGTTGTAATACAAGAAGTCTGGAGTCCGAGAGTCTGCATCTTTACAAAAAAAGTCAACCTGAGGAAGGCTACTGAAACGAGATTTGATATGTACGAGAGAGCAATGACATT
>ENA-UOTX01001759-UOTX01001759.1-compost-metagenome-genome-assembly--contig:-NODE-1759-length-13712-cov-4.740154_pt1 | contig 13712 bp, 10 predicted proteins | sample MGYA00238143_ERZ746982 | MGnify/ENA primary metagenome ERZ746982 (study PRJEB28758, sample SAMN06268862) | compost metagenome | isolation source: single cell | place: USA: California, Emeryville, Joint... | reverse complement strand
TTTCTGATGTAGAGTCTAAGGAAAGTAATTGAGTGATGTTATCGGTGGGATATAGTTGAGAAAAGTCTTACTTCTTTGATTCGAAGATTTCATCGTAAGCCACGAAAGAAGGGTATTCTCCTTTTAAACAGGAAGTCGGATAAATATGAGCTTCCATATTGTAGTCCAACAGTTCATAGAGGAAGTTGCTACGGACGCTCTTAGGGTCTTTTCGACTCTTACGAGCGATTCTTGTTAATGCTACAGAAACGATGATTTCGAGTAAAACCATCAGATCGTTATTCGATGGGAATGGGTATTTGTTAAAGAATTCCTTCAAATCCTATTATTACCAAAGGAGGTTGGTTACCTTCAAATTCCAAAAAACAAAAAGAAATTACCGTTTTCTCTTGCTGGCTTTGGATAAGCGTGTCTAAAAGAATCTGTATTTGGTGGAAGTTCAAGTATATCGCTTTTAGGCCTTTGCTCAACAGGTTATATTTTGCTGCGAAATCGACAATCACGCCCTCAAGAAGATCGATCTACGAAAATTTCGTAAATACAGAAGATTATTAAGTTAATTACATTATTATTATGAGGATGAGCATTCACAGTTTGGATGAACTCTCCCAATAGATTCATCACGGTAAACAAATCGCTGTATCCCACAATGAACTTTTCGTATCTTTTCTTGAAATTCTCGCTCTTAGGCTTCTGTGCCTTCGTTTCCTCATCTTCGATAAAAGTCGCTAGATGATGATAATTAAGCGATGAGTAACTATGAAACAAAATGCTGTTACGTTCAGCAGCATCCTCGCTAACGAACTCTGAGTATCTGTCATTGTTCATAAACAGCTCATCGACGGACATTCCCGCAGCGATGAGTATGCCATAGCCCAAAACGCCACGAGCACGACTTTCAAGGATTAACTTCGAGAAACGAGGAGCAAGAGGAATCAGCGAGCAAGCTTTTCCGAGCTCGGTCGTCACGGTCAGATCCTCAACGAATTCTTGGGAGTTTTTGGCAGCATGCTGGGAGGTACTTTGTCTTTCTACCTCAAGTAGTTTGAGACTGAGGAGATTTTTGAAAGCGAGCTGTAGATTTTTGCTGTCGGGACGAGTGGGGAAAGGGAATTTGATAACATCTTTAATACCAATTGCCTAATTTTCAATTAACAACGATTAGATAAGCTCATGAGGATATATCGATACCTTCAGTTGGAGGACAGTGGGTTCGAGGGGCAAGTTTGTTATTTCTGGAGGAGAGAACTGCTTGAAGACATTTCCGTACACTGCATGAGAGTATAATCGATAGCAGAAGCCCGGTCCGACTCTTCCCGCTCGTCCTGCTCTTTGATCAGCCGAGGCTTTAGAAATCCAATCAATTCTGTATCTGCTGATCATCAGTTTATCATCGAACACTCTCTTCTTTTCTTTTCCGGTGTCAATCACGTATTTGATTCCTGGGATCGTAATAGAAGTTTCAGCAACATTTGTTGCGACTACAATCAGTCTAACAATATTCAAATAAACATTGGTTAGGGGATTTTCACATGAATTATGTTATATTACCTCGTTTCATTTGCATTGAAGTTTTTAAATATCTTTTCCTGTTCAGCGATCGGAAGCTTCGAGTAAAGCGGATAGATCTTATATTTAGATACATCCACCTGACTTTGCTTTGGAGCTTTTTTCTCAGGCTGTGCATCTTCGTTTTCAGCGCTCTTCTTCTTTGGATCTTCAACAATTTCCTCATTTTCACTGTCTTCAGAGTCGAATTTCAGCAAGTCCATTCTATTTTTTTCTTTAGTTTTGCCTTGATCTTCATCAGAAGATTCGTCTCCTTTTCTATCCTTCTTTTTTCTAGACTTCTCCAATCTCTCCCTTAACTCCTTACAGAACTCATTGACCTCTTTCTGTCCTGTTAGAAACACCAATATGCCTCCAGCAGTGAGTTTTGTATGTATTTTAACGCATTTTTTCAATGCTTCTTCAAGGTAATCATCCTTTGTGACTTTACTATGGAAAGTCGTGACAGGGAACTGTCTCGCCTCGACCTGCAAATGAGGGATCTGTTTTGGGAAAAGATGCTTGTTCTCCGTAAAATCAGTGATTCGCAACGTCGCTGACATGATCACGATCCTCAACGGATAAAACCTGTACTTTCCCGTTGATTCAATACCTTTCTCCTTCATTTTCTGCCTTTCCTTCAGACTCATATGCAGCCTTATATTAACAATTCTACTGAGAAGTCCGATCAAAATATCAGTGTTGATCTTCCTTTCATGCGCCTCGTCGATTAATATGACAGAATAGTTGCTCAACAAGAAGTCTGTGCACATTTCTCGCAGCAAAAGACCATCAGTCATGAACTATTTTAGATTAGGGGATTAGTGTTAAATGAATGAGTTTCACCAATTTACCTTTATTCTATTCGCCTCACTAAAACCAGAGCTCTCGTGACGGACCTGATAGCACACAGTCTCACCGATCTTTGTCCCTAGTTCATCAGCAACTCTTTTCGCGAGGGCAATCGCAGCGATACGTCTTGGCTGAGTGACCTAATTATATATTTTCATGAGATTTTCTCCTAATTTTCGAGAGTTTACCGCGATCAGCCCAGGGTTAGGACCCTCTTTATTCGAATATCCTCTTTCATACAAAAACTGCGGGACTTGCGTACTCTTTCCTGAACCAGTTTCTCCAGAAACAATCGTGATCAAATTATTATTAATCGCGTCGATAATATCACTTTCCCTCATAAAGATGGGAAGTTTTTCTCTCTGCTCAGTGATCTCTTGCGGTCGCTCCACCGGTTGATTAAATTTCGCATTCATCTCGTCCAAAAAGATGCGAATGTCTTTGTCTTCAACAGTTATATTCTCGTCGATTTCGAAAAGATCGTCGTCAGTCGTGGATTTGGATCCGATTTCCTCTTTTATGTAGAATTTCTGCTTAAATGGGTTCTCTTTCAGATTCAACACAAAATCATCTTGAATATTCAACTCGATTCCTGTTGGTCCTTTCTGCTTTGGCTTTTCTACAACAGGTTTCGTGGCTTTTGACTCTTCCTCTGTTTTAACTTTCTTGTTTTCGTAAAATTTCATAGCGAAAATGTTCACATGAGGCTGGGGGGCCGCGTTCTCAGTCTCCATCGTATTAGAGTCCTTTTTCGTCTCTTCTTTTTCAGCTTCGATGATTACCTCCTCAACGGGCTTTACCTCTTCGGGTTTGAAAGCGTTGCGTGATTTTTTGCCCAGGTCTTTGACTGTAGTGAGTTGATTCAGCATTTCGGGAGTCAATTTGTTTTGGCTGAGATTCTTCATAACTTCTTTCATCTCCTCATCGCGTTGCTTTTTATTCTAACGATACGGATTAGATGGTGGTGAGTAAAAAGAGGTACTCTCAGCTTTTCCTTCTTCTTCTGAAGCCTTGACTTCTCGTTTTGGTCTTTCTTCTTACTCATTAGGATTCCTCAATTTCCAAATTAAGCCTTCAATAAGATTTATTTGAAGTGTAACATCAAAAAGTGACCTTCAAATGGCTATGTAGTGAAATATGACTTTTCGAATGAGCATAAATATCGCGTGAGGACCTTAAAACATGCTGATGGGATCTAATCTTTTAGAGATAACCTCGTGACAAGTCATCATTAATTTTTGAGATTTTCTCAAGGCAAACAGTCAAACTGCATCTATAGGATTTGCTAGTTTGTTTAGAAATATTTTTGCTCAGAGATATTATCATTGGAAATTGAATTCTATTGCTTGAGGTCGTTACTGAGTAAATTGTGAGGGTCCATTAAAGAGTTCCATATTTGTTTTGCATTTTGATGTTGTAACGATTTTTCCATTTGGAATTTGCCAAAATACTAAATAGATATAGTTTGAAGCGAGTCCAACCACCATTCCTTGTCCATAAATTACTAGTTTGTTATATTAGTAACAGCTATACGCTGTCTATCAGTGTAAAACTGACGTCTAGAAATTAACACTACTAATGAAAACAGCAAAATTATGATTCTAATAATGGCACTTTCGCCTTGAAGTCATTATGAAACATATTATCCTATACAGTCAAACGCAAATGAAAAATAAATTCGACACGATGAAACAATGACCTTGCTTCTATATATGTATAGGTAAATTTTCTCCTATTGACTAAAGAGACCTACAACGCGTACCTCGCACCTATTATTCTAAGGCCATTCCATCATCTTCCTCATCCATCATGGTGTCCTTTTTCTTTTTGGCCTTTCTGGCTTCGATTTCTTGATTCTTTTTCTCTTCTTCCTCTTCTCTGAGCAGGACTTGCTTTTTGATCTTCTCCTTGATTTGTTTGTCCTCGATAAGATCGACGTGCTTCATCAATTCGTCCTCAACGAGGTCTGGTTGCTTTGCTTTCGCGGCTTTTCTCCTTTATTACAGAATCGCTAATTAGGATTATCAAAAGAAAGTTTTTTACTTTGCGATAATGTAGTCCTTCTCTCTTCTTTCTCTGATCTTTTGAATCTTCTTCATCGCTTGGATGGTATTCACCATCAGCTCTCGATTGTACTTAATTGGAGTGTCTCTCTTCTTCTCAAATTCGAAACAACTGTCCACGACCATGTCCTTGCCTACAAAATTGATTAGATGGAGTTAATGACTTGTCCCTTACCATGGGCCTTTCTGTATGCCTTGGTCCATTTGACTTTTCTTGGGTTTCTCTTAGCTTTGAACAATCTATGGCACTTTGATCTGCAGAATCTGAAAATCTACAGCGAGTTTAGGTTAATCGAAGCCACAAAAGGACGTTGTACCTTAGCATCGTTCCTGACGAAGCTGATACCGTGGCCAGGGTAGATGTTACTTGAGCAGAAATAGCACTTTTCAATTCTCATGATTCTATGCCCAAAACTCTAAAAATGTCAAATTAAAATTACAACAGAATTGAACCAAAAATATATAAAGGTAGACTTGTTTAATAGACCGAGTCTAAACATATCTATCAATGATTCTCAATATTTCATAGAGTCTCTTGAAGCAACAGAAGTTGAGATTGAAGTGAACACACCCTATTAAGGATATTTGCCAAAAAAAGAGATTTCATCTCATGTTGTATTTATTTGATTCAATGAAATCTTTAATGATGACTTTTGATATTCAAGATGGTCTGGCTCGTTGGGCGACTGAATAGACATTACATGAGCTAAATATTTGAAAAACAGCAGCTTCATTTTAGTAAATAAAATCTAAAAGGCGAAGACTCCTTATTCAGGCAACTAAATAATTTGCGTTTCGTAATAAATTTGAGGAATCAACAAACACAGTATAGGATATTAACGCACCCTAAAGCACAACAAAAAATATGTCGGTTGTCTACACCATCATCAAACTCATATTTCGGTAATCAATTTTGCTATTCCTACGGCTTAACACTCCGAAGTTTGATGTCAAATTTATTTTTCAAAGACTTGAGTATCATTGGACTGCAAAACATCCCAAAAGTAAATCTCTCCTTTATCCAACATGTACTTATGAATTCAATATTAGGAAGGACCACTCATTCTCTGCGGAAACCACGCAAACCAATTCATAGACGCCATTGTAAATTTCGATCACTTCACAAATTGATCCAACTCTACTCGTTTACTAGCTTTTGATGGCTTTTGCTCCGCGAAGAACTAGTATCGTTATGGCAGCGTCGGTAAAACCAAGATTTATTACAAAGCTAACGTTTTTTGTAGTCATTTCAAAAGCCCGTAATCGGATGGTTTGCCCGTCATATGGGAGTAATTCCTGTTGACAGACCTCAGGTATTAACAAAAATTTATTCTGTCAGAGAGCTTATCTGTATGCAAGGACCATGCTAAACCCGGCAAGGGGTCAATTCTACATATTAAGAATGAGACAATCATCGTACTCATTGAATTGTAGATCTTTTGCTAATAGATTTTTTTTTCTTATCCAAGGGCGAAGGAACTCAGTTTTCTCTGTTGAAGCCAGGAGATACGCTAAAGATCAAACAGGTAAGCGACTTCAAAGGTTTCCCTATAGTGCTGACCTACTATGCCATCACTCTTAGTTCTCCGATGATTTTATTGTGAAAAAAGTGACTAGCGACACTGAGGTAGAGGTCTCCTACGCCAAGCCATTTGAGAAGCTCTTGGTACAATCAAGCTATACGGTAAATCTCAATTCTGTCGCAACCTCGTCAATAACTCTATCAAGGTCATACCTAAACTTGATCAATCAACGCTATATTCTAAAGCTTGGGAAGCTCTACATAAGGGTGCTTGCATCGCTATTTTTCCTGAGGTACTAGTAGCCACATTGTGAATTGTAACTTATATTATCATTATTTTCAGGGAGGATCTCACGACAGAACTGAGTTCTTGCCATTGAAAGCAGGAGTTTGCATCATGAGTTTAGGAGCCATGACGACTGCCGATATTACCGTGAAAATCCTTCCTTGTGGCTTGAACTACTACCGAGTAGATTTGCATATTAATACCGCTCCTTTCTAACTCTCCGGATTTAGGGACATGAATTCAGGAGCAAGGCTTCCATAGAATTCGGGCAGCCATACGACATCCCAAAAGAGCTTGCCCAACGCTATACAGTTAGCAAGAAAGATGCGATATCGGAGCTCCTTGCGACTATCGAAAAAGTTCAATTGTTTGGAGATCTCACCGTTAATTTGCTTTTCATTAGAATATGCGTGGCGTGACTATTCGTGCCCCTACCTTTAGTGAGCTGACTTCAGTCTTCATCGCGAGAAGCCTTTATGTTCCTGAAGACTATAAGTTGTCTCCCAAAGAGGAGTTCATGCTGAATAGAAGGATGGCCGAGGGATATAACAAATTCAAAGACCATCCTGAAGTCGAAAAGTTGGTTGCTTCAGTCAAGGCCTACCGACTACAACTTAAAGCTCCCGGACTTGGCGACGGGCAAGTAAGCAGTTTTAGTTGCTTCCTTCAAATAATGATAATCATACCTCATAGCTCAGAACCATCATCGCGAAAAAGGAGTCTATCGTTCCGAAGTTTTTCAGATCTCTCGTTCTCTTCTTAGGATGCTTGCTAATTGTAATCTCTATTCGCTAAGTCCCTTCCGTAACCGCTCTCGCATCTCATAGGGCTTGCCAGGGTTCTTCCTTAACGGGCCTGTTGGCCTCTTCTCGAGTTACCTCGCCGAAAAAGAAAGAAGAAAGGTACTATTATCAACAAAGCTACGGAGTGTTAACTGGGACTCCTTTGTCAGGCCCTAAGAAAATCAAGCGTGAAAGTCAAAGCTACCGACGTTATCGCCAGTCAAAAGCTCGTCGCAGCGTTTGTGGCCTTCCCCGTGGCGTCTTTCTTCTATACCTTTGCGTTCTATACGTTGATCAAATACTTTTTTGAGTTAAATCGTAGACAAAGCCTAACCTATACGATGATTTTCTTCATGTCCTGGCCAGTCTACAGCTACAGTAATATTTTCCTATTTCTATTCACTAACCCCTTGCTCTCCTAGTGATGATCCTTTGTTATGACGTGCTTGTAAGAAATCTGCGCAGAGTGGTCGCCTGGATGTATTTGATGCTTTACAGAAATAAGCTGGAAGATCTCCTGAAAATGAGAGCTCTACTCAAGGAAAAGGTACGTTTAATATTTCTCTTTTTTCAAACAACAGACTTAATCTCTCTAATTTTAGATCACGGAGTTTGTAGACAAGCATGGTGCGGAAGTCGTGAAGGACTTTGATCATAACAGAATCATCAACAAATGGAGCAAGAAGAGAAAAATGCAGATTGAGTTAGATAAAGCTTTTGAAATTCTCCAAGAATTGAACATTTGATGCTCACTATAGGTGATCATCATCTCTAAGGTTGTTTCATTTGCTTTATTTGTTGTTAAGTAAATTTGTTCGGTCTACTTCGAGCAATATTATATATGTCTGTTTAAAAATGAACGAAACGCTCCTTAATTTGTTAGGATGCAACTATCTAAGATTAAGATTCCAACAGCACCTAAATATCGGCTTCTACCACTCCGAGAGATTTGAAATAGTTCTTGATCTTCTCAACGCTCAAAGGACCAACGTAAGAGAACTGGAGAATGCCATCCACTTTCTATTGTTACAAGGAAAAGTTAAGCTACTAATTCAAACGAGGAAATTCTTACCATGTTCTTTGGCTTGGTGATTGTGACGTTGTCTCTTGACTTGATTTGGGCCTTATCGTTGGTTTCGAGTAACACTTTTTTCAACTAGATAACCGTTGTTAGTAGGAAATAAGGATATATATCGTTTACCCCTTCAAGGTCCAAAGCACTCTTGTTTCCGAAAAGTCCATAGAGATATTTCTCGCCAACAAAAATAATTCCCTTGTTAGCGTCCTTAAGCGACTGAGCGTGGTTGTTTAGGAAGCTGAAGTAGATTGTGGCTTCATCGTGGTCAGAGATGACATAAGCGCTCTTGACCTCAGGGTTGTCGAGGACATATTTCACCTGGAGGTTCAAGATCTTTTGTTCTTGACGAGCGCATTCGTTGGAGTATTTCTTTGATTCCTTGAAGAATTTGTCAGCAGTTTCAACGATCAAATCTTGAGGAATCGACCAGAGCTTCTGAAGGTTGTTGAGAATCTCCTTCTCAGTGTTAAGTCTCTGGATGGTTCTTTCACCAGCGACGTAGTAAAGTCTGACGATACCGTCTTGGATTTTGGTGGTTCTGAGGATCTTAATCCAACCGACTTCAGAAGTATTATCGCAGTGAGTACCGCAGCAAGCCTCAACGTCAGTGTCTTCGATGTGGACGACTCTGAGTTGGTTTCCTGGAACAACACCTCCTTGGTACAGTCTGAATCCGTACTCGAGCTCGGCTTGAGCCTTGTCCATGTAGAATTTCTTGATCTGTCTGCTCTCGAGGATGATTCTGTTGGCCTTGTTCTCAATTTCGATTTCTTGTTGCTTGGTCAGAGAATCGTAATGGGTGATATCAAGATGGGCTTGCTCAATAGTCTTCTTAGCACCATTTTGCCAGACATGAGGACCGAGGACGGCTCTGCAGGCAGCAAAGACAATGTGAGTACCAGTGTGGTGGTTTCTGAGTTGTCTTCTGCGTTCTTCATCGATGTGTCCTGACACGGTCTGACCAATGTAATGGGCATTGTCTGGATTTGGAAGAGGTCTGTCCAAGATGTGAAGGACGACCTTGCCGACCTTCTCGACATTGACGACGCTGTATTCTTCACCATCGATCTTCAAAGTTCCGACGTCGTTTTGTTGACCTCCAGAAGTTGGATAGAACACACTTCTGTCAAGAATGACGATATTTCTGACGTTATTCTGGGTGAGGTTGGCGAAAACGTCGAGGACTTTAGCTTCGAAGCTGACGTCGCTGCTGTGAGCTTGGTCGTAAAAGATCAAATCAGTTTCTTTCAAATGAGCGGTGTTGTAAAGGATGACTTCAGCAGGCTTGGTGATTCTTTCTTGTTGCTGGGCGATTTCGTAGTAGAGGTTGTTAGGGATCGGTTGGCCAGAGAGTTTGGCAACAGTGTCAGCAGGAATACCGTAAGAAGTGACAGCAACAATCCAGTCGTTGATGGTGAGTTGTTTTGATTTCTTGAGTTGTCTGTCGAGCTTGGCCTTTTGGTCTTGGTCAGTGGTGCTCCATCTCTCGAATTCAACCTCAATGATCTTCTCGAAGGATGGGTATGGCTTGAATTTGCCGTAGATCTCTTCAAGGTCGAGCTTGTGGTGCTCGAAGATTTCAAGGAATCCCTTGAGGCCGAGCTTGTCCCACCATCCGTTGTTCTTCATGATGGCGAACACTCTTCTGATGACGTTACGGAGGTTGCTTCCACCACCATTGTTTGATGGGAGTGAACCGTCTTGGATGATCATCATAGCGGTACGGGTGTGATCAGCGACAATGTAGAGATCCTTTGCCATGAGAATAGCTTTCTTCAGTTCTTGGACTGTAACACCGACTTTCTCAGCAATGAACTCCCAGGTCTTATCGATGTTTTCGGCTTCATCGACGTCCAACAAGCAGGAGTATGGTCCGAATTTCTCCCAGATCTTTTCGTCGACGACGACATCGAGTTTGCCTCTGAGGTACTTGAGCACGTGGCGGAAAGTGTCCTCGTATGAGGTAGCAGATCCGTTGACTGCCCATGGAATTCTCTCAAGACCGATACCGACATCAATGACCTTGATGTCGAGCTCTTCATAAGAGCCATCGTGGAAGGTTTTGTATTGCATGAACACCATGTTACCGATTTCAAGACCACCAACGAAGGCCTCAACTGAAGGTCCGAGGTTACCACCTCCGGCCCAGACGTCCTCAACGTAGGTGATTTCAGTTGGGTCAATTTCGAGTTCCTTTGTCAACCAGTCGTTGAAGAACTCAACGCATTCCTCCTTGAAAAATACGTATTTGTCTGGATAGTTGAACACTTGGATACCAAGCATGATGAAGCCAGAGTAGTGACGGCCGGTAAGACCGATGTTGTCCAAGTCATTGAATCTGACGGAGAATTGAGGGCAGATGAGAGGGTTTGCTGGTGGGTCCAACTCTCCCGTGACGCAGTATGGTTGGAAGCAGTAGATACCAGCAGCGACGTAATCGACGTCGTTTCTCCATCTGGCGACGACTGGGTATCTCTCGATGGCGTTGCAAGGGATTCTTGCGCTGGTGAGAGATTTCTTGAATCCTTCCCAGGCTTGAGCATATGTGATTTTCTTGCCGTTTCTTCCGATACCAACTCCGGTTCCGATAAAGCTGTACTTTCCTTCAGCGCTGGAGTCACCACAAGTCTGAATCTTGCTGTCTTTGTGCTTCCAATAGTAGTGCTTGGTGACTGGGCATTGAGCTCTAACGAATCCGATTTTCTCGAAAACCTTTGTAGGGTAGAACTTGTCTGGGTTGGCTTCGAACTCTGGGCGAGCTTTGGCTTTGATTTCCTGTTGAATTTGAAAGCTGCGTTTAGCGAAAGAAGGCGGAAAAAAAGAATTACCTTAACAGTAAGGCCTTTGACGGTCTTTACTTCTTCGATTTTATCGTCAAATTCTGGTTGTTGTGCTTTCGACATGCTGAAATACCTGGCAGGTGTTTTGTAGACGACAGTAAGTCTTGCGAAGGCTTTGAACAGAATTTTTCTGTTTTAAAAGATCTTTGATTTTATATTTTCGGGAAACAAATGCTATTAAAGCATCTGAAATTTTAAAAAAACGCCTGATGCACTCTCATTTCAGTGCATCGTTTGCAGGTTATTAATGATCTAATTTTAGTTGATACACTGGAAGAATTTTTCATAAGGTAAGAAATGATGCACTCAAAGCCTGTAGAAGTGATTCCGAGCACATCCTAATGCCATCTAGGACCCAAATTTGAGGATTGCGTGCAAGTTAAATAGATTCTATGGCAGAAAAAGAAAAAATTTCCAAGCTAGCTTCTTATAAATAGAAGAGTAATTATTGTATGTGGCTCAACTTTGTTAACAGAAAGAGAGATCGCATACTTGAGCTATTTGACTTCATCCATTGGGTATTCCAATCAAAGTTGAAAATGGTGTGTATGAGAAGGTATGCAGTCACTAAGTGAATGTTGTGATAGTCTGTGAAGCTAAGCATTGACATTCTCAAGCCGTAGTGGAGTACCATTCATTCAGGAACGGTCTGAAGCAGTGGGATCTAATGAGAATCATTTAAGATTTAAAATTCCAGTAGCAATAAAAAACAACAGAGCAATGCGTTAGTAATGTATAATGGATCTCAAGTGGGATTACGTAGGTTTTGTAATGAGAGAGCGAGAAACTATGCTATGTCTCTAACAATGTTGAAAGTTAATTACGACTTGAAAGTTCTGAAAGATATATACCGATAATATGAACAGAAGGAAATTATACAAACGCCAATGAGTCAGAAGCCGCTCAAAAGTATGCTGCTTTCTGAAGTCGGGCTTTTTACGGCCTATGCATCCAGTTTTCTGATCAGGTTTGAGAGTTTCACTGATTACTGGTGAGGTCTATTTTCAACGTCGAAAACCTGAAGAAAGTTCCACAATTTAAGGAAAATAGTCTCGGATGAAAATTGGTTCTTATGATAGTATTTTCATATGATGGCTCGCATTCTCATGCGCCAGGGCCATTTATAATAGCATTTTCAGCCATTCCGACCAAGTTATTAACGATCTGACAATAGTTTAAATTAGTCCTATCCGAAGCCATATCCAGTGCGCTGAACCACCTCGTTGCGATGACAATAGCTACAATAGGAGTCCTAAATTGAGGAGAAGAGATGTCTGATGGCTTTCCTATCTTCAATATTCAAACCAGAATAATATCGATCCTTCCGATCTCCAAAAAAAAAAATTCGCATTGCAAAATTAGGAATGAATTTCGAGCAATCTACAACACAAAGCAATTGGGTTGTTGCGTAACCTCCGTGTTTCTTTCATCTATCAGACCTAAAAAGGAACCATATAAAAAATGATATTTTGACACATTGGCTCTCATGGAACAGGAGTAGGCAGCTCTTTTTGTCATTGTTGTTAGAAAAAAGATTGAATCTCAGCGATTGAAAATTAGCTTGAAAGCACAGGAGCAAATTCGCAAGCCAAAGTAAAAAAAAAAATAGAAGTTAGACAGATTCTTTCATTAATTCGTTCTTGCTCGAACTTCATGATGAGTGTTTCTCTCCTCAGTTGATATCATCAAGCAAAGCTGTCCAATAATTCCTACCAACTCAAACTAAAATTATTTGTCTCCAGGATTAATTTGCTCTCAAAGCGGGTAACCTAACGGTAAAATTATCAAACTTAATTATTATATTGTTCGCCAAACTAAAAACTTTTGCAAATACTATATGCTCTCCCACATCAACGAACTGAAACACAGCTACTCGCTGGACCAAGAATTCTTCAAGAACTACGGCATCTCTCTCGTTCAGACAAAAGACGATATCCTCTCAACTTTTGAAGAGTATAAAACAAATTCACAGAAATTTATCACCTCAGGCAGCAAGCTTGACTCCGAAACCGAAAAGCTGAATCACTTCTTCGACGAAACTCAACGCCTCCTCACAAAGTTACAAAAGTCGTCGTCTTCCTTCCATATCAAAGACACGATCTTCATTGAAGCTCTTTTACAAGTCTTTCGTGAGAGAAAGGTAGAAACCATTTCGCCTGTCCGTTGTATGAACTCAATTGTCAACCTAGGTGTTTCGAGACATGCTAATCCAACAATTTCAAAGCTCGTCGAGCTCTGAAAAGAAGCCAGAACTGCCGAAAAAAGTGAAAAAGAAAAGTCGTACTACATCTACCCAAACCCCAAATAAATCAAACAAAGCGCCCATCTTTTCCGAGCTAAAAGACGCTGTAATTCATAACCTTGAAGACAAGGTTCAGCAGCTACGGTTGATTATCGCGAGTCTGGTAATACATTTTGTTACCTTGTCCATCTCACCCCCATCCTCTCAAGTTGACCCACAGAAATGAATCGGAATCTCAGATTCCCAAGCAGAGCATTGCTGGACTGAGGAGAAAGTTCGACTCAAAGAAGCTGGAATACGGCGATGAGCTACTGGAAGAAGCGATACAAACGCTGAGAGACAATAACCTTTATTACTTATCACCAGAAGAAATTCTACAACGGTCGATCGTGAAGAACCTCGAGCGCGTGGCATCGGATATTAAACTGAATGTGGAATTAAAAGCCCAAGCTGCGTCCAGCAATGTGTTACGCTTGGAGCCCGTGACTGAACCTCTGCC